>Ga0134096_1002331_pt1 | contig 12579 bp, 15 predicted proteins | sample 7_2taG_FD_94448 | JGI IMG/M metagenome (GOLD analysis project Ga0134096, IMG submission 94448) | Switchgrass degrading microbial communities from high solid loading bioreactors in New Hampshire, USA - 7_21_20_110_A3 metaG | ecosystem: Engineered > Bioreactor > Semi-continuous > Anaerobic >... | reverse complement strand
TCTGCTAATTCTCTTACGCTCTTATTTCCCTCTATATATTCTTGAACTATTCTTAACTTCATTTCTTTACTTAACTTAGCTTTTCTTCCCAAATGAAAAGATCCCCTTTCTGTAGATAGTACATTTTATTTTTTAGTACTGTCTACTTTAAGGGGATCATATCACATGTAATGGAAAATTTTTTTATATATACAATTTTATTGACGATATTTACTTCCTTGACATCAAGACAACACACTCAACATGGCTGGAGAGGATAGAATTGATGTCATTTGTTAGAGTCGTTTGAGGGAAAAGGTCAACTTTTAAGTGGATTCCTTAAATGATATATCAGGCATTATTTTTTACCTGTATTAATATCATTTTATATCAATTTTTACTTACTCCATATTCTATAAGATGAATCGATTCCAGCAATGATGTAAATAAATTAAACGAATTGATTGATGAGATGGAGCCCATGCAGGTTTATACAAAACAACTAGTTGATGGATTTGTAGAGTTATATCTTAATAATAATAATAAAGATAGAGATAAACTTGATCTAATTTTGGATTCATGTGCAGAAAATTATATTAATTTGGAAACTGAAGAACAAATATTATTTAAAAGCAGTACCAAAAGATTTGTCCAAACTTATAACTTTCTTTCTGCTATATTAGCATATGGTTCTGTAGATTGGGAGAAGTTATCCATATTCTTAAATCTACTCATTAATAAACTTCCCCGTCCAGAAAAGGCTTTACCTTATCTAATTGAATAGCCATCTAACAACCACTTTAACTCTTCTAAATCAATCTGAATTGGTTCATCTTGTTCCACAGGCCATTGGAATCGTCCCCGTTCTAGACGTTTCAAATATAACCAGAAACCATTATAATCCAGTGTAGAATCTGTAATCGAATGCGATTCCGATTACAGAAGACAAAGAGTGCTGGTTGAAAGGAATCCAGCTCAAAGTATTCTTGGACAATCATTGATAAGCCATCAATTGTCTTTCTAAGATCAGTTGACTCACAGGCAATATAAACAGCTTTAATTTGGTGGATATTTAACATAAGTCATCCATCACCTTAATGACTTTCTTTAAAGTCATCATTTAATTCTACTGCATAATGCCCAACATTAATAATAATGGTTTGGTTGTCTTCTGATTCACTTTTTACCGGGACATGAACAGGTAACCATTTAACCCCTTGATGATCTTCATTTTTAAATTTACGGACCCAATATTGAAGTTGATGTAGCTTCAACTCGTTTTCTTCACACCATTTACGCATAGTCAGTCCACTGGACTTATATTCAGATACACGGTCTTTCCAGAGTGTTCTTTTTATTTCTAATTTCTTCATTAATATATTCTCCTACCTAAAATTATAGATAAGAGGATTATCTCAAACAATTATTTACTTTTAATTACGCGGCAGTTTTGACGCTTACATAACTCCAACACCCAATCATTGACAAAGAACCTAAAAATGTTGGAGTCCTCTTTTCCTAGAACCCCAACATTCGTTGTAGAACCTTATAATTGCAAATGCGATAGCCACAATGAGTAAATGAATATTATTTATTGTTAATTGCATAGACAATCTTGTCGGTCTGCTTACGATTGTTTGTGTCATCAAGACGTTCAGCAATCATGGCATTAATCTGATTCTCTGCTCTCTGTGCCTTTGCCTTGTCGAAGATAAAGAATTCGATAGTTCGTGTTTCACCGGAAGTCATATTAATCTGCAAAACGATTTCAAATGCATTCAGAACAAAATTAACTGCAATGATAAGCATGATGGAAAATCCTATGAAACCACCTTCTACACCAAGTAAAGAAAAAGAAAAAATGGCAAAAATTATTCCGAGAATAAATTTTGTAAGCTTCAATTTAAAATTACTTTGTGTTGAAGCAATCTGGTTGATTGGAATATTCTCCTTCCTGGACCCCAGAGGAATTAATCCCAAAATGGTATTAGGATTTTTAAATTTAATTAAATTCTGTTCAGCGGAAATTTCACCCTTAAGATAAAACGTCAAAAGAGATGTAACATATTTGATAGGTTTCAAACAAATCCCCCTCCCTATATTTATAATTACTTGTTATTATACACTATTTTCCTTTTTTTTCAATAGATTGTCAAACAATTTGTTTTATAATATACTTTGGTGATTTAAGTGAAATTAAGATAGTCTCAACTCTAACCCAATTCTTATTCAATGTCATATTTCCTGAATGAAAAGTAGGATTCCCATAACTAATGGTTAAACTTCATTACTTTCCTAGACATGAATGGCTTTAACATCTTAGATATGTATTTTACTCGTGTACGTGGTATAACTGAAAAAATATTACGATAAAAATGAACGGTACAAAGCTGATATTTTGCATCTAGAGAAACCTCAGGAATCGTTCCAATAATAGCCTGTAATCCACTGATTTTTAGCCAGATACATTTCTATATGGTCCTCTTCGACAGAACATAAGCATCTGAGTTTCAAACGGAATACCTTTCAACCTAGGGACTTTAAGCTTTACATCCCCTGCAGTAGTGGTGAGCTGCTTGGTATGATATCCTGAACGATTACCCATTCGTTCATTTGTACGTTCATATTTTCCAGTGTTTACTAATTTATTTGCTTCCTTATCAAGCAGAGCATTAAGAGTCTCCTCAATACTTGAACGTACCAAATCTTTAATTGAATTTTGATTAATTGCTCATTTAGTTGTATCCTGTTATCAGGCATGTTTCATAACCTCTTTGGTGGGATTTTGTTTGATATCTTTATTTTACCAAACGGCTGTGAAGCATTTCTATTTATTACCAATTCGAATTGCGACATTATTTATACGTTATCTGACATCAAAACTATAGTCTCAACGTTGAGGCCACAGTGCTTGATATTTCGGAATATTGTTTGACATGGAAAAGGTATTTTTTTCTTCTATGAACATTTCACGCGGTATTTTTCTGGTCACAGCATGAATTAGCTAGGGATTTAAGACGTAAAGAGTTTGATGAAGATATGAACCGACTTTTATAATATATCGCATTGATATAAGTTATTGATAAGTTTTTATTTTATTTACATCTATCCTGTGTTCTCAACCCCCGTAAAAAAGAGAGTTTCTAATCTGGTAACTCAACTATAAATTCTCAGGTAGTTGATATGTCCCTGTAAACAATTAATAATTAGGGTTTCCTGACATTGCCACGTCCTGTTAAGCGGCCAGTAAAAAAGCTAAATGTCTGGAAACCCTTTATTTACATGTTTCTCAGTTTTTCATTTTTAACCCTTGACATCAAGACAACACACTCAACATGTGTCGTCTGTTGAATATGAATACAAGCCCTTATTCTTATCGCTTTTTTTTATTTGCAAACCAGTCTGAAAAATAAATGTAATCGTATAGTGGTTAACTTTTCCGTCCTCTTCTGAGCCGACAACAATTTCTTCAATCATACCTTCAAAAACCTCACGATCAAATTCCTGTAAAACTTGGCCACCTTCAAATACCTTTTTGAAATTATTCATCCTATCTTGCAGATCGTTCTCTTTACGTATTATTTCCTGCAATTCTTCTTCTCTAGCTCTCACTTTATCAAGCTCTGCTGTTAGTTCATTATATTTCCGTTCAAAGTCCTCTTTATCTAAAACGCCACTCAAGCATAAGTTTATCAACTTGTCTATATTGCCCTCCATTTTTCTAACTTCGTTTTGAATCTTTCTTAGCTCTTTCGCTGTGCTAGTATTACTGAGTGCTTCTCTAATATTTTCTAAAAATTCTTCTATTATCTCCTTATGTTTGCTGACCATTAGATTGAACGCATCAATAAAAGCAGCTTCTAAATCTTTTTCAGATACACTCTTACTATGAGGGCAAGATTTTTTGCCCTGTTTGATCGCCGTCATACAGCTCCACGCTGCCTTTTCATACGGCGACCCTGCATGCCATGTTCGCCGGACAAAATGTGCTCCACAAAATCCACATCGGATCAGGCTCGAAAAAGCATACTTCCGTGAGTATTTTTCTCGCCTACCCGTACTACTATGTTTGGAGCTTCGTTTCCGCAAAATCTCTTGAGCTTTTTCGAATACTTCCCGAGGAATGATGCCATGATGATTATCTTTTACGAGATATTTCTCTTTTTCGCCTAGGTTTTGCAGCCTCTTTTTTGAGATCGGGTCAACGGTGAAGGTTTTTCCCGACATAACATCGCCTACATACTTCTCATTTTTTAATATCCCCCTGACGGTGCTCTCGTGCCACCTAGTGTTCCCCCTTTTGGTTTTAGCGCCCAGTCTTGTAAGCTCTTTCGCTATCACATAACAACCTGCGCCCTCAATATAGCGCTTAAAAATGTACCTCACAATTTCCGCTTCTTCTTCATTTATTGTTAAGGTCTTTGTTACAGGATCGTAGTCGTAGCCGAGACAACCGCTGAAGCCTATTAGCTCGCCTCTCTTCATTTTCATTTTTAAGCCCAACGAAACGTTCTGTGAAATACTCTCACTTTCTGCTTGTGCGAGAGCACTTAAAATTGCTAACAACATCTCTCCCTGAGAATTTAATGTATTGATACCTTCCTTTTCAAACTGAATTGCCACACCTCGTTCCCTTAAAAGCCGCACATATTTGAGAGTATCTAATGTGTTCCTTGCAAAACGTGAATTTGATTTTGTAAGAATTAGGTCTATTTTCCCCGTTAGTGCATCATTAATCATTCTTTGGAAACCTTCCCTATGTTTTGTTTGTGTCCCAGAGACCGCTGGGTCCGCATAGATTCCCACAAATTCCCAATCCGGATTATTTGTAATTAAATCTTTGTAGTATTGCAACTGCGATTGATAGCTCTCTAATTGTTCTTCCGAATCAGTGCTCACACGGCAATACGCTGCAACCCTCAAACGCTCGATTTTTTGTGAGTTTCGTCTATCTATTTTGCCCTGAGTCGGTTCTATCACGATAACTTCTTTCTCTTTAGAAGACAAACTGAACACCTCCAATTTTTTGTGTCCACTTTGCTTACTAAATATATAATATAATGTAGATACAAGACTAAGCAACGTCTATGTGCTTATATTTCTTCTTCAAAAACTCTCTAATTTTTTTGTACTCAACTAAACTAATCATTCCTTTGTCTTTCAGCTTCTTTAGCATTGCAAGTTGAATCGCATACTTTACACTATTATCCATACTTTCTTTCACTCCCTTGTAGGTTTTTCAACCCACAAAGGGCATTCAGACGGAACAAAAAGGTAACAAAAAAGCCCGAAGCTTGACCCACCAAAACAGGTCAAGCTTCGGGCTCGAACATGCGAACAAAAGCTTTACACCGACCGGCTCGTTCCTGCTACGTTTTCACGCAGTCCAGTCCGGGTTGGTAAAATCAGTCAGTATTCGCAAGCGTGCCATGGGTGGAGGTGGTAGAATAAGAATGGGTTGTATGGCGTGAACTTACGCCTAACTTGTAAGTCAACTACTTATTTTGCAAATACACTATCTTTTTTTGACTATTTCAAAAACAAGCTCTACAGAAATACGAAACCACTCAAGAAAATTGTTGTTTTTTTTGGATCAGGGGAGATTGAGCGCCTGCTTCGATAGCGACCTCCCCTGATCCAAAAAATGCTCTAGTCAAGTTTATGCTCTCGTTCTACCCTGAAGTTCTCATGCCTTTATGCAACTTTCCCCTGATCCAAACATGTATTGTTTGTTTTCGTTTTTGCTTTGCAACGATCTTTTCATAGAAATGTTCACCCACAAAAATAAGAGTGCGCTCAAAAACGAGCGCACTATATATATTATATATATATTATTCTTTATATTCTTGTTTGTGTCGAAATGTTGTCAAATCTGCTGTTGTATTTGCTGTCGGACTTGATATATGTCAAATCCACGAGACCCTTGAAAATACTAGCTTTGAGCCGGTTTATTTGCTGTCGGAACTGTTGTCGGATTTGTTGTCGGAACTGACCCTTAAAAACACGAAAATCGCTCCAGTTTTGGGCGTACGAATCCTGCACGCTCTAAACAGGAGCGTTTTTCTTACGAAATCTTATTTACTTTTTAGGCCTTGTATATATGCTAGCACATTTTTCTAAAAGTTTCAAGAGCAAAGTGAACTATATTAAAGTTTCAGTATAAGAATCAGATCACATTCCACACCAGCCCCGTAGCCCGCAAGCTAAGACCAGGAGCGGGCTTGCGGGCACGCACATGTATGATGTCGTGACCGGCTTAAAAGGAGGGCACATTGTCGAGAGAAAAATCTCTTGAAAGCCTTGATTTCTCTGGATTTTCTGGTACGCACATGTTAGACACATGCACTTGCAAAAATTTTCAAACAATGTTATGATTTTTATGTAAACTATTGGAGGTGTCTGCATGAAACGGGCGAAGAAAAAGCGCTCTGATATTTCAGAGGTAGTATATTTGTTACTGGGTTTATGTGTCTTTTTTGTATTAGCAGAACATTTTGAGCCTCTTCAAAAAGTTTTTATATTCATCGATCATGGCTTCAAAGCTATCTTAGCAATTTTCTTGTTTGGAGTTGTAGGCATCATCGTTCTTCCGATTTGGGCTGTGTTTTTTGATTAGAAATCTACCAAGAACTCTACTTGCTTGTTGTCTATTCTTCTCCAATTATAGTTCTTTCCATTATGTATGAACTGATAAACCCGTCTTTTGCCTTTATTATTGCATGCAGCTACATAAATACTTCCGTCTTTATCAACAACTCTTACTTTTGCGACATATTCTCCAGGTAGAGTATATTCTATATTGTTGTAGAAAAATTTCCCATTGGCAACATAACTATCAGTTAAATTTGTTTGGCAGCTAACTGCTAATTGATCGAAAATTCCGTAGTCAACTAATTGTTTTATAGTTTCTTGATGTTTTTTGGGTAGATATTGGTACGCATCATGAACTAGGGCTAACGCTAAGACTCTTACATAGAGCTCTTCGCTAAGTTTTTTCTCAGCCAGGTCAACCTTGTAACCTTCTTCTATAGACCTTGGAACATACTTGAGTGCTATCTTGTTTTCAGGTGTTTGGAACTCCGGCGGCTGAAAATATTCTATCTTAGCCACAAGCATCAGCTCCTTTTTGTATGATTGTGATTAAGACAATAATAAATTATATCACCGTTCATTGAAATTTCCAAATTTTCGGATGTCTTGCAAGACAAAACTGACTGAAACAAAAAAAGACCCCGCCGCTTGGCGGGGTTGTTCGTGTTACTCGATAGGATTTTCTCTTTTTCTTTCTTCTGTAACTAATTTTACGATACTATCGAAGATGCTCTGTACAAGAGCACGAAAAGCCTCTTCAGAGAGGAAAAATTTCAACCATTTTGGCAAATACTGATATCCGTGCTCTACGACCCAGGCAAATTTTTCGCTACCTATTTGCAGCGCATACTCTTCTGCTCTTTCTTCAGCAACGAAGATGAGAGCTGCTATTTTGCGTTTGAATTGTTCAAAGTCGTAAAGTGAATAGCAAATTGTTATCACGATCACGGCAATAAGACCCCAATGGTTTTGCAAGAATTCCAACATACTATCTATTACCTCCTTTTCAGAAAAAATTAAAAACGCTTTTGACGGCGTCTATCCAACAATTTCTTTAATTTTGTTCAGTTTATAATTCAGGAGTGTGTTTTCTGTTTTTAGGGTCTTAATCTCCTGTTCAAGTTTATCTATTCTTAATAGTAGCTCTTCTTTTTCTGCCTTTTCTTTTGCATCGCTAGGGATTTTTATTTTCTGTCCAGGATAAATCAAGCTCGGATTCGCAATGTTGTTGTATTCTGCCAAGACCTGCCACGTGGTTCCGTATTTCTCAGCGATTTTGCTCAGAGAATCCCCCTTTTGGACAACGTAAATTATTTCACCTTTACCCTGATCAGGCATGGATTGTTCACCTCCTACCTGTTCTAACCGTCTTTTCACTTCTGCCCTAAACATGTCCATCGTTTTGTTAAACCGTTTGAACCAGTGTTGCGGGTCAGAATGATTTGAGGCTATGCCTCGCTGATAGCCTTCGTAATGCCCTATGATGTTCTCTGTTTTGATACTCGGGAAAAGTTGGCAAAGATACACGCAAAGTTGTATTGCTGTTTCGTACACTTCTTCGAAATATTGCCGATCGGTCAGGTCGTCTTCGCAAATTTCGAACCCAATATGCGTGTCGTTCGCCTTGCTGCCCGCATGCCAACCCCGGTGGTCCCAAGGTAGGGTTTGATAAATTCGAACTTTCCCGTTTTTATCTTTGCCGATGAAAGCATGAACACAAACACTTCTTCCATCGGGTTTTGGTTGGTTCCAGTGGTTATTGTATTTATTATGCCCAATTTCATCGTTCCCGGGCAGGTATCGCCATAAGTAGGGATTGTTCGCTCCTGTACTATGGACCATAACCCCCACTGGCTGTATTTTTTTACCAGCCTTGTAGCAATCATTTTCGGTAAGGAGCTGTTGTCTTATTTCAATCATGCACATTCCTCCTTTTCTTTATGTCTTAAGAGACATTACTTCACAAAAAACTGAATTAGCGACAGTATCCACCCCACGACAGCTATAGCAAATAGAAGCCAGTCTCTCGTGTTTTTCGTGGCGTTAGATGCCGCTTTTTCTCTTTTCTCTTCTTCGAGTTGCTGCGTTTCGAGCCTAATTACTCTTTCTATTGTCTCATTGATCGTTTTGCGCAAGTCATTATACTTCCGCATTTCTTGTCTAGTTATTTCCATCTCTCTTGTGAGAAGAGCAATCTGAGTTTCAAGGTCGTATCTTTTCTCGTTCATGCAAATTCCTCCTCACTGCGCATAAAGTCTAACTATATACAAAACAAAAGGGCCAGAAAACTGGCCCTAAAGTTCAATTTCTGTTCCTGACCCTAGGATTATAATTTTGTGTCTCGAAGGAACAAGTCTTACTGCAGGCTCTTGCTGGAGACGCTGGAGTGTCAATTTCAAGAGCGTTTCTTTTTCCGCAAAACCAGCTGAGTCTATTGTGAATTCGCTGTAGAAACCGTTTCGACCAAAATTGTGCGTCACGCTCGTGATTGTGCCGATTTCTTCTTCTTCGCTGTTTTCGTTTAAAATGTAAGCTACATCGCCCGGTTCTATGTGGGGGCGGAAAGCGGTTACGAAGGTTTCGGTTTTGCCGGCGTTTTTAAAAATGCGCACTAATCTTGCCAAAATTGTTTCTGCCTGATCGGTCGTAGTGTTATTCGGCACCTCGTAGAAAAATGTCTTGCGTGACAGTGTACCCATATTGTTTTCTACGGTCTGATAAAGCTCTATGCTCCAATCTTGAGTGTGAACACAAACCCGACCGTAAGCGTTGTCTGCACTCTTTACAATCTCTCTTGAGAATATATCCCTATCACGTCGAAAAATGTAAGCTCTTTTGAGTATTTTGTATTGTGCTAAAAAATCTTCGTCACCCACAAGTACAGCTTCGAAATTACCAGGGTATACAGAATCGTGGCGAGCCTGATATATGACCCAACCCGGTTTAGACTCTAAAGCTTGTTCTATAGCAGAGAGAAATGAGTCTTTAGGGCTAAGTTCTAAGTGCACTTGCTCTACAAAGTCTTGCTGAACTACATATGCGTGGACCCCTGCTGCCGTTAAAAGCTCTTCGATTACTTCTGTACCTGTTCCTAAAAAGTTTCTATTCTCTCCAACCTGCTGATCACGGAGGAGTTGTCCGATAGGGTTTCTTGCTTCTAAATTTACAACAGTATCCCTTTCTCTATAGCTGTAGCGATCTATTAGGTAGTTGCCCATCTCATAAGAAGAGCTACCAGTTCTAAAGCGAAGCCTGAGAGCCGAAAGTGGCGGATAGTTTGGCACTAACTCTCGGAATGATATTACTTTGATGTATGCGGTAGTTCCCAAATAACTGTTTAATGGCAAAAACTCGTCCTTTATTTTTACAACCAATCTTGCGTTCAAAGCAATTTTTTGAGCTACTACTTCAATCGTGTTTTCTTCAATTTCTGTTACAAGTATTGCGCTGTCACTCGTGACGTTGCAAATCTCTTCGAGCGGTTTCTCTTGTGCGCCCTCGGCCCAGGTGATGGTAATTCGAAATTCTTGGCTTTGGCCCTTAACAAGCGTTATATTTTTTGGAGTGATTTGAATACTTTCTATGAGCTGTTTGATTGTCAGTATCGCCTCAGCTACGTGTCTACCATAAAGCTCATGGTTCAATTCAACTCTGATTTTTGCATTATGAACGGGTCTTGTGCCAGTGATTGTGAGCCTGTCGCCGCTCTGTTCTCCCTCAAGTAGATTTGGCCACGTGAACGTAATATATTCGGAAACGTCTTGCTGTTCAGCGCCTTCTTTCCAATTCACAACGACCTCAAAATCTTGGGTTTGTTCGTGCAAAATTTCCGCCTGATCAGGGGTGATTGCGATACTCTCGATAGGCGAAACAACTTTGATATCAGCCCGAGCGGTGAGCTTGGCCTTCCGATCACCGGAAAAGCCGCCCTTTGCACTTATTTCTACAAAAGCGTTATCAGTTACTTGCATACCTGTTACTTTGATAGTGTTTTGACTAATACTCACTTCTAGGCGATCTTCTGGGTATCTAATGTTTAAAATCTCTCCTGGAGCTTTCGACGGAGCTATACCTTCTTTGTATACTATAGATCGTAAAATAGAATTGATCCTAGATCGTCAAGTAAAACTGATCCACCTGTGATAAAATCTCCCCTGAAAAAGGGGGAAAAAAGAGGTGGTCAGTATGTACAAATGGCAGCGCATTAAGGCATTGCATGCTCAAGGGGTCAGCATCAGGCAAATAGCCAGAACGGTAGGGGTGTCAAGAAATACAGTCAAGAAGTACCTGAGGGAAGCCGGCCCTCCCCAGTTTAAGGCCAGGAAGTATGTCAAAGAATTGGACAACTACCAAGAAGAAATCGAGGACATGCTTGCCAAGGGGTTTATCGGCACAAGGATTTTTAATGAACTAACAGATATGGGCTACAAAGGTTCCCTGTCCAGCGTCCACCGTTATCTCAGGGCCATAAAAGAGGATGACAAGATAACCAAATTAGCCACCACAAGGGTAGAAACAGGGCCGGGGCAGCAGATGCAGTACGATTGGAAAAAGTGGATGCTGCCGGTTGCCGGCAAACCAGTAAAAATATATCTTCACGAAGTGGTCTTATCCTACAGCCGCATGAAATTCTACACCTTCTCCTTGCGCATCACCACCGCTGATGTGATCAGGGCCTTAACTGAAGCTATTGCCTTCTTCGGCGGTTATGCCCTGGAGCTGGTGATGGATAATGGTAAGCAAATGGTTATCACCCACCAGAAGGACGGTGTTATCCGGTATAATGATGAGTTTTTACGCTTCTGCGGCCTGTACGGTATTGAGCCTTCCCCTTGCGCAAACTACCGTGCCCAAACCAAAGGAAAGGTAGAACGTCCCTTTTACTATGTCCAGGAACACCTGCTGCGGGGTCTGGAAGTGAAAGACCTAGATGAGTTTTCTGCCAGGCTTTCCGACTTTCAAGATACATACAACCAAAGGCCACACAGCACTTTAGGCCGACCGCCGCTAGAGATGTTTACCGAAGAGAAAGGCTGCCTCTCTCCAATACCTCTGGTCGAACCGGCCCTGCTCTTTCAGAAAGAACCCCGAAAGGTAAGTAATGACGGTTATGTATCCTATGGCGGCAACTTCTACCCCGTGCCCATGCGCTGCGCTTTAAGGCGGGTATGGGTGGAAAACATCTACGGCCGGCATTTGAGGGTATATGACGAGGCAGGAAGACTTTTAGCAGAGTTTGACCTTGAAATCAAAAAGCAAACTGTCCGTCCCCCTCATCCCGAACACGAAACCATCAACCGCCATTACCAGGAAAAGAAACTGAAGGCACGTTCAGTTCTGGTGCAGAAGTTTACCACTGCCTATGGCGAAGACGGGCAAAGATACCTGGAAGGTTTGCGTAAAGAGTGCGGCGCCAACTTGTACTGGCATTTGGCGGAAATTTTAAGCTATCAGGAACTATATAGCCCGGAAGATATCACAGCAGCCATTAAAAAATGCCTCGAGATCGGTTCTTTCCATAAAAACAGTGTAAAAAGATTTCTAGAGCAGAGGAAAGTCGCCCCCCTTCCCCCGGTAGATGGACAGTTAAAGTTAAATCTGCCACTGGTTACAATTAAACGGGACCTTTCCTGTTATGCCTTCAAGGGTAGTGAGGTGGGGGCGGTACCATGAGCAAGGAACTCATCGGCTATCTAGAAAGCCAGCTGAAAGCCTTAAAGCTAAAAGGGATGCTAACCCATTACCAAGAGATAACCCAGAAGGCAGCCCAGAACAACCTCTCATACCCAGAGTACCTATCCCTCCTCTTGGAAGAGGAATTAAGGAGAAAGAATGAAGGCACGGTCAAAACCAAAATCACCAAAGCCCGCTTTCCCTTTATCAAAACGTAAGCGTAAAATAATACCCACCTTGACGAGAAAACATCATTTTGTGGGCACAAATTGCACAATCGGAATAAGAAAAACAGCTTAATTTCAAGCTTTTTCAAACTTTAACTGACAAACTGAT
>Ga0134096_1002325_pt1 | contig 12635 bp, 9 predicted proteins | sample 7_2taG_FD_94448 | JGI IMG/M metagenome (GOLD analysis project Ga0134096, IMG submission 94448) | Switchgrass degrading microbial communities from high solid loading bioreactors in New Hampshire, USA - 7_21_20_110_A3 metaG | ecosystem: Engineered > Bioreactor > Semi-continuous > Anaerobic >... | reverse complement strand
GATATTCGCCGCCTGCATAAACCAGCCCCACGGTCATCATATGATCGTAATCCTGCAGGAAGACGCAGCGCTCCAGGGTGTTGGGCGCATCGGAATAGAACGGGCCATAGCCCCAGATGTCAACGAGAAGGACGGGGAAATTAACCTTGGTAGCCTTGTATGGCAGGTCATTCTTGGGGCCCGTATTGGGCGACCACCTTACGCGTACCGTCTTCTCGTCCAGGAACTCATGCCAGACAAAGCGGTCGCAACCCAGATACCAGGCAACGTTGGTCCCGACCATAGTATCGCCGGCGTCAACATGGGCAGCTCCCTCAGGTATTTCTGCGCCCTTAATCCGGCCATAGAAATAATCCTTCCCAAGGCCGGGGATCAGGGTGATGAGGTTCTGCTGAAGATCCACGATGGCCGCGTCATAGCCCAGGCGCACCAGGTAAGTCTTGACCTGGATTTTCAGGGATTCATACTCGCACTCTTTCCCGTCGACGAAAGCCTTATGTTTGTCCTCAAATGTGATAACGTGCTCCGTCGTGCCGTCAGTGATGGTGAAGGACTTCTTGGCCAGCTCATAATTGTGCGGGAAACGGTACTGCGTGATACCGTATTTCTCGCCCTTGTTGGCCAGATTTCCGATATAGACGCCGTTTTCGTCATATTTGTAATTAAACATTATAATTAACTCCTTTCTCTCCTCATGCGATCCGCCTGAACTTAAGGCGCGTACGGATTGTTGGCGTTGAGAAAGATTTCAGGCAGATCAGGCTTATTGCCAAAAGCGCCGAAAAGAATGTGACAGGGGAGGATTTTCGTGCTGTCACTTTCGAAGCCGCCTTCCTTGACATTCCCGAACGTACGGCCGACATGATACATACGGTCATAGTTCTGCAGGAACTTCATGTCATTGGAACGATAAGGCGGGTTCCGGTCATAGAGCTTGCGCTCCATGTTCTCCTCCACCAGACTGAAGAGATAGAGATTGTCCTTGATCTTTATGTACTGCGCGATCTCATCCGTGGCGGGCATTTCCTGGAACATGTGTCCGCCGCGGTCTGTGGTTCCGTATGTGGCGGCGGGCATCGTAATGCGATAGAAGGATGAAGTGTAATAGCTGTGCTGCGTGATCATGCCCGTATTCCAATGCCATTGGACACGGGTACCAAGAAGATCGGTAGTAAAGACGTGCCGTTTGAGGGGAAGCGGCATTCCGGGTACATCGATGGCGCCGAAAACGTATTTTGAGCTCACAAGATACGGGAACTTGGGGTTTTCGCCAACCTTGCATCTGCAGAAGGTCACCAGTCTCTGCTCGAGGTCAATGATCCAGAAGTGCTCTTCCCTGTCATGCCGGTTGAGGAACTCATCCAGTTCATAGGAAACCAAATAAGTGGTATCGTCGCCCTTCAGGCACAGGTAAGTGGCGTGCTTGGGCTCATCGTCATTCCAGTGCCATTCGACATCCTCTTCACCGGTAAAGTGCAGATAGTAGTCGTATCCGTTGTCCATGACAAAATGGAATTTCTCGCCTTCCAGTTCCGTAACATGCGGCTGCGTAAACTGATCGATTGCGTACTTGCGACGCGGATATTCCCTTAAATTCACAGCTTTCATCTCCTAAAATTTTACAATATTTTGTTGGGTAATGTAAACGCAGAGGCACTGTTGGATGGCATAGGGTTGGCAAAAGCCGGTTTCAGTACTTTGTCGTCATTTGTCTTTTTTCAGAAGCCTTCTGAAGGAAAACCTGAACGGATACAGAAGGGCAATAAAAATGCAGCCAATGGCGATGATGAGCAGTATGGTCGTCTTCTGATAGGACGTTATCTTCAGGCCGATGACGGTTATGCGTCTGGCAGGAGTGGAGTAGTCGCCCATACCGGAGCGGATGTACTGCTCCATTGCCGTCCTGAGCGTCATCTCCGCGGCTTTCGCCTCAGGAGCCGCGGGCAGCCCGTACCCGCCGGAAAGCATGTATTCCGTTGCGGCTAAGGTAAAGCGGCGCTCCGTGTCCGCAAGGTCGAGCTTATCCCCCTGATACTTAATCCAGACCACGCGCTGTCCGATCGGAGCAGCAGGGTCATACGCCAATTCAAAGCCGGAGATGTGGGGGAACGCACCGTTTTTGGAATGCTGGACGTCATATGCCCTGTCGTCGGTCAACACGACATGTGAGAGCGCTGACTCCAGGATATTGCGAAGCTCCGAAACAGAGATCTCCGCCACGGCCAATATCATATCCGGACGGATTGCGCTGTTAAAATCATCCCGGCTAAGCTCCCCGGGCGGCAGATTGCCGGTCAGATCCCCGTCGTTTACAATCGCAAAATCCGTGTTTAAGGCGATGCGGATACTGTCTGCGCAGGCAATGCCCAGACTGCACTCCTCATACAGAGCGTTTTTGTCGCTCGTTGCGGTAAGAAGATAAGGGATCGTGCCAACGACAGTCTCGCTGCCGCCGTCTGCCGATACGGGCACACACAAAAGCGCAAAAAGCACCAGTGTCAGGCCGCTGAAGATACATTTACGCCAGATGATTGATTTCTTTGACATGATGACAACTCACGAAATGATTCGGAAGAACCTCCTCGAATTTTGGAGCCTGGCTTCGGCAAAGGTCGCTGGCGTACTTGCAGCGCGCCACAAAGCGGCATTCGTTCTTTGGCTCCACGGGAGAAGTAAGCTCACCCTTAAGTTCGACCTTGTTGCGCGGCACATCAATACTCGGGATCGGAATTGCGGAGAGCAGGCCCTTGGTATAGGGGTGAAGCGGCATTTTAAACAATTCCTTCGCTTCGCACTTCTCCACCACGACGCCTACATACATCACCATGATGTTTGTAGAGATATGCCGCACAACGGACAGGTCGTGGGTAACAAAAATATACGTCAGGTTGCGCTGTTGCTGCAGGTCCTGCAGCAGGTTCAGGATCTGTGCCTGAATCGAAACATCCAGCGCGGAGACCGGCTCGTCGCAGACAATGAAATCCGGGTCCAGCACCAGTGCCCGGGCGATGCCGATGCGCTGTCTTCGGCCGCCGTCCAGCTCATGGGGATATGAAAACGCAAAGCGTCTGGAAAGTCCGACCATGTCCATAAGCTCGTAGACTTTCTCTTGGCGGCTTCGGCGGTCCAGCATGCGATTCGCTTTCAGGGGGTCCGCAATCAGTTCCGACACGCAAAGGCGCGGATTAAGCGAAGAGTATGGATCCTGGAAGACAATCTGCATCTTCTTTCGAAGCTCTGCGAATGATTTGCCCTTCAGGTCCGTGATATCCTGCCCCCTGTAATAGATTCTGCCGTCCGTCGGCTCAATAAGCTTCAGAACCACTCTTCCCAGAGTCGACTTTCCGCAGCCGCTCTCTCCAACGACACCCAGCGTTTCGCCCTCATTGATTGAGAAGCTGACGTCGTCCACGGCATGCAGCATTCCGCCGGGAGTAGGAAAATACTTCTTCAAGTTTTCAACCCGAATAAGCTCGCCCATTCAGATTTCCCCCCTTACCGCGCGCTCGCACCGGACAAAATGGCCGGGTTCGATTTCCGTAAACATCTGTGCGTTCTCCCTGCACTTATCGCACGCGTATTCACAGCGCTCCTGGAATTTGCAGCCCTTGGGAAGCGCTGCCGGATCAGGCATCAGGCCGGGGATCGGGCGGAGCCGGTCAACGTCCTTGTCAAGCGACGGGATTGCGCCGAACAGGCCGTTCGTATACGGGTGCCGCGGATTGTGGAAGATACGCTCAATCGTGCCGTATTCCACCAGCTCGCCCGCATACATGATGGCGACATGGTCGCAGGTTTCGGCCACGATTCCCAGGTCATGCGTAATCATAAGCATGGCTGTGTTAAACTGCTGCTTGAGCTTGTTCATCATCTCAAGCACCTGCGCCTGGATGGTAACATCCAGCGCCGTCGTGGGCTCATCAGCGATCAGAAGCTTGGGGGAGCAGGCCAGAGCAATTGCGATGACTACGCGCTGCTTCATGCCTCCGGAAAACTGGTGGGGATAATCCATACTGCGCTCAGGGCGGATGCCGACGGTCTCCAGCATATACAGCGCCTTTTCCATGGCCTCCCCCTTCGAGCAGTTTTCGTGGAGGCGAATGACCTCAGCAATCTGCTCTCCGACACGAATAATTGGGTTGAGCGCTGTCATTGGATCCTGAAAGATCATGGAGATTTCATTGCCTCGGATCGCGCGCATCTCTTCGTTGCTGACTTTCAGAAGGTCCTTGCCTTCGAAGAGGATCTCGCCGCCCTTGATCCTTCCGGGGGGCTCCTGGATCAGACGCAGTATACTCAAGGCCGTCGTCGTCTTCCCGGCGCCGGTCTCCCCTACGAGGCCGAGCGTTTGTCCTGCTTCAATCGTAAGATCCAGATCATTGACGGCCTTGATCACGCTGTCACGGGTCTCAAACTGGACCGACAGATGCTTAATTTCCAATACACTCATATCTATTCCCCTTAGTCCTTCAGTCTGGGGTCAAGGGCGTCGCGCAGCGCATCACCAAAGAGGTTAAAGCCCAAAATGGTCAACATGATGAACAGCGCGGGGAAGAAAACCAGGGGCCAAAAATCGCGGAGATAGGTCTTGCCGGTAGAGAGAATGGCGCCCCACTCCGGCGTTGGCGCCTGTACGCCCAAGCCGATAAAACTCAGTCCGGAGATAGCCATAATGTTACCGCCGATGCTCAGCGTAGCGTTAACGATAAGCGGCGCGATGCAGTTCGGAATGATGTGGATCATGATCAGGCGGAAATTCTTGGATCCGGAAGCCTTTGCAGCCTCCACATATTCACAGTCCTTGATGCTCATGATCGTTGAGCGTATGATGCGCGCGCCGGGCGCAATTCCTGGTATGGCGATCGCCAGGGCCGTGTTGACCAGTCCGGCGCCAAGGGCGGAAGATATGGCAATTGCAAGCAACAGGCCGGGGATCGACATCATGACGTCCATGACTCTCGTGATGATCTGATCGACGGCCCCGCCGAAATAGCCGGCGCAGGATCCTAAAATAATCGCTCCTACGGTGGAGATGATAACCGCGATAAAGGCGATCAGAAGCGAGATGCGTCCACCGTAGAGAATGCGCGCCCATAGATCCCTTCCGAAGTCATCTGTTCCGAAAATATGTTCTGAGCTGGGGTACAAAAAACGTTCCGGAACGGACTGCTTGAGCGGATTATATGAGGTAAAAACGGGCGCAAAGACCACAAGAATAATCAGAATAGCGCAGATACAGAGGCCGACGAAGCCTGTCTTGTTCCGGAATAGGCGGCCCATGACGTCCCGCCACTGACTGCGCCTGCGGGTCATCTCCTCCAGGGATTTCACCGTTTCGCGTTTTGATTTCCAGAACATATCAGGCCACCTCTGCTTTTGTAGTTGTGATCTTCTTTCTCGTCACTCTCTTCTTTTCGTACTGGGAACGAATACGCGGGTCAATGAAAGCGTACGTGATGTCGACCAGAAGATTCATTACGCAGACAACAAAAGCAATCAGCAGCACGCAGCCGTTGATGACCGGATAATCACGGGCCAGAATCGCAGAGTACAGGTAAGTGCCCATGCCTCTGATATTGAAGATGTTCTCAACAATGATAGAACCGGCCGTAGTGTGGGCAATCATGCCGCCGAAGATTGTTACAAGCGGGATTAAACAGTTCTTCAGGGCGTGCTTGCGGAGAATCACGCTTTCCTTCAGGCCCTTGGAACGCGCAGTGCGGATATAGTCCTGCCGTATGACTTCCAGCATGGTTGTTCGCGTCATACGCATGATGCCGGCGACACCCGGTAACGTATTGGCCAAGACAGGCAATATCCATGATTTAAATGAATCCAAACCTGACACTGGCAGCCATCCAAGTTTCACGCCGAAAATGACCAAGCCCAGGATTGAAAGCACAAAACTGGGGATCGCAGCGAAGATCAGCGCCAGCGTCGTCAGCGAGTAGTCGAGGACGCTGTACTGCTTCACGGCCGACAAAATACCCAGCGGCAGCCCAATAATGGCAATCAGCATGCAGCTCAGCAGGCCGATCGAAACACTGATCGGATATCGGGCGGCAAATTCCTGCACAATGGGTACATTGGAATTGTAAGATTTTCCGAAATCAAGCCTGGTAATAATGTTCCAGATGTATGCAACCAACTGCCCAAAGTATCCCTTATCTAGTCCTAGCTCCGCTGCCTTCGCAGCATAGCGTTCCGGCGTATAGCCGGAGCCCAGGATCGTCATGACCGGGTCGCCCGGTGTCAGATAGGTAATGGTGAAGACGATAATCACCACTCCAAGCATGACTGGAATGACCCAGAGGACACGCTTCAAGATATACCTTAACAAGACCAGTCCTCCTCTTTAAGAGCAATATATAATCTGATGCCTGTCTGCTCTCAGAAGCTGCGAGAAAAAACACGCGTGGGGGCGTGCGCGCAGCACTGGGCTTTGTTGCGCCCCCACGCCTTTTTGAACCACTCAGAGCGGTTTAAAGAGCCATTGATATTCTCAAACTGCAGAAGAGGTCCGGCGGCTTAATTCCATGCCTCCGCCGTAATGCTCGCATGCGAAAGCTTATAGAATGTCGGGTTATACAGGAAGCCGCGGACCTGTTCCTCTGTGAGGACATTGGTGTTATAGCCGATCATCGTTGTGGCCGCGCAGATCGGGAGAATAATTGCGTGATCGAAGGTGTATTGCTGAATTTCAGTGGACGCCTTCTTGACGGCCTCATCGTCTTCCCACTGATACTTCAGGACGCCGTACAGCTCCTGGAAGTGATCGTCGTCCACATAGGTCCAGCTGACACCGCCTTGCTGGGCGGCCTGCTGGATCGAATCAAGGACCGACATGGTATCGGATCCGCTGATAGAGTACATCATACCGAAGTCGTTGTTGCCGGGAACAACCCAGTTGGCGATGGCGGCAGAGACATCGGCATACTGGATATCCAGATTGATGCCCATCTCTTCAAAATAATAGGCAATGCCCTGCCCGAAGGACTTATAGATCGGCGTATCCATCAGGGTGGCCTTCAGCGTCAGCTGGCCCGGACCATAGCCGGCCTTCGCCAAATACTCCCTGGCCAGCTCGGGATTGTACTCTCTCTTTCCGACATCGACATAGAACGGGCTGTCGGACGGGACGATGGAGTTGGCCGGCATATATGTATCGCCCGTCATGAGGATGCCGAGCGACTCAAAGTCGATGCCGTAGGCGAGCGCCATGCGGAGATCCTCATTTTTCCATATCGGGTTGTCGAGCCAGGCGAAGTTTATGTAATAGACGACGCCGGTGGATCTTAAGATGACGTTGAAGGGCTTGCCCTCGCTGCCGTTCTTCAGGAACCGGCTGTAATCGGCGCTCGAGACTTCGCAGAGATCAATGTTGCCGCTCTCGAGCTCCATATACATGGTGGACATATCGGAGTAGGCCTTGATCTGATATTCCTGAACGTGATACTCGCTGATGTCTCTCTTCCAGTAGCTGTCACGGAGCTTCAGCACCATGTGGTCGTCATAAACGTATTCCACACACTCGTAGGGGCCGCTGCCCACGGGATAGTACCAGGCTTGATCAGCCCAGCCGTCGGCCAGGCTCTCTGCCCACTTCTTGTTGAGCAGATATATTGGCATACGGCTTATCGCGCGGTTTTTCTTTTCACAGTAGAAGACAAGCGTGTAGTCATCGCGGATCTCAGTCTTGTCCCAATCGATGAATGTCTCGTTCAGATAGTTAGAGCCGCGCTCTATATGAGAATAGTAACTGAACAGCGCATCTTCCGCGGTGGCATGATCCCCGTTGCTGAAATAGATATTGTCGTACATCTTGCAGACGAAATGATTATCGTCTTCCCAATACCACTCTTTGAAATAATCTGACTCAATTTCCTTGGTGGTCGGATTAACCTTGAAGGAGGTGTCGAACACGATATCGCACGCAGACTGGTTCTCAGAGGGGGCAATGCCTGCCAGGAATCTTCCGAGGTCTGTTACGCCGATGCGAATCACTTTGCCACGATCGGGGTCGGCAACGCCGGAGGGGGTATCGCCGGAAGAAGTGCCTGTATTGGGAGCCGGAACATTGGTCGTCCCAGGATTCGTCGTCTTGGTGCTGCAGGCAGTCAACGAAATGATCGTAACCAAGGCTAGAAGGATGCAAAGAACCTTGTTGAATTTTTTCATGTTACTTTAGTCCTACCTCCAATTCTCTAACCAAATTTTTCCTCTTGCTTAATATGCCTGCCGGCATGGGCCTTGCTCGGATTGGCGCCACCTCCTTGATTGTTTTTCCCAACCCTATGCTTTTTATGATTATAATCCAAAAACATGAGCCTGTCCATGACGATACATGCATCATATTGTTCAAATTTGGGCGTTTTTCAGAATGCATGGCTTCGATATCGGGCGCGTTAAGACCGACGGCGGCTTCGAGTTTACAAGCTTGTTCTCCGGGTCAAAACGAAACGTCGGCACTCCAGCCCCAATGCGCCCTTTTGGCTATTCCCATCGGGTTTCATTCTGCATGACTATCCCGTATGTATCACATTGTTTAAAATGCTGCTTCTCTTGACATCACGCGCCATATCGCATATTATCTTTGTATAAATTGATATTGCCCAATACTTTCTTTGGAGTATTTGACAATGAACACTTCTCTTTTTGAAGACTTCCTGGTATTATCCGAAACGCTCAGTTTTACAAAGGCTGCGGAAAAGCTCTATAAATCTCAGTCAGTACTTAGCAGACAGATCTCAAAGCTTGAAACCATCATGGGATGCAAGCTCTTTATCCGAACCAACAAAAGCGTTTCGCTTACGTTAGCCGGCAGCACCCTGCGCAAGGGCCTGCTGCAGCTGAGCCAGGAATATGACGCATTGATCAGAGAAGTACGCGCTAAGAGCGAAGGCCGCTCCGGAACAATAGTGATCGCGCTGACACCGGGTGTCCGCTTTCATAACAACATGTACAAGATTATCTTTAATTTCATTAACGACTATCCGGATATCAACGTTGATCTTCGTATCTATGACATTGACATCCTGCGGGAACAGCTGAGCAGTCAAAAGGTGGATTTTGCCTACGGTGTGGTCGACGATTACTACGGTGTTCCGGATTCCTCCTATGAAATTATCGGTTACTCCCAAAACTTCATCGTCGTTCCCCGCAGCCACCCGCATGCAGCCAGGACAGCCGAAGAGCTGTCGCTCATTGACTTTAAGGACGACACATTTTTGTTTTTTGAATGTCAGAGCCGCGCAATCCGGGAGATGTCAAGAAAGTGTAAAAACGCTGGTTTCAACCTGCAATACACCACAGTTCCTGACAGCAGTAAGATGGCTCTGATGCTTGAGCTTCATAAGGGCATTTTAATCACAGACGAGATGAGTATGTTCCGCTTTTCCGGGGACTCCGTTTATATTCCCCTGCCCGACTTAGGCTCTCTCAGGCTTGGAGTTGTCTGGAACAACAAGTCCTCGAATGCATGCAGCAGGACTTTCATCGAGTATCTCAGGCAAGAGCGTAAAGCCAGCATCTCATGACCGGACGCTCATTTTTAATAACCGGCCATCCGAGTAAATTGTTATCCGCTACATAAAGCAATTTTTCCCTCCCTATGCTTTGCTTCTTTGGCACCACCGCTTATTTCCCCTCAGTATTCTGCGGGGCTTTTGGTGTTGCCATCAAACATAGGGAGGTTTTTATATTTATGAAGATTGTCATCGTAGGAGGCGTCGCAGCCGGAGGGTCGGCAGCCGCCCGTGCAAGAAGAATGGATGATACTGCGGAGATTATTCTCCTGGAAAAGGGCAGCTATGTTTCCTTTGCAAACTGCGGCCTTCCCTACTATCTCGGCGGAGAAATCCCCAACCGGGATTCCCTGCTCCTCGTCCGCCCGGAGCTGTTCCGGAACCGCTTTCACGTTCAGGTGCGGCTAAATAACGAGGTCACGGAAATCCGCCGAAAGGAAAAGACCGTACTTGTCTCATCTCCGGAGGGTGTTTACGAGGAGAGCTATGATAAGCTGATTCTCGCCACGGGAAGCGAGCCAATCGTCCCCGCCATTGAGGGGGCGGCGCTTGAAAACATCCATACTGTCTTTACCATCGACGACGTGGACGCGATTATGTCCAAGCTTGACAATGGCGTTGAACACGCCGTCATCGTCGGCGCGGGCTTTATCGGGATTGAGACAGCAGAAAACCTTGTAAAGCGCGGCATCCCCACGACAATCGTCGAAATGAAAAGCCAGATTCTGAGCATTCTCGACCCGGAGTTTTCTCCGCCCATCGAAGCCCATATGAAGGATGCCGGACTGGAGGTCCGTCTGAATCAGTCCGTCAAGGCTTTCCGCGGCGAGAACAAAGTGGAAGAGGTCATACTGTCCGACGGCACCGCGCTCCCTGCTGACCTGGTCATCATATCCGCGGGCGTTCGGCCGCGGTCACAGCTGGCGGCGGCGGCAGGACTTGAGATCGGCAAATACGGCGGCATCGTCGTCAATGAGTACATGCAGACCAGCGATCCCTGCATCTATGCCGCGGGCGACGCGGCGGAATCCCGCCACATGGTGACCGGAAAGCCGGTCAGCGTCGCTTTGGCCGGAAATGCGAACAAGCAGGGCCGTATTGCGGGCAGCAACGCCGTCGGCGGCCGCCTCAGATATCAGGGCACGCTGGCGACCTCGATCCTGAAGATCTTCGATCTCACTGCGGCCCGAACCGGCCTCACAGAACGCGAGGCGCTGGCAAACGGCCTTGACTGTTTCAGCGTCTTTATACCCGCGCCAAACAGCGTCAGATATTATCCGGACGCCGGCTGGATGATTCTCAAGCTGACTGCCCTGAAGGACAGCGGCAAGATCATCGGTGCGCAGGCTGTAGGCGATAAGGGCGTTGACAAGCGGATTGATGTGATAGCCGCGTCCATCTACGCCGGTCTCACCGTCTACGACCTGGAAAACCTTGATCTCTGCTATGCGCCCCCCTACTCCTCGCCGAAAAGCCCGGAGATCCTGGCCGGCATGGTGGCCTCGAACGTTCTGCGCGGCGACATCCGCCTGGTTCTGCCGTATCAGCTGGAGCAGTTCCTGAAAGAGACGAATGCCGAGCTGATCGATGTCCGGGAGATCCCCGAATGGAACGCGGGGCACATCGAGGGCGCAAGGCTGATCCCTCTCGACGAGCTGAGGAAGAATCCTGAACAGCTCGATAAATCAAAGACGTACGCCGGGTACTGCGGCGTCGGAAAACGCGCTTATGACGCCTGCCGTTTCCTCACACAGCATGGATATGACGTCTTTAACGTCACCGGCGGCTATGATGCGTATATCATGGACGTCTAATAAGGCGTCTCCGGCATTTCCGTGTCAGCATTTCCGTACGATTAGGCTGGAGGGAAGCAGACTTCGGCGGCCGGGCAGCCCCGTCCGAGCTTACCGCGAACGGCAGGCGGGGTACCGCATGGTTTGAAGGCCGCTCATGATTATGGAGGTAAAAGTATGAAGTACGAAAACCTTTTCAAGCCCATTCTGATTGGAGACACGCTCTTTAAAAACAAGATCTTCTGCGCCCCGACAGGGCACCCGGACGTTTCCGTTGACGGAGATTTTTCTGACGACGTTATTTCCTACTATGAGCGCAAGGCTCAGGGCGGCGCAGCCACCGTCACGCTCGGCGAGGCAATCGTAGACAGTAAGTATGGCAAACGCCATTCCTTCCAGCTCAGCCTGGACTTCACCAACACCCGTCATTCCCTCTCCCGTGTGGCTGATGCGATCCGGCGGCACGGCGCCATCCCCAATATTGAACTGCAGCACTCCGGCATGAACGCCACCCCGGGTGTCGTGACCCCCGGCTTCTGCACTGGCGCTGACTTCGTCTACGGCCCGAGCGACGACATCATCGGCAACAAAAAAATCGTCGCAATGCCTGAGGAGGAGATCTGGCGCGCCATCGAAAAGTTTGCCGACGCCGCCCTGATGGCTAAAAACTGCGGTTTCGGCATGGTCCTGATCCACGCCGGTCACGGCTGGCTCCTCAACCAGTTCCTCACCCCGCGCCTCAACAAGCGGACGGACAAATGGGGCGGCAGCGTTGAAAACCGTGCCCGCTTCACCATCGAGGTCTGCGATGCAATCCACAGAAAATGCGGTAAAGGCTTTCCCGTCGAGGTCCGCATCAGTGCCTCCGAGGTTCTGGAAGGCGGCTATGGCATAGACGAGGGCATCGCCATCGCCAAGCTCCTGGAGGGCCACGCCGATATTATCCACTGCTCTGTCGGCTGCGGCATCGGCCTTCCCAACAGCGCACGCACCTTCAGCATCACGCACCCCTGCATGTTCAAGGACGACGGTGTGAACGTCAAATACGCAGCCGAGGTCAAAAAGCACATTAAAAACACGCCGGTGGCTGCCGTCGGCGCCCTTTCCGATCCCGCGCTGATGGAGGAGATCATTGCAACGGGCAAGGCGGACATCGTCGAGATGGCTCGCGGTCTTATCTGTGATCCCGATCTGCCCAACAAAGCCAGAGAGGGCCGGGATGAAGACATCGTCAAATGTATGCGTTGCTTCTCCTGTTTCTCCAACGCCCACGACAAGGGCATGTTCTGGTGCGCTCTGAACCCGCAGACAAACCGTG
>Ga0134096_1002318_pt1 | contig 12695 bp, 8 predicted proteins | sample 7_2taG_FD_94448 | JGI IMG/M metagenome (GOLD analysis project Ga0134096, IMG submission 94448) | Switchgrass degrading microbial communities from high solid loading bioreactors in New Hampshire, USA - 7_21_20_110_A3 metaG | ecosystem: Engineered > Bioreactor > Semi-continuous > Anaerobic >... | reverse complement strand
GAGTCTATGGCTAAACTTACATCGACAAAGGAGTTTACACTGGCGCCGGTGGCATTATTACATAAATAAGATGAATGGGGGATAAAGTAGAAATCAATTTACACCACTTGACAAGACACTACCCTATTATCTATGAATCCATTTTTATTTACATTCCACACTGGTTAGATTCTAAGCCGGACTTAGTACGATACGAAACATCTGAGCCGGAAGAATTTACATTCCACACTGGTTAGATTCTAAGGTTCCGATGCCTTCTGCGTCACATACGGAGTAATTAATTTACATTCCACACTGGTTAGATTCTAAGGAAAGAATACCGGCTGATTGAATTGCGGTACATCATATTTACATTCCACACTGGTTAGATTCTAAGAGAGTTTCAATGCCGCAAATAGCGATTATCCCCTTCATTTACATTCCACACTGGTTAGATTCTAAGATCCGGAATTTGCTGTTGATTTTCCCCTCCAACATCATTTACATTCCACACTGGTTAGATTCTAAGCCGCAGATACCAATTCGATATATTTTGTCTCTAAATTATTTACATTCCACACTGGTTAGATTCTAAGGTTCATCGGCCCGGGGCCAGCGGGTTCAATTTAAATTTACATTCCACACTGGTTAGATTCTAAGTCCCACGGTTGAACGGATCTGTGATTTCAAATTCGAATTTACATTCCACACTGGTTAGATTCTAAGGCTTTCAAAAACTCTTTAACGTTCTCCAGGCTAAAAATTTACATTCCACACTGGTTAGATTCTAAGCAAGAGTTGATGTTCTTACTAAAGAGACTGACGAATATTTACATTCCACACTGGTTAGATTCTAAGTGTCAATGGTAATGTTTTTGTATGCGGCCCTGTAGAATTTACATTCCACACTGGTTAGATTCTAAGATAAATTGAGCGACCCGTAAAGCATTCTTCTTATGCATTTACATTCCACACTGGTTAGATTCTAAGGAAATATATCGTACCTTCATATGACCTAATACTAACATTTACATTCCACACTGGTTAGATTCTAAGCCGAAAATGAGCAACATTATTGAAAGATAGAATGGATTTACATTCCACACTGGTTAGATTCTAAGCTGGTCTGCATTTCCTGCTGTGTACATCCATGCGTTAATTTACATTCCACACTGGTTAGATTCTAAGCAAAATCAACTCCCTTGCCCCCGGCATTTCTATCCCCTATTTACATTCCACACTGGTTAGATTCTAAGCAAGTCGCGCCGATGCAGATTATCTACATTCCAACATTTACATTCCACACTGGTTAGATTCTAAGGTTAAGTAAGACATGATTATACAAAAGATACCTATATTTACATTCCACACTGGTTAGATTCTAAGGGCAGGTAAAATTCGGTTTCTTCGTATTCACTTATATTTACATTCCACACTGGTTAGATTCTAAGATAAAGACAACCACAGCATCGACAGCGTCCGCTAATTTACATTCCACACTGGTTAGATTCTAAGGGGCGTGGATGGTTAAAGGTGAAAAAGCTAAAAGATTTACATTCCACACTGGTTAGATTCTAAGAGAAATAATGGAATATTGTGAAAAAAACGGAATAGATTTACATTCCACACTGGTTAGATTCTAAGGAAATTCTTCGTTCAGCTTGTCGAAAAAGTCCTGATTTACATTCCACACTGGTTAGATTCTAAGGAACTAACAAATATGGAGAAGCAAATAAAAGGACAAATTTACATTCCACACTGGTTAGATTCTAAGGGGATATGTCATGTCGCAGGACACTCTTGAATCATTATTTACATTCCACACTGGTTAGATTCTAAGGGTTCTGAAATGCGTTCAATATATCATCCATGTTCATTTACATTCCACACTGGTTAGATTCTAAGCAAAACTATCAGACAAAAAAAGAGAGATAGCAAAAGATTTACATTCCACACTGGTTAGATTCTAAGAAATAATGCGCTGTCGATTTGCTGATACCAACAACATTTACATTCCACACTGGTTAGATTCTAAGCTATTCAGATATTTTGTTCATCGAACACACAGGACAATTTACATTCCACACTGGTTAGATTCTAAGTTATGAAACAGCCGCCTGAGATATTACGGCTGTTTTATTTACATTCCACACTGGTTAGATTCTAAGCTCGTATTCCGCTTCGCGCTCGGACGGAATGACATAATTTACATTCCACACTGGTTAGATTCTAAGATGTATACACTCCTGAGAGGTTCTCGCTCCGGGTTGCATTTACATTCCACACTGGTTAGATTCTAAGTGTCTTTTCATGCTAATACGCCACACTCTGTTTTACATTTACATTCCACACTGGTTAGATTCTAAGTCGTAGGCAAGGGTGTTTCAAGCAACGCTATAGGAATTTACATTCCACACTGGTTAGATTCTAAGGGCTTGACCTGGGTAGGTGAAGAAGGGCCAGAACTTTATTTACATTCCACACTGGTTAGATTCTAAGTAATATATATCATCATTTCCCGAACCCCATCCTTATTTACATTCCACACTGGTTAGATTCTAAGCTATCCGTGTGAAGCCGTTTTTTCACTTCTTCCGATTTACATTCCACACTGGTTAGATTCTAAGACGACCAAACTACGCTTGACGACAAAGCAAAAAGAAATTTACATTCCACACTGGTTAGATTCTAAGTATTAGGGATACTTTAATGGCTCACCCTGAAGCGGATTTACATTCCACACTGGTTAGATTCTAAGACTGACGGAACAAAGAACGCAGCAAGTTGTCTATAATTTACATTCCACACTGGTTAGATTCTAAGGTAGTAATGCAGCCGCCTTTCTGTTATTTTGTTATTCTATTTACATTCCACACTGGTTAGATTCTAAGGATTTACGTCATACCGCTGCCAGCCTAATGCTATACGAATTTACATTCCACACTGGTTAGATTCTAAGAAAGAACATAAAAATAATCATATGTTTCATACCAACATTTACATTCCACACTGGTTAGATTCTAAGTAAGATTTCGCGAAACGGGTTATGCAGATTATATAGATATTTACATTCCACACTGGTTAGATTCTAAGCACAACCTACACCGCCAATTTCTTTTATTAATTCCTATTTACATTCCACACTGGTTAGATTCTAAGGCCTGTATTGCTAAATATGTACTTTTTCCACTCCCATTTACATTCCACACTGGTTAGATTCTAAGCAAGTGTTAATTATTTATATTGTTGTGTATTTGAATTTACATTCCACACTGGTTAGATTCTAAGTGTGGATTAAGAAATTGTTGGATTGTAGTAGAGGAAATTTACATTCCACACTGGTTAGATTCTAAGCTACAAGGCCTAAAATTACAAAATAAACGAAAGGATTTACATTCCACACTGGTTAGATTCTAAGCTATCGTTTTGCCAATTTTCACAGATGGTTTTCAATTTACATTCCACACTGGTTAGATTCTAAGATTGTAATACTGGATTGATTGGGAGCTATTTGAAGCAATTTACATTCCACACTGGTTAGATTCTAAGTATGATGAAGAGACTGGAGTTATAAGATTAATAGAATTTACATTCCACACTGGTTAGATTCTAAGTTTTTGCCTGGGCTTTTTGAAATTATGAAAAAGGATTTACATTCCACACTGGTTAGATTCTAAGGTGTTTGTAGGAATCAATTTATAGTAATGGGAAGATTTACATTCCACACTGGTTAGATTCTAAGCTATATAAAATCTTCAAAAAAGGGTTGACTTCTACACATTTACATTCCACACTGGTTAGATTCTAAGTTGCCGCTTCCATAATTTTTTCAACCTTTGCAAACCGATTTACATTCCACACTGGTTAGATTCTAAGGATATGTATAGGTCTTTGCCCGTTCATCCCATCTGATTTACATTCCACACTGGTTAGATTCTAAGAAAGTTTATTATACCATAATAAAAGGCAGTTATTATTTACATTCCACACTGGTTAGATTCTAAGGACTTGTGACCGGTTGGTTTTTACCAGGTGTATTACCATTTACATTCCACACTGGTTAGATTCTAAGGCGATTCCATTAAGTATTTGAATTTTGTCACTTATAAGTAATATTTCTGTCGTGGATTGTAATTTAATGAAAAATAATATATATGAAACCAGATGGAAAAATAAAAAGTATTCATTTTTCAAGGTTCGATTAATCTGTCTATGCTCTATATTTTTAATGTTACTTATGGTCGACAGCTGTTAGATGAAGTTCGAAGTAGCGTTATCTTCCTTACCCCAAAATTCTTTATCAAGCCATTTTTCATTCCTGGTTTTAAATACTATCAATGAATCCCTGTCTTTTCTCAGAAATTTCTTTAATGTTATCTCCAGCTTGAAAAGTTGAGCATCTGTCAATTCTCCTTCGAATACTGAATTTTGTATATGGAACAGGTATTTTTTACATTCTTTAAAAACTTTCCTTAGAACGGCAGGGCCTTTTTCATCTAATACAATATCATATACAAGTATAATATACATTTTACTTTATCACCACCAAATTTTAAATGGCTCATATGTTTTTTCTTCCAACAGGTGTTTTACAAGTTTGTACGCTTCAAGGCGGACCAATCTCAAATATGAAACTGACCGTTTTAACTCTCTATGTTCTATTGTCTGTTTTAAACGGAGATCCAGTTCAGCAACGATTGTTTTTATTGCTGAATCCTTTATTTGTAATAATTCCGTATCTTTATGAAAGCTGTTTTCATTTATTTGATTTTTATTAAGAAGCGAAAAGATCAATCTGTCTACAATTAATGGTTTAAAAACTTCAGATATATCGAGACTGAGTGAAAATCTGCTGGTACCCGGTTCATGCAGATAACTAATTGTAGGATTTAACTGCGTATTATAAATCTCGCTTAATGTTTTTGTATAAAGCAAAGTGTTCAAGAATGAAATAAGACTATTAATCATGTTGTCCGGCGGTCTTTTTACCCGCTTTTCAAACTGGATATCCTGATTAATTATTTCATTCCAGGCGGAATAGTAAGCCTTCCTTATATTACCCTCAAGCCCCATCAGAGACTCAATGCTGTTACTCACAATTATTTGGTTTCTGAAATACTCTATTTCTTCCATTACATCTGAAAGATCCTTGCCTCTGTTTTTGTAGTACCGTAAATTTCGATAAATATTCGCTGATGCACCATCAACAAAAGCCTTTGCTAATATAATGCGTTTATCAGGATTAATATAATGTTCAACCTGTTTGACCAACAGCTTTCCTGATACAAGATACTCCCTGGGATAAAATGTACCCGAATAATAGCCATAATAATTAAACCAGTGAACAGTAACATGACAAGAAGCCAAAAAATTTATTAATGCAGAGTTTACATTTATTTGCCCGAAAAAATATATATCTTCTACCTGTTCAATGGGAATTGTCTTTCTCCCGCCATCTTCAAGATAAAACTCTAATGTGTTATCCTTTCTTTTTAACTCTCCGCTATTAAATATGTAATAAGATCTTTTCAAGATTAATTCCTCCTTCGGGCGCTGCCTAAATAAAGCAAAGTTCATAATAAGCGCATTTACTGCATATTTTCATCTTATTTGCAGTAGGAGGTGAAGGCATGGCAACGATACTTTCAATATCCTTGATTACCTCTTCAATCTTTTCTTCATCATTTTTATCTAATTCCACAACAAGGTTTCGTCTCAACAGAGGATAATCGATAACACCTATGATATTTTCCATTCCAAATTTTTTAAGGTAATATAGGTAATATTTAACTTGCCAGACTGTTGCCTCTTCAATGCTTTTTGATTTTTTAACTTCATGAATTTGTCTGTGTTTACGTATAAAATCAATGTTTATGGTTCCATCGATAAGAATATTCTTCTTTTCCTGGTTATAAGAATTTTCATCTATCGTTCTACCTATCAATACATTCTCGTGCTCATTCTCCATTTGAATTTGATTAGCAAAATACCATAGTTTCTTTTTACAAATAAAATAGTATTCTACCATAACTCCTGTAATCTTCATTATTCTCATCCCTAATTAATGACATATTATTAACATATGGAGCTTTGTGTTTGGAACCTGTCCCTTTCTTCTTTCGTTATTTTTCGTTGAAGGCCTAAACCTTTTTTCTTTCCTTCATCAAAATGGTACGGGCAATCACATATTTTTATGCCTGTTTCTACAAATGACCGTTTGCCGGCTTCTTTCAATAGGACATTGCTAATACTGGATAACAGTTTCTCGTCGTAAAAGTAAGAAACCTGAATAGTATGTATCAAAATATCATCCAAGATTTGTCTTTTTCTAGCTGAGTCGGCTTTTTCAAATTGTTCTTCCATCTGAAGCAATATTCCCTTTTTGTCCAGCTCATCATATATCGATCTAGGTATAACTAATTCACTTACGATATCGCGGAATTTGGTCTCATTCTTCTCAAGTTGATACGGTTTATACTGAATGCTTTGCAAGTATCCAATATAATTTAAAATATCTTTATAATAGTTTGATTCTAATATCTTGGGGTTCAGTTCAGGATCGTAAACATTCTGAATTATATTTTGTTTATCTTCTTCTGTTAGTATCTGTTGATTATCCGCATCTAAAAACTTTTTCAAAGCAACTAAAGAAAAATCATATATCTCCTTATCGATCACACGGTATAATCCCGATACATCCTTGGTATATACATTAATATTGGGCAGCTTTTCAATAAGAAATCGGTTTCTTCCTCTTAAAATTCTTCCCATACGTTGTAAAAGGCTGTCGATAGTGCACATTTCGGTGTGCAGAATGTCAAAGTCAATATCAAGACTTGCCTCGACAATCTGTGTTGATACCCAAACACCCTTCGCATTTTCATCTTTTGAAAAATTTATAATCTGTTTTTCAATAATATTTCTATGTTCCCTGGTAAACAGACTGTGAAGCAACCATTTATTACCAACAGTGAGTTTTTCATAGATTTCTTGTGCTTTTGCCACAGTATTTACAATCACCAGAACTTTATGATTTAGACTGTCTTTTTCGATCTGTTTAATATCTAATTCTGATTCATGTAATTTCAAAAAGTGTTTAGCTTTGTCTGTTCGGTTGCTATCCAGTAGAAATGGCGGTGGTAATTCGAATGCTTCAGACGCTTTCATTTTCAGCTTTTCTTCAAGTATTTTAATAAATACTTTTGGCATGGTAGCAGTCATGATAAGAAATTTTCCACCCAACCTGCTAATTTCTCTCAAACCATATAGAATGCAGGCTATTATGGGCGGAGAGTACATTTGAATTTCATCAATAACTACCTTTGAGTACATCAGTGTAGCCGGTATCATTTCATACCCATGGTAACGGAACACAAAGCGAAACAGTTGGTCTACCGTCGTGACAGTCAATGGAGCGGTGAACAACCTTGCTTCACTATCCATATATATTGAAGCTTCATAGGATTCTGTTTCTTTAAGATATACACTTAAAGAATCTGAATGCAGTAAAGTAACCGGAGCATAATTTAGTGAGTTTTCTTCCGAACTGCCCTTAATTCGGTTATATATCGCATTAATAGTTACTCTTAACGGTAAAGTATAAAATCCCTTGTTTGGCCCTATCCAAAGCAGTGCTCCCTCGGTCTTTCCAATTCCTGTAGAAGCGGTAAGGATAATATTTTTGTCACTATTATCATATAAATATTTCTGTACGTCTGCTAGTAAATTGCCGCTTGTTGTATATTTGTTAATCACTTTCTGATCTACAGATTCGTTATAACTGTCAGACGGTTTCTTCTCAATTTCGTTTATTCCCGCACTAGCTGTATAATCAATACGGTTCAGTAATCCCTTTATTTTTATATACTTAGTATATAATTCCTTAGTCTTAGCTAACTTATTTAAATCTATATTTGTATTTACATTTTCAAAATCAGGCTCATCATCAATTAACCCAAACTCAAAATTAGTTTTAAACATAGGAATATACGGCTTAACATTATCCTCCAATGTTTTTTTCAATTGAACGTCATCATAATCCATTTTTCTATGGTGGTGATAGTATATGGACATGGCAAGGAGCCTAACTTCATTATTAGTGAAGCCATACTCCCTTTGAACCCTTTCATAATCAATCATGCATGTGCTTAAAAACCCGTGTGGTATTTCAAATGAACCGTCAAATACATCCGGTAATGCAATACTTTTCTTCAATTTTACATAGATTTTATTCTGAAATGCAGCATTTATTTTTCCAATATCGTGATGAATTACTGCGAGTTTTAGAATGTTCCATTCCTTTTCAGTAAGAATTTCAGGAAAACCTTGCCTTAATTCATTTACCAGTTTCAGCATTTCAACGGTATGCTGAGATATGGTTATCGGGCTGGGATATGATTTAGCAAGGAATAAGTTGTCCATATACTATCACCTATTCTTTATTTACGCCAGAAATACCGCATCTTCTTTGGAATCTTTTGAATATCTGGCGCCCTTTACAATTTTGGACTGTGGGGATGCGTAAATAACATCTATTTGTTCATCCCACTTTCTAAATTTTGTTTTTGGATAAATGGTATATCTTTTATTGATTTTATAACGTGTTCCTGTAATTTTATAGCTAAAGTCGTCGCTGTTGTAAAACTCAACAGGAATGTATGCATTTCTTTTAAGCATAAATGTACCGTCATTCTTGATATTCTCATATATGTCGCATATCTCTAATGAATCAATTCTAAGTAAATCCTCCCACCTCCCAAGTGAAGGGTAATAAATAGGATTTAGCAAGCCGTTATATATAACCTCGACAAGCGATTGATCATTAGGACATATATGTATTAGCAACCGGACATCCGTTAAAAGTTCATGGTTCCCAACTCCTCTGTTAATGCGGTGGTGTGTATTATCTTTAGAGTAATAACCTATATTATAGCGCTCTACGTAGTCTTTTGTTTCCTGCTTTCCTTTAGTAACAGGGTTGAATTCGTAATGCGTATATGTATCATTTACAGTTGAACAGTATTCACCTTGCACACTTATTCGCATTTCATGGTATTTCGTGAAACCGCAGGCACTATGAACCATTCCAATGACCGTACTGTAAGGAGGCAATGGGTATGTTTCACGTAATCTGAAGCTGGATGCTTTCCGATAGCAAGGCATGTTCTGATACGCCTCTATTCGGATAGCTTTCATTTGTAAACCTCCTCCACTTTCTGTTTCATTCTATCGAAAAATTCCTTGATTGTAACAGGTTTCAACTGTTCAATAATATCATTATCATTTCTGAAAGTTCCCTTCAGATAGCCTATTTCGGTATTTTGTTTTATCAAATTTGCAGAATCAATAACCTGCTTAATAATGTCGATTTTTAAGTTGCCTTTGAATAGCTGTAGCCTGTTTTCAAAGAAAGGATTTTTTATGTCATATATCCCTCCAACGGTAAATACAGGTGACAGATTCTCCCTTCTTCCCTTTATGTCCCTGTACAAGAACATAACAGTATCAAGGAATTTTTTTAACCGGTTTGCTTTTTCAGTATTGTCAATTGATATTACTTTTCCGTTAACTTCATCAACCCCGATTCTGTCCAGATCTATAGCAATAGTATAGGCATAGAAAGATTGATGTATTTCACTTTGGGCAATGGAATTATCTTCACCTTTTGCTCTCGCTGCAAGTCCCATATTGGTTAAGTAATCGGTATCACCAGTATAAGGTTCGAGGGCAATGGCATTACTTAACCGAACAACAGCACTCCTTGTTGTTGCTCTCTCACCGGAATCGGTCTTCATATATCCAAACAAATCAATTTCCGGATACGTAATAATATCAGCATCGGAATGAAACTGTAGTACCTTCTTGGTTCCTGAACCTTTTGCCTCAACAGGCGTATTGTCGCAGCCCATTTGCTGGATAATATTATACCTTAATGCCTGCCTTGAAATATAAGAGTAACTCTCACCGCTTGCCCTTGTCAGTTTTTTAAGTGGAGTAATATTGCCAAATCCTTCGCCATAATTTGCGCTTCCGCATTCAATAATAAGAGACATCGTAAGTCCTTTTTTCATATTATTCTACCTCCTTATTTATTGTAGTTTCGCTGCTTTTTTCAGAATCCAAGCTTTCGCCCTGGAGCCCTGCTACAAATGTGTAGCCCAGCATTTGAAATTTTTCATCATTCTGCTGCATATCGATAAGAATCTTAGGGATTGATACACTTCTGCCCACATAGAAGCGGAACATTGTGTCATTGAACTTGGCTTTATCCTTTGTCTTTAATGAAAGCAATAATGGATAAACGAAGGAACGTAAACTTTCATTGATTCTTGTGTTTTTGTCTTTCACTTCAGTAATTGTCCCGGCATGTTGTTCGCGAATTTTTTTGCCCTCATTATAGGCAGCTTCAAACTCTTTTTGGCTTATATACATTGCCGCACTACCTCCTTCTTCCGAACAAAATCTTCTCATCCTACGTCTTTGAATTGTTAGAATGTCCTTCACATACGGGGCTTTAAGATTTTCAGTAAAGACTTTTTGCAGAATGGTATGTATCAGAGCATACTGATTTTTACCTGATAAGAAATTATCTGCAACTTCTTGGTACACATTAATATAGGTGTCTTTGTCTTTAAAAGACCATTTTAATAAATGTTTGAAATTATATCTGCACGCATGGAGTATTTCCAGTAAAGGCTTAGAAAGAGTATTGAAAGCATACTTCCAGGAATCTGAACCGTAAGGAATTCTTCTAACAATCTGAATATTTTGAATTTCTCTTGTTTGTTGCTGTGTTGCATCATCGATAAAGGTATACAGCACTTCATAGTAAGATTGGTTCAATGTAGTGTATTTTTCTCCACCTTGTTCAAAAATGTTCTTTACAGCAATCAACTCATGAATGCTTTCATTATTGTTTATAAAGATTGCTTCTGAACCAAATATGGAAAACCCCAGTGGAATACAGGAATATACTAATGCACAGATAGGACATATGTAGGTATCAGGATTGTAGTTCCAATAATGAGACCGTTTTCGAGCTATATCAATGCCTACATCATTAAGCCACGACATACTCCTGCCGATGGTTGTATTTATTGGATTTCCGCACTGGATGCATTGCATTGAACCTTTCTTATTTACCTTCAAATATTCTAAAGCAGGTTTAACAAAATCTTTGTAATAGCATTCTTTTATGTCTTTTTTTGAATTTGAGCTGTTTAAAAAAGCAATACCTTGCCAGAACAAAGTTATTTTAGTATAGATGATATCTTTCATGCAAAGCGTTTCACAATGCTTTTTCATGTATTGAATTAAGTCGTGGCAAATATTTAACGATTTAGTGATGTTTTTTTCCTTTTTCAGTACTTTTACAAGTGAAAGGACATCAAAATTGTCGCCTTTTTCGGAAATTATATGATACCCCGACTTGTAGCTTGCACTTTCAAGTTTGTCACATAATTTTTTAATAAAATTTTCATAATTTTCTTGTGATATATCCTCAAGCTTTGTTCCGGCAAATTGCTCATATTGATTAATAAGGCTTTGGTATAATGTTTCATCCTGGAAAGCATTCAGCATTGCTTTTATGTAATTATCATGAAAGTTATCAAGCAGTGATACCGGGACCTTTATAGTATTACCTATATCCTGTTCCTCGAGATCAAAACCTTCCAACTGCAGAACTTTAATAAACCCGCATATACCTGCATTGAATAAGAAATCCTTCAATGTTACGGTTATATATTCACAAGCCAATAATATCACCTCCTCTCACCTAAATAGCTATCATCCCATATCCACAACTGCGTTTGGAACCTAATCCTTGTTTATAGAAATAGTCCAATAGAACAGGATCCCCTTCCATCTCAAAAGTTCCCAATGTTGCTTCTATATACTGCCCGTAAAACTGCACTACTGTTTTTTGTGCCTTAACAGGTGTCATACGGAAACCTTCCAACAAAGACAGTGGCAGATCATTAAGAGTTTCAAGCTGGTTATGTAGTACTTTCAGTAATTCTTCATAAAATTCAGGATGAGCAATGCTGTAATAGTAGTCCTTATTTTCTATGTGGGAACGAATAACTAATGGTGAAATAAACTGGGTAATTATTTTTCTGCAGGTAATAATTTTTTCAGGTACAAGTTGGATTTCTTTAAGCTGAAGCGTATTATCAAGGGGTATATTGAAATCCTTCTTCCTCATTTTTAAAAATGCATTATACATATGTATGCCAAGCACCGTATCACTTGTTGAAAACTGGATGTCCATTCGATTGTTACAAAGCTGTATTGTTTCGGATTGAAAGCTGGGTGTATCCAGCCAAACGGAAAAAGTATATCTTTTAGGAGTTGCGCCGCTTTTATAAAGATTACGATATAATGTTTGGTCATAGCAAGATAGAGAACACTTAATAAAAGATAGAATAAATGGTCTATAATCGCAGGGGATTTCATTTTTTTTCAATTCAAATTTAAGCTTTAGTCGCATTTCTTTTTCACCTCCTTTTTCTAACCATAATAGTTTTTAATTACAACCCTTTATATAAAAATTATAATATACTCTTTCTTATTTGTCAAATATTTATATTTTCATGACGGTGTCAAATTGTTGTGGAGTTTTTGCTTGACAACCTCCTGTTGTTATCCAACCAAACTCCTTAACCGGCCATAAGATCTAATTAGTATCTGTGTTGGACTATTAGTGGGTAGATTGT
>Ga0134096_1002300_pt1 | contig 12784 bp, 7 predicted proteins | sample 7_2taG_FD_94448 | JGI IMG/M metagenome (GOLD analysis project Ga0134096, IMG submission 94448) | Switchgrass degrading microbial communities from high solid loading bioreactors in New Hampshire, USA - 7_21_20_110_A3 metaG | ecosystem: Engineered > Bioreactor > Semi-continuous > Anaerobic >... | reverse complement strand
CGACCTCGCGCAGCACTCCATTGGAAAACCGTAGCTCGTACGCCTCGCGGTACAGGTTGAGCAGGACGTTCTCGGTCAGCCCGGCGAATGGGCTATCGGCGAGGCGCTGTTCCAGCACCGGCGCGAGATGCCTCAGCAGGCGTGGCACGTCCACGATCCGGAGTTGCCATTCGTAATGCCCATTGTCCTGCGCGCCCCAGGCTTGCGCCGTTCTCCAGAGCGAGGATTCGGCGGACGTGGCGAGGCGGATATACGGCTTGCCGCGCGTCTGGGCGAGCGATTTGAGGTGGCGCAGCGCGGCTTGCGCGGCCTGGTACGGAAGCTGTGACGCCTCGCTGACGATCAACCCGTCGCCAAACCCCTCGGATGGCACGCGCCAGTATCCGATCACTTCACCGCCCGGCCCGGCGATCACCCAGGTGTCGGCTTCCATCGCGGTCCCGGCGGTGTGCGCCAGCAGGTAGCGCCACATCGACTCGTCCCGTTCGGCGGACAGATCCAGCACGCGCGCCGCATCGTCGTAGAGGCGGGCCAGCGCAGGGACGTCTGCTTCTTGCGCCGGGCGGATAGTGAACCGCTGCGCTTCATCGCTCTGAGCGGCGGGGATGGTGCGAAGCTCCAGACTGAGGTGCGGCTCCAGCGGCAGGGCGTAGTCGTACCCGTAGCGGCGATAGTAGTACGGGATGCCCTGGATGTGCGTAAGGTCGAACTCGCCTTCTTCAAGCAGTTCGTTGAAGCGCTCGACCAGCACGGCGACCAGACTGCGCCGCCCGTGCCGGTAGTCGGGCAGCGTCCCGACGATGCCCATCTCGCCCGCGCGCAGCGTCACGGAGCCATAGCGCCACGTCCACGGGATCAGGCACAGCGACGACACCACGCGCCCGGCCTCGTCGTCGATGAACAGCCAATGCTCCGGCCGGGTGTGCGGATGGTGCAGAAGCAGGTTGCGCGTCATGCCCTCGACTGACGGGCCGTGAATGAGCGCATTGAAGACGGCCAGCCGCTCGACGTCCGCCTCATCGGCGACCGAGCGCAGGGTCAGCCCATCGCCGAGCGGGCGCGCGATGGGCGTGGTGGGAGTGAGCATGGGCGAGCCTTTCGTGTGGTGCCGCGTTAGGGTGGGCAGGTCACGCCCTCGTGCCGGGCGACCGCTACGATCGCGGGCCGGTGGTCGGACGTTTGCGCTGCTTCCTCGCTGTTGTCGATCAGGATGCCCGTCAGCGGCAGGTTAAAAGTCCACAGATAGTCATAGCGCGCGGCCGTCCCGCTGACCAGGTAGACGGTCATCGCTTCCTCGGTGCGCAGGCTGGCGAACGGGTCCACAATGCCGGGGTTAGCGAGGTTGTCCATCCGCAGCGCGCGGTAGAGCGGCGAATCCGGCCCGAAGTTGAACGTTCCGCCGAGCAGAATGCGGTCGGTCCAGCCGGGGCCGTGCGCGGTCGCGATCCAGTCGAGCAGCATCCGCATCTGGACGTTCTGATCCTGCTCTCCTTCGGGGATGGGCTGCCCGCCGCGCTCCGCCAGCCGGAAGCCGAGCCACGCGTTATACACATGCAGCCCGCCTAGCGATTCGTCGCCGGTCAGACGCTCCGGATCGAGAACGACATGCATCGCGGCGGCCTGGTTGCCCACGCTGGGGAGCCGCAGCCCCTGCCAGCGATCGATCGGCACGCGGCTGAGCACGGCGATCCCTTGTAGCGCCTCGTTCTGCGGGAAGAAGACCGACTCCATCTTCAGGCGACGCGCCAGCCACAGCACCTGATCGACGCCGTAGCTCGCCATCCGCCCGGTTTCGACTTCCTGAAGGAGCACGACGTCCGCGCCGTCCGCCTCGATCAGATTCGCGACACGCTCCAGGTTCGGGTCGAAGAACTGCGAATAGCCGCCGTGAATGTTGAACGTCGCCACGCGCAGGCAGTCCGGGTTTTCGGGGCGGCGTACCGTTTCATTGACGGTCGCCGCGACGCTCCCCGCGCTGACCGCGACCACCAGCAGCAGCGTCAGGACGGTGTACGACGCGCGCCCGCCGCGCCAGGGGATGCGCCGCCGCGCCAGGATCATCGGGATCGCGGCCAGCAGCGCGGCGATCAGCACCAGCGCCAGCCCCATCTCGCGGAAGGCGCGCAGCACCTCGTCGACCTGATCGTACGGCGGGGCGAAGTCCGGCACGTAGGCGTAGTCGTAGGTGAAATACTCGCCGACCGCCAGCAGCCCGAAGGCGAGCACGGTGAACGGCACGAACAGGCCGGTCAGGTTGTGGCTGGGCGCGCCGGTCTGGATCAGCCACCACAGCGTCAGCCCGACGACGAACTGCGCCAGCGTCAGCGCGATGGCTGCCGGGATGCCGTCGTAGCGGTCCCCGATGACGAGCAGCAGCCCGAGCAACAGCAGCCACAGCCAGCCGCGCCACACTCCGTCGAACATGCCCGCGAAGCGCCCGGCGAACGCGCGGATCTCCGGCACCAGCGGCAGCAGCGTCGCCGCCAGCAGCCACGGGACGATCCCGCTATAGCTCACGTCCGCCCAGCGCGCAACGACGTTCGGCAGGCCGAGCAGTGTCAGTTCCAGGAACAGGATTCCGCCCAGCGCCAGCGCGCCCCACAGGTTCAGCACCCCGCGCGGCGGCGCGACGTAGTCTTCGGCGGCGGCTTCGCGGCGCTCCACAAACCACAGGCCGATCGACAGGAAGATCAGGACGATCGCCGCGATCGCGATCACGACCTCGATCCCGACCGTGAACGCGCCGCCCACGTCAAACACATACCCGCGCTGCCACGTGGGATCGTAGCTGTTGCCCAGGGCGCGGATCAGCGCATCGCCCGCCACGCCGGTCAGGATGATCGCCGGGAAGAAGCCAGGGCGGCGGATAATCACCAGCGCCAGGTACAGCAGCCCCGCGCCGATCACCAGCGCCCCGCCGAGCATTTCGAGGTCGCGCGTCTGGATCGCGAGCGAGCGGCCCAGCGCGACCAGGATCACCGCGAATGGCAGGCTCGCGCGCAGGCGCCCGATCACCAGCGCCAGCACCGGCAGAAGCAGCAGCGCGGCGAGCGCGACGATCTCATTCTGGACGGTCGCCAGCTCCACCACGCCGGGCGTTCCGGCGAGCGCGGCGGGGTTCGGCACACGCTCGACCAGGTCGGCGCTGCTGGCTCGCGCGTAGAGACCGGCGTAAACGAAGCGGATGGCCTGGATCAGAAAAAGCCCCACCATTCCGGCTTCTAGCGAACGGAGCAGGTCCCGTCGAAGTTGGAGCATGGATCGCGTTGCCTCGCAGTTGGCATGCAGTTGGCGCAGGGTGTTCCAATGGCTCGGGAGAGCCGCCTATCATTGTACGCGAACTTGGTGGAGATGCCACCTCTGCCCACCAAAACCCAGCGGGGCGAGCGTGTTGGTTCGCCAGAGGGAATGCCGCTATACTATTCGGAATTTTACGCCAGAAAGGACCGGGCTATGGAAACGATCGATACCCTGCTGGTGGGCGGGGTGGTGCTGACGATGAATCAGGCGCTCGATCGCATCGACGACGGCGCCGTAGCGATTCGGGGCGACAGCATTGTGGCGGTCGGCCCGGCGGACGAACTGCGCGCGCGCTATCAAGCCGCAGAAGTGGTCGATTGCAGCGGTCAGATTATTCTCCCCGGCCTGGTGAACGCGCACACCCACATGCCGATGACGCTGCTGCGCGGCATGGCCGATGACCTGCGGCTCGACGTGTGGCTGATGGGCTACATGATGCCGACCGAGCGCGAGTTCGTCACGCCGGAGTTTTGCCGTCTGGGCACCAAGCTGTCGTGCGCGGAGATGATTCGCGGTGGCACCACGCTGTTCGCCGACATGTACTATTACGAGGCGGACATCGCGGCGGCGACGGCGGAAGCGGGTTTGCGCGGCGTGTGCGGGCAGTCGATCATGAAGTTCCCCACACCCGACGCCGAAAGCTACGAGGAAAGCCTCGCGTATACCCGGCGCTTCATCGAGGAATGGAAGGATCATCCGCTGATCGTTCCGTCCGTTGCGCCGCACGCGCCGTACACCTGCACTGACGAGATTTTGCAGGCGTGCGCCGACCTCGCCGTGGAATACGACGTCCCGCTGCAAATCCACATTCTTGAGACGCGCCAGGAGGCCGAGGATAGCTGGGCGGAGTTCGAGAAGAAGGTGGTAGAGCGCGTGGGCGATCTGGGCGTGTTCCGCGCCAAGACGCTTGCCGCGCACTGTGTCCACGTCGACAGCGAGCAGATCCGCATGATCCGTGAGTACGACGTCGCGGTGGCGCACAACCCGACCAGCAACCTCAAGCTGGCGAGCGGGATCGCGCCGATCAAGGAGATGCTAGAGCGAGGCGTCAAGCTCAGCGTGGGGACAGACGGCGCGGCCAGCAACAACGACCTCGACATGTTCGAGGAAATGCGGCTGGCGGCGCTGCTGGTCAAGGGCGCGACGTACGACCCGGTGGTGCTGCCCGCGCGGGATGCGCTGCTGATGGCGACCCGTTGGGGTGCGGAAGCGCTGACCCTGGGCGACATCACCGGCAGCCTGGAACCGGGCAAGCGCGCCGACCTGATCGTGGTGGATCGCAACCCGCTCCACAACGCGCCGCACTTCGAGCGCGACCCCAACAGCATCTATTCGCAACTGGTCTACGCGACGCACGCCTCGGACGTGCAGCACGTGATGGTCAACGGCCGGTGGCTGATGCGCCAGCGCGAGCTTCTGACGCTGGACGAGGAAGCGCTCCGCCGCGAGGCCGCCGAGTACGCCCGCAAAATCGACGCCTTCCTTGAGGCGCGCGAGGGGAACGTGCTTAACAAGCTGATTGCGATCGGCGGGTTGCAGCAGGAAGAGAGCTTCGAGATCCAGGTCAAGGCGCGGGTGAGCGACGCGTCGGTGTTGGATCCGCTGTTGAATCACCCCGCCACGCATATCGTCAAGCACAACCACTATCGCCAGTACGACACGTATTTCCTGTTCGCGGACGAGGATGCCGGGCGCGTGCGCTATCGCGAGGACCATTCGATCGACCAGCACGGGCAGGCGACCGGCGTGCGGACGCGCCTCACCTACACCACGCCGACGAAAGAGCGCGAGTTCGACAGCGCGGTGTTGCTGTCGCGCTCGCGGTTTATCGCTCCGGCAGACCGCCCGCTGCGCTTCTACCGCGAGTATTTCCAGGCGCGCAACGAGTGCGAGATCCAGAAGGATCGCCTGCGGTGGCACATTCTGTATCAGGGCGTGCTGTTTTACGTCAACTTCGACCGCATGATGCAGCCGGAAGTGGGCGAGCACTACGTCGAGATCAAGGCGCGCACGTGGTCGCATACGGATGCGGAGTACAAAGCGGAGCTGGCGAACGAGATGCTGACGCACGTGCTCGGCGTCGAGGCGAAGGACCGCATCACGACCGAGTACGTCGATCTGTGCATGGGCGAGGGGTAGCGGCGCGCAGCACGTAGGCTAGAGAAAACAGCGCGGGGCGAGAGCTCGCCCCGCGCTCTTATGTAGAGATTTTATTGTTTGGACTTGGTTATGCGGTGACTGGCGTGTCGACTTCTACTGTTTTGATGTCGTCAAATCGTTCCCAAACCAATAAGTCCTCGATGAGTTGCTTGAATTTTTCCAAACGTGCCCTTTCTATACGACCTTGATGAATGCACAGCATCATGTGCTGTGGTTTTCGGTGAGCAGTTGGCCGTTCTATACCAAGAAAATCTTCTATATCCTTAGAAAAGCATCGGATTTTGCCTGTAAACGGTGTAGCGTTTTGTTTGATCATCTCCTGAATGCTAGTGTGGCAAGAGGTTTGTCCCTCCGTTTTTTTATCACCATCCATCAGGATTGAGTGTCTAATCTGGAATGCTGCTAGAAGATTCATGAACCGATGCATATTGAACTTGCCAAAACAATCTACCACAACCACTCCACCTTTTGGTATGCCAATCTCTCCCGTGTTGAACAGGTGATTCAGTAAAGTTCGCTCAGTTGGCCCCTCAACAAGCAATACATGATTAGCAAAGAATAGCTCGCAACGTTGACTATCGAGCCAGACGCCGTATTTCACCGCTTCCATGTCTGCTGTCAAGTCATCGGCCGAAGGTTCATATTTCGTATTTTGGAGTAGGGTGTTGATCTCTTGGTTGTCGGCAAATATTTGTGTCAATCTGTCGTGTCCGATTTGTCCAACGCATGTTTTCCCATCTGTCCGATTCAGTCGAATTATCGAAGGAATATGTTCAGCTTGGTAAGAGACAAAATGCGGTGAATGTGATGAGACAACGACTTGATAAGATTCCTGGCAACTCATCTTCCGGAGACTTTGGTATAGTATCGCTTGTTGAGATGGGTGTAGGTATGCTTCTGGCTCTTCGAAAAGCAACAAGGTGAGCTCTGGGTCAAAGTCCTTGGTTTTTTTCTTTTCCTTCGGAGTTTGATACTCTGCTGCAAGCCTTAGCAACGTAAAAATAAGCTGTCTTTGGAACCCTTGGCCAAATTGCTGCTCTTCAAGTTCTGCGTTTTCCAAGTGATTATCGATTAGTGTGCAGCTAATCAAATACTTAATGATTTCGTTAGGACTTATGGGGTTTATGTGCAGTTGAAATTTAGTATCCCATAGTTCAATGTCGTTGTTGATGGCCGTTTCGAGTCCGACAAGGGAGCGCTCGTCATCTGTTTCTTCTTGCTTAAAGGCGCTTTCAAAGGACTCGAATTCTTTGGCGAGTCGTTCATACGATGGACTAGATTTGACGAGGCTGCTGCATAGATCTGTAAGTAAATCGCGCCAGGCAGATGGCCCGGTTGTTTTCATATGATCGCTGACTCGGCTTGAAGCCGGAATATAGATAAGTTTGCCAAGTTTTCCTTTCTGAATGTTAGAAGCTCCGTAAAATTGATCTTCTGATATCTCGTCACCTTCATAGGCAAAGAGATTATCCTGGCGATTTCTGTCATGTGTTGCTAGAAAGCGCCTCACAATCAGCCGGTAGTTGGGACGGTGATACTTTTCTGCCAGTGACGATTGTTCATCATCTGTCAGCTCGAATTCAACCTCTACCCAACTCTCGCTATCGCATCCGAACTTGGGCTTGTCCTTCGCGGGAGAATATTTGTAATCTCCGTAAAAGGCGCGAATAGCATCGATCAGGTTGCTCTTGCCTGTATTATTAGCACCTGTGATTAAGGTGTAATCGTGAAAGTCTATTTTAGCGTCTGCTATAGAACGAAAGTTGTGAATATGAACTGAACGTATTTGCATATTGATCCCCCATGACTGGCTCAAGTATCACTCAAATGATCTCAAGTTCTTAGGTGAGCTATTTGTCTGATGAAATCACGCCTAACTTTGATCATCGTGAAGCTACACGTTCATAGCAACAAACATTCTATCTTTACAGACACTCAATTACAGACGGGTTCGTGTTCCGGTCGGTAATTGTGAAATTTTATAGCATAGTTCTTAAACAGAGAAAAGTTTTTAGAATTTACTTTTTTCATGTCACATACTTTTACTCAAGAATACTTCCCTAAACATTCCTCACATCTCGAAACAAAAAACGGGACCCCGCCGGATCCCGCTTTTTGACATCAGGTGTAAAACTTTGCGCCGCGTTTTACTCGTACGGATTTTCCAGCCTGAAGCCGTGGCCGCGGACCGTCACGATGTATTGGGTTTCGGGATCGACCTCGGCCAGACGGTCGCGCAGGCGGCGCACCAGCGCGTCGATCGCCTGCTCGCTGACGCCCTCGCCAACCGCTTCCGGCCACACCGCCTCGACCACGCCATCCCGCGTGCAGACCGCGCCGCCCGCGTCGTAGAGCAGCTCAAGCAGCCGGTATTGCGGCAGGCTCAGCGGCGGATCGACTTCCTTCCCGGCGATGAACACGCGCCGCGACTCGCGGTTGATCTGCAGGCGTCCCAGGCTGCTGGGAAGCTCGTGGATCATCAGCGGAGCGGTCGCTTCGGAGCCGACGAAGGTCATCTTCGCCGCAAGCGCGACGTTGATCTCGTCGCCGTCATGCAGCAGGACGGGCTCGCCGCCGGGGATCTGGCGGCCGTTGACCCAGGTGCCGTTTTTGCTGTTGAGGTCTTCGAGGTAATACTGCTCGCCAGCGCGATAGATGCGGATATGCTCGCGGGACACCTGGCGCTCGGGCAGCACGAGCCCGCACTCGCCCCCGCGTCCGATGATGAGTTCCGGCTCCTGAATGATAAACCGCTGCCCCGCCTTTTCACCCTCGTGAATAATCAACACGGGTTTATCTGCTGCATCTGCCATTGTTCTTTGTCCCTCGACAATGGGTAGGCGCCGGTAAGGATTGCGTGTATTGTGCCCGAACCGGCGCCATCCACGTGATGTCGATAGTCCGGTCCGTTCAGGAAACGCGCCCTTTAATCTTCATGCACTGTTCAGTCTTCTGACTGAAAAGTATAGCTAAACTGCGATAAGTCCTCAAGCCCGGCGGCAACGCGCGGAGCAGGGCGGTCAGCCACGGCTGAGCTCGACGTTGATCTCCACCGGGCTCTGCGTACGGTCGTCCACGACGATCGCGTCGGCCGACACGGGCAAGTATCCCTCAGCGCGCACCAGGATGCTGTACAGCAACGGCTGGGTGGACGTGCCGCGCGCCAGCAGGACAGGTATCTGATAGTATCCCTGGCTGTCCGCCAGCGACGTGCCGAGCACCTGGGTTTGCGACCAGGTGAAATCCTCGACGCTGTATTCCGGGCGCAGGACGATGAACATCGCGCCGGGGATGCCCTGGCCGGTCGCCGCGTCGGTGATGCGGCCGAGCATCTGTACGCCTTCTGCGCTGGCGAACACGCCGACCGGTAGCTGCCCCAGCCCCACGCGCGCGCTGACCGACGCCAGCGGCACGTTCTGGATGGCGATCTCCAGCGTGTACGTCCCATCGGGCAGGGATTGGAGCGCCTCGAGGCTGACGAAATAGTCTTCACCTTCGGGCGGGGCGTCCCACGGCTCGGTGACCTCAATTAGCGGATCGCCGTCGATCAGCCAGCGCCACGTCCACGGCGTGCCAGGGCTGATCAGCCGCCAGTCGAAGAAGACGACCAGCGACTGGATTCCGGCCGGGAACTCGGTGCGCGCGGGCTGGACCGTACCGGGCGCGCCCGGTTGCTGGGTGGAGACGCGCAGATCGGTGAAGATCACGGGCCGGTTGGCTTCCGCGCCACCCGCGACGACAAAATCGGCTGTGGCGCTGAGCGTGTTGTTAACGCCTAGCTCCAGCCGGTAGCGGCCCGGTAAGAACTCGGCCTGCGCGGTGATGATGTGCGTGCCTTGTGTCTCCAGCGTCCACACCTCGTCGCCGCGCGCCAGCTCGCGCCCCTCGTAATACCAGATGTAGGTCCAGGGCGTGCCGGGCGTCATGTTGCGATAGTTGAACCGCGCCTGGATCGCCTCGCCTTCGGGCAGGACGTAGCTGGTGCCGACCAGCCCGCCAGTGTCGCGGTCCAGCAGGCCGAAGACGATGTCCGAGAAACCTGGCTCGGACGTGGGGCCGCCGCCGATCACGATGCTGCGCGACGCGACCTCTCGCCCCTCGATGAACAGGCGGAAGAAATAGACGCCGTTCTTCCACGGGATGTTCGAGCTGCCGATGTACCACGTCCCGCTGCGGCCGCCGCTCCACGTGGCGGGCGGCAGGCCGTAGATCGCCTCGGTCACGTCGTCGACGGTCACGCGCAGCTCGTAGATCATGCCGTTGACCATGTTCTGATAGTCGAAGAACAGGTAGAGGCTGGTGATCCCGGCGGGTGCGCTGCCGACCACGTTCGCCGGAACGCCCGCCTCGTTGACGCGCGTGGCGAAGAACAGGCGGCTGAAGCTCGGCTCGGCTTCGGGCGGCGCCGTGACGGCGCTGGTGTAGTCCTGCCCCAGGCGGATGCCGAGCGACGCGGCGCGCACCAGCCCGCGCGCGACGTTCGAGGGGCGGAGCGCGCTGATAAACCCGCCGACCGGCACGCAACTGTCGCTGCTGTTCGCGCGCCCGTCGAGGTTGGTGTCTTGCAGAATGCGGCAGTCGACCGGCGCGCCGCTGGCTTGTGTCGGCGCGATGGTCGGGATGCCGATCAGGCGACCGTCGCGGCTGTAGGCGCCGCCGCCGGTCATCGTGCCGGGGATGACCGCGCCGGTGCGGATCCAGGCGCGATCGCCCGCGCGCGCCTCGGCGGTGAAGCCGGTCACCGTGCCGCGCGTCACCTCGACCGGCGTGTTGCCGAGGTCGGGATAGCCGACAACGGTGATCGTGTCGTCCAGCATCACGCTGTCGGAGTCGCCCAGCTCCACGAATGGCAGGCTGAGCGTGCCCGGCTCGATCGGTCGCCCGTCGAGGTAGCCGTTGATCCGCAGTACGGCGAGGTTCAGCCCGGTGCTGACCTCGATGATTTCGGCGGTGTAGGTCGGGACGGGCGGCTCGTCCAGGCGGACCGTCACCGAGACGACGATCCGGTCAGAGCGGCATCGCTCGCTGGAGACGGCGGTGTGCGCGTTGGTCAGGATCAGCCCGTCCGCGCTGATCAGCGTGCCCGATCCAACGCAGGAGATGATCGGCTGGCCCTGGTTCTGATAGGTCTGCATCAGGTAGACCGTCGCGCGCTTGATCACTTCCTCGTTGAGCTCGACCAGCGCGGGTGGGGGCGGCGTGGGCGTCGGCGTGGCGTCTTCTTCTTCGCCGTCCTGCGCCTGGGCGGGCGTGTAGAGCGGCGGATACAGCGCCGCGAGCACGATGCCTAGCAGCACGAGGCCGGACAGCGCGGCGACGCAGACGGTCCGGTACAGATTTCGCGATCGCAGTTCCATCAGAAGATTTCCAGCGTGTTCAACATGTTCTCGAAACGATACAGGTTTTCGTCGAAGCGGCTGCGTTCTTCGCGGTAGCTCACGATGACGGCTTGCGCGCCGCGCAGCACGACGAGGTCCACGCCCTCGACCACCAGCGGCAGCGACTCGAGGGCCGGGTTGCGCTCGCTCTCGAAATACGCGTACGTCAGGCGGATCGCGTCCGATCCGTCGCGCAGCGTGACGTTTTGCCGCGCGATAACCTGGTAGCCGGGCAGGGTGAGCGGGCGGTCGATCTCGATCTGGTGCAGCACGTTTGCGGGCGTGGCGTCTGGCCCGACCGGCAGGATCGACACCTGTAGCAGCGTTTTGAACGGCAGGGCGTCCGGATCGATCGCGCGGAAGACGTAATCCCCGCCGCGCCGGTCGATCAGCCAGCCGCTCGGCACTTGCGCGCGGACGCCTGCTTCCAGGTCTTCGAGCGTGACGGTGGCGTTGAGCGCGGAGTCTCGCATGGCGAGCCCCAGGAACAACACCACTGCCGCCAGCGCCAGCGAGAGGTACGTGTTCCAGCGCTGTGCGAAGTTCAGACCGGGGCGGGTTTCGGTGACGATGATAGGCGTGTTCACAGCAGTTCCCTACGTCCGATCATGGCTTCCTGGCGTTCGTCGGCGCTGCGGATCAGGAACGCGAAGACGATCAGCATCACGGCGACGAAGCCGAACGACAGCAACAGCCCGCCGATCGGACGGCTGGCGGTCGCGCCGACGCCCAGCGAACTGACGATCGCGATCCCCCGGAAGCCGTAGTGAATGCCGCTGAGAAACGCGGCCAGCAGCAGGCCAGCGGGCATCCAGATCACCGGCGGGCGGCCGGAGCGTAGCTCGCCCAGGAAGAAGCCGACGACGACGCCGGTTCCCAGGTGGGCGAAGGTGTTGGACGCCACCCACAGGCCGGTTGAGGCGATGGTTGCGTTGGTGTCCAGCGCGAACTGGATGTTCAGCACGGACGCGAATCCGAGCGACACCGCCAGCGCATAGGCGGCCGCATCCAGTCGCTGGCGGAAGTAGTTGATCCAGACGGTATAGCGCAGCACGGTGTACTTGAGAAACACCGCCGTGAAGCCGAGCGTGAACGTGTAGCCGAGCACGCGCCCGAAGAATCCCTGCTCCGGCAGCCAGCGCTCCGGCACGAACAGGCGCTCGGTGAGCGGCTGGGCGATCGCGCCCGCGACCAGCGCGCCGAGGATCAGCACGCTCAGGATATGCTGGCGCGGCTCGACGGCGCGGCGCTCGCTCCGGTACGAGAACACCAGCCACGCGCCGAGCGGTAGCAGCGCCAGCACAACGCGGCTGCCAATGTCGCGGGCGTCTCCTGGTACAAAGTCGAAGACATACGTGCCCGCGTAGATGAGCGCGGCAACCAGAAACATCACGGTGATCTCAAGCCAGGTCGTTTCCCAGACGCGCCGGTACGGGTAAACCTCGACCGGCTCCTCTTCTGGCGCGAGCAAAATCGGTTCGAAAGACACCAGCAGCTCCCGGCTGAAAAAGTGAATTAGCGGTTAGCAACAAGCAAAGGCGAGAGCGAGCGAAAGCAGATGCAAGCGCGTATGTTGCTAAGTGATCTGTCGAAATGATCTGACCTGCGCGGCGCTCGCCGGGGAAACTTCACTCCTTAACCCCCGGCCCCTTTTCCCCTCTCCACACGTGGAGAGGGGCCAGGGGTGAGGTTCTGCGCGCCAACGACGACGCTGATTTCTTTCGATCGATCACTTAGCGGCTTGCCGTGAGCGACTTCTAATTAGCAATTCACGGGTAGCCAGAAGCCAAAGCGAGCTCAACCGCCGCTTTGGCTAATTGCTAACCGCTCACTGCTAACAGCTTCTCACTGCCCCTCATCGACCGCTATTGATGCACTCCCGAGGCGGTGGTAAACTCCCCTCGTGACCGGAGTATTGTACCGCGCACGGCGCATGCCGCCTATGG
>Ga0134096_1002279_pt1 | contig 12883 bp, 13 predicted proteins | sample 7_2taG_FD_94448 | JGI IMG/M metagenome (GOLD analysis project Ga0134096, IMG submission 94448) | Switchgrass degrading microbial communities from high solid loading bioreactors in New Hampshire, USA - 7_21_20_110_A3 metaG | ecosystem: Engineered > Bioreactor > Semi-continuous > Anaerobic >... | reverse complement strand
TAAGATCCATCGCGGAGCTCCTTGTCGGGAGGTTGGGTTTGGATACCTCTATCCTAGCAAGGCGCTCCCTTTTTTGTCAGTCGACAAACTTGTACATCGGGTCTGCTAACTGCTAACCGCTGCCCCGCAGGGGCCTCACACACACGCCCCCCTCCCTAAATCCCTCCCCCATAAAGAGGGCGGGACTTCAACCCACGCGCGCCCCCCGCCTTTTTCTCCCCTTCCCTCCTTGTGGGGTGGGGGCAGGGGTTGGGGGATGGGGGGCTGTTCTTGCTTTTCGCTAACCGCTAACTGCTAACCGCTGCCCCGCAGGGGCCTACACAAACCGTATCCCCACACCCCCCTGCTGCGCCCCGTGCCACGCCAGCGCCAGCGCGATCACGCAGTCGTCGTGCCCGCCCGGCGGCGCGCCATAGCGGAACCGGCCGCTCGGCAACCGCTCCAGACGGTACGCGCCCAGCTCGCCCAGCAGCGCCGGATCGCGCAGAATTGCCAGCTCGTCGCGCTCCAACGCCAGCGCCAGCGCCTCGATCAGCGGCCCCTTGCTCGTCGCCGTGGTCGTGAACGGGATCACCGGCAGCCCTTCCGCTTGCAGCGCCTCGATGTTCGGCCCGCCGATGCTGTTCGCCTCGGCCCAGATCGCCTCGGGCTGCCAGCGATCGGCCAGCGCCGCCAGCCGCCCGCGCTGCAACGACCACCCGATCTCGTTGAAGCGATCCAGCGCCACCAGACGCCGCCGGTCCGCGTCCAGCACCGCGATGCACGTGAAGTCGTCCTCGCGCGCCCAGTCCACGCCGAACACGTACCGCGCGCCCGCCCTCGGCTGCTCGCCCGGTTCCACCGTCGCGCACGCCTCGACCCGCCGGAATACCAGCCCGCCGTCGTCCTGAAACTCCGCCAGATATTCCTCGCGGAACACACGCTCCGGCAGGCTCGCGCGCGCCGCCTCGATCTCCGCCGGATCGATCAGCGGATTGGCGGCGGTCGGAAAGCGCCAGCTCATCCAGTCAGGATGCGCCGCGCTCTGCCCGTTCATCCACACGCCCCAGAACCAGTTACGCCCGCGTGGCGTGCTGAGGAACAACGCCTCGCCGCGACGGTCCGCCAGCGCCGGACGGATCGCCGCCCGCCACACGTCGGGATGCAAATACGCCGCCTCGTCCAGCACCGCCAGATCCAGCCCCGCGCCGCGCAGCCCATCGGGATCGCGCCCGCTCCGCACGCGGATCACGCCGCCCCCGGCCACGTCCAGACGCCGCATTTCCTCATTCTTCTGCACGATCGCCCCGTCCAGCGCCCACTTCAGTTCGCGCCACACATCGTCCGCCATGCGATACGTCGGGCTGATCCACCACCCGACGCACCCCGCCAGCGCGCGCTCAATCAGCAGAATCTTTCCCGTCTCCGTCTTTCCGAACCGCCGTCCGCACGCGACGACCTTGAACCTTGCCGGATGCCGCAGGATTTCGTGCTGCCCAGGGTGCGGTTGATACAGCTTGACCGTCACGGTTCACATACTCCACTCGAATCGTCTGCTCGCGAGTGCCTTGCGCCAATGGTCCGATTCGCTCCAACACTTCCCGCGCCGCGCGGATCGCCAGCGCCATGTCGTCGCCTTCGAGCGCGCGCCGCAGCACCTCGATCGCGCCCGGCGTCAGGTCGCCCAGCCGGTCGAGCGCATCCTTCACCCGCCGCTGATCGGCCAGCGCCGCCCGCAGCGTCCGGAAATCCGCGCCCGCCGCCCACGCCTGGATCGTCGCCGGACGCGCCCGCACCGCTTCCGCCGCCGCCTGAACGCTCTGCCCCTGCGCCAGCGCCACCGCCGCCCGGCAGACTCGCTCCGCCATCGTCATCGGAGCCGCCCGGTTCCGCTTGTCCGTCGCTTTCTGGTCCCTTTTCTCACTCTGCCTGCTTTTCGCGTTACGCCGCTGTTTTCCCATCGTTCCCCACCTCGCTCATTGGTCGTGCGTTGCGGGGCCGGGAGCCGCCTTTCCCCACGCGGCCCCCGGCGTCCCACCCCTACCCGCTTCGGCAGACTCGCCCGCTCGGCTGCTGACGGTGCCCCGCGTGCCCGCTCCCCGCTGCTCGCTGGGCCGTGCTGCCCGGTAGGTTACTCTCATTTTAGACCATTTGTTCTAATTGTCTACGCCGCTAACGTATCATTCTTAATGGCCTCTTTTAAGGATGGCTAATAACGGCCGCTCCTATTGGCGTCCCTTAAAGGTGACTTTTAACGGCCAGGACCAACGACCTATCCCCTACTCCCACCCCGCACCTTATGGAACCAAATGGAGCCATCCCCCAGGAAATCGCGCGCGGTTTGTGGTACGATGGTCCGGCCAAGCTGGCATTGTGTATTGTGACTTCCTGGGAACATCAAGGATCAACGCTGTGCCGAACGCATCGACCTCGTTTCTCCGCCGCTATCTTCCCGACGCGGTAATGCTTTTCAACGTAATCGTCTGGGGCGTCCAGTTCATCGTAATGAAGGATGCGATCAGCACGCTCCCGCCCCTCGCCTACAACGCCATCCGCTTCAGCGTGGGGCTGCCGATGCTGCTCATGATGGGCATTCGCCAGCGCGACAAAATGCGCATCGACCGCGAAGACATCCTGCGCCTTGTCGCCCTCAGCCTGATCGGCCAGCTCGGCTACCAGATCCTGAGCGTCCTGGCCCTGGCGCGCACCACCGGCACCAACGTCGCGCTGCTGCTGGCGACCGTCCCGGCGTGGACCGCCATCCTCAGCATTATCGTCGGCGCGCTGCTGATCCGCCGCGCCATGCTGTTCGGCCTCGCCATGTCACTCGTCGGGGTGAGCATGGTCATCCTCGGCGACGCAGCCGACTCCGTCTCGGTTGCATATGGGGACCTGTTCGGGATGCTTCTCGCGCTGACCGCCGCGATCTGCACCTCGATCTTCACCATCAACATCAAGCCGCTGATGGATCACTACGGCGCCAGCGTGATCGCGATCTGGTCGTATATCATCACCTGCGCCGGGCTGCTGATTGCCGCCTGGCCAGACCTTCGTACCCTCGGCCCGGCAGACGTTCCCATGCGCATCTGGCCGCACATCGCCTATTCCGGCATTCTCTCCAGCGCGATCGGCTTCCTGCTCGAAGGCTACGCGATCCGGCATCTCGGCCCGGCGCGTATGGCGAACTATTACAACATCCAGCCGATTGCCACCGCCGTCGCAGGCGTGCTGGCGCTCAACGAGCCGGTAACCGCGCCTATCGTCATCGGCGGCGCTCTCGCCCTGATCGGCGTCACCATCGTCCGCCGCAACACGCTCCTGCGCCCGTCCCGCTCAGACGAAGAAAGCGAGGGCCAGCTAGAAGCGGCGAAGGAGCAGCAATTAGCCGTCGGCAGATAGCGGTTAGCGATGAGCCAAAAGCGACCTCTCGGGCACACTGCTCCCCGGCTCTTTTCCCCTCTCCGCGTGCGGAGAGGGGCCAGGGGTGAGGTTTTACAACAAAAAAGCAGCGTGGTACTCCCACGCTGCTTTCGCGTCAGGGCGCTACTTACGCCGCCCGCGTTTCTTGCTCTTGCTAACCGCTAACGGCTAATCGCTAACCGCTGCTTTCCCGCTACACCCATTCCTCGTCCTCGTCCGGAACGGGCAGCCCGCGCTTCGGCTTGCCGCCGCGTTTCAGCTTCTCGTCCATCTCCGAGGGCTTGAACAGCGTTTCGACCAGGATGCTGACGCCGATCAGGATCAGAATCCCCGGCCACCAGATGTCCAGCAGCGCAATCAGGCCCAGCCCCACCAGCCAGACCGCGCCCTTGATTCCGGCGTACGCGCCGCCGCCTTCGCTCAGACCGTGCAGAAACGCCGGGATCGCCACCACGAACAGAATCCACGGCCAGAATGAGATGTCCAGCAGGAAGATCAGCCCGATGCCGATCAATACTGCCGCCCCGCCAACTTGGTCAAGTCGTGCGTTCATGCCATGCTCCGATCTACCGCACCACATGCGTCTTCTCCGGCGTTTCATGGAGTGTATGGGTCGTCAACGCACGCTGCTTTTCCGCTTCGGAAACGCCATCACGTGCTCGATCTCTTCTTCGTCCTCGTCTTCCCACTGAGCGGGCACCCGCTCGTAGGTGATCTCTTCTTCGAGCAACAGCCGCTCGCGCTTGGCCTTTTCTACGTCCTGCTTCGGTTTCAGATAGCCGAACGGCCACGCCGCCCGGTGCTTCGCCGCGACATGCGGCGGCACAACCGCGATCCCCAGTCCCGTCAGCCCGGCCAGAATGAGGCACATCAGCACAAAGTCCCGCATGCCGACAGTCGGGTCCGCAAGGAACAATAACATGCTGCCGCCCCACAGCCCGCCGAACGTCAGCAGCCACACGCCTAGCCACCCCAGGCTGAAAAGGATCAGCGGCACGCCGAACGTCACCGCCAGCCCAATCAGCAGCATGATGAGGGGCATTTCCGTCACCAGGGCAAACGCCAGCGCCAGGCACAAAATCGCCGCCCCAAAGGCAACCAGCCGCACTTTCCACGTTTGGCCTTCGTTCATACTTGCTCCCCCGCGTACCGTTCTAAACTTCTGTACGCATATTCGCGCGGCAAGTTGCGCGCCTATTCGAAGAATACCATACCTGCGCCGCCTCTGTCGCGCCTCGCGCCCCAGGATTTGATATGGCGCTGTACTTTCAGGTACATTCTTAAGCGAATTATTGGTTGTCGCTAACCGCTAACTGCTCACCGCTAATCGCTGCTTTTGCGCACACCGATCTCACGAAGGACGGCGCACATGCCCGACAGCACAATTCCCTTACCCGTGGTAAAGCGCATCGCCCTCATCGCGCACGACGACCGCAAGGCGGACCTGCTCGATTGGGCGCAATATAACCGCGACACGCTCAGCCGGCACAAGCTCTTTGGCACCGGCACCACCGGCACGATCCTCAAGAAGGAACTCGGCCTCGACGTCCACACCTACATGAGCGGTCCGCTCGGTGGGGACCAGCAGATCGGCGCGCAGATCGCCGAGGGCGGCATCGACTTCCTGATCTTCTTCTGGGATCCGCTCCAGCTTCACCCGCACGACCCGGACGTGCGCGCCCTGCTGCGCGTCGCCACCCTGCAAAACATCCCGATCGCCACCAACCGCGCCACCGCCGACTTCCTGATCAGCTCGCCGCTGATGGGCGCCGTCTACGAGCGGAAGGTGTACGACTGGTCCGGTCGGCTCAAGCGCGAGCGTGTCCTTGAGGCGATCCACCTGCCGGGCAGCGAAGAATGACCGCCGCGTCCGCTTCCCCCGACTCTCCGGTCGACACGGCAGAGCCGGTCCAGCGACTCTCGCGTGAGGAGCTCAGCGACCTGGTCGAGATTATGCTCCAGGTTGGCGAGGCGATGCTCGAATCCGGCGCCGCCGCGCTCCGCACCGAGCAAACGATGGCGCAGATCGGCCTGGGCCTGGGCGCGGATCGCGTCGAGGTGTACGTCACTCCCACCGGAATCATCGCTACCGCCGTCAGCGGGAACGAACAGCGCACCCGTGTTGGGGCGGCTGGCCCGCTTGGCGTCGACATGGCGAAGATCGGCGATCTCAACCAGCTTTCGCGCCATATCGCGCTGCTCGGCGGCTCACTTCCCGCTGCCCGGCGCCAGCTTGCCGCCATCCATGCCAGGCCACGCCGCCAGCCCGCCTGGGTGACGATCCCCGCCGTAGGGGTAGCCTGCGCCTCGTTCGCGCAGATTCTCGGCGGCGAGTGGATCGAGTTCGCCGCTGCGGGCGTCGGCGCCGCCACCGCGCAGGCCGTCCGGCTGATGCTCGGCAGGCTGCGCGTCAACGCCTTCGCATTGACCGTCGTCTGCTCGTTCGTCGCCGCGCTGATCGCCGCGATCCTATGTCAGTTGCTCGACGCGCCACGCCCCCAGCACGCGCTCGCCGCATCCGTCCTGCTGATGGTCCCTGGCGTGCCGCTGATCACGTCCGTCCTCGACTTCAGCAGCAACGACCTCGTCTCCGGCGTCGCGCGCGGCGCGCTTGCCTTCCTGCTATCGCTGAGCATCGGCATCGGTGTGGTGATGGCGCTCTGGCTCTCTGGCTTGCAGGTGCTCCCATGAACATTGGCGGCTTGCTCGAACAGGGTTTCTGGGCGTTTGTGGCGACCACCGGATTCGCCGTGCTGTTCAACGTCCCGACGCGGATGCTGGCGGTTTCCGGCTTCACCGGCGCGATGGGCCTGATGTGGCGCAACGCGCTGCTCGAAGCAGGGATCCACTCCGTCGCGGCGACCTTCGGCGGCGCGCTGATCGTCGGCCTGCTCGGCTATACGCAGGCGCGATTCTTCCACCAGCCGCGCCTGGTCTTCACCGTGAACGGCATCGTCCCTATGATCCCCGGCGTCCCCGCCTTCCAGACGATGGTCTACTTCGTGCGCGGCGACATCAACGCCGGGCTGGAGTCGGCGGTCGTAGCCTTTCTGCTGATCGGCGCGATCGCGTTCGGCTTGGTCACCGCCCGCATGCTGCTCACCCTCGGCGAGACGCTCACCCCAGCCAACCCCCGGCGCGGGACCTGGCTCCGCGAACACGCCCGCCGCGACCTAAACGCCGACAGCTCCTAAGCTCTCCGTTTTCGCTAACCGCTAACTGCTAACCGCTAATCGCTGCTCTCTCCACTGGCGCGTGTCGCCAATTCCGCCCATAATGACCGCCGATTCATCTCACCATGGAGAGTGCCCGATGCATCGTCAGGTGTGGATCGTTCTGTTGTTCGTGCTGACGCTCGCGCTCGCCGCCTGCGGCGACGAAGCCGACCCCACGCCCTCCGCCGAAAACACCGCCCCGGCGGAAAACGCGCCCGCCGCGACTGAGGACGCGCCCGCCGAAGCCGCCGCGCCGGACAGCGTCGCCACCGAAGAAGCCACGCCTGAAAGCGTCGAGCCAGACTTCAACCCCATCCCGCCGGGCCTGCACGCGCGCTCTGGCCTGACGGTCGTCCGCTCGACCGAGTACGCCGAAAACGGCACCGGCGCGTACTTCGCCGAGCTGCGCAATGACACCGGCGAAACGCTGCGCTCGGTTGGCGGCTCCATCGACCTGCTCGACGCCGAAAACCTGCGCCTGCGCGCCGTCTCCCTCTCTACCCTGCTGAGCGACATCCCGCCCGGCGCCAGCTTCTTCATCGGCGAAACCTTCTCGCTCCCTCAGGGCTATGAGGGTTCGGCCATCTGGCTTGACTACACGACCGCCGATGTCCCGGCGCTCGACGCACACTTCGACCTGCCCGTGACCATCGAGACGCATGGCCCCGGCGAGTCCGCGCCCTACACCGCACGCGGCACCGTCGAGAACACCACCGGCAAACCCCTTGTCTTCTGGGTGCTGACGCTTGCCGCGCTTGATACGGACGACAACATCATCGGCCTCGCTCACGCCGTCGTGACGCCCGACGCATCCGGCAATGACTGGCCCGCCGGAACGTCCGCCACCTTCGAGGCGACCTTCTCGGCGCTCGCAGGCGAGCCCGCGTCGGTCACGTCCGTCGCCGCCTCCGCCACCGGCTACGCCATGCCAGATTAGAAACCGGGCGCTTGCGCGCCCGGTCAGTGTGTGGCGCTCACCGCGCCCGCCTTTTCCCCTCTCCGCGTGCGGAGAGGGGCCAGGGGTGAGGTTGCTCTGATGTGTCGTGTCTACGGGCGGAGCTTGCTCCGCCCCTACCACTCCCCACTCCCTACTCCCCGCTTTTCGCTAACCGCTAATCGCTACAAAAAATCCGTGTGGGCCTGCCACACGGATGTGTCTCGTTGCTAGGAGTGCCGCCTGGCGCGGCGAAGGGTTACGCCTGGTCAGTTTCGGGACCGCTCTCGTCCTGCGTGGGGTCGAGCACGTTCTCGCGGTTCTCGCCCCCCGTGCTGCTGTCGACGCGCTCTTCGGCAGGGCGAGTCGTGGTCGCGATCACGACCCGGCGTAGATTGTCACGGTCCAGGCTGGTGCGGCGGATGCCTTCACCGCCGCGTGGCGCAAGTTCCTCGCGCTCGACCAGGGCAAGCGGTGCCATCTCCCCGGTGCTGCAGCGCGGATCATGGGACGGCTCGATCGCGGGCAGCATCCCGTCGGGCGTTTCACCGTGGTGAGTCTCGACGTTCAGGTCCTCTTCCCGGAGCTTATTCGGCCCTGGTCCCTCACGGCGCTTCACAGTTTTCCTCCTGCCCCACTGTACTACCGGTATTGTGACGCGTTTACCCCGGAATTTCAACCGGTTTCCGAGCATTTTCAGAAAGAATTTATACTCTTTATACGGACACTACCCCATTGCCGGATTGCGCCCCGCCGCCTGCTCTCAGACGACTTCCCAACGCTTTCCCTGCGACGGGAAACAGCCGCAAAATGTTCACTAACATGAACGCACGTTCCGGCCTTCTGTCACACGCCCGGCGCGTCGTCGAGCGACTTCTTTTTCCGCCCGATTTGCAGCGTGCCCCCCGCCGCCGAAACGATCGCCTCAGCCCACGCCGCCGCCCGCGCCAACCGGAAGCCAACCACGTCGTACGTTTCCTCGTCCACCTGGTACATCACGCGCAGCAACGCGCCCCGGCCGCCTTCGCCCGGCGCGCGCTCCAGCACGCTCACCTGCTCGACGCTCTCCAGCGCGATCGCATCTCGCCAGCCGAACAGCAGCCGGTCCGGCGCCAGGTAAAGCTGGTCTTCGCGATCCGCGTGCCACTCGCCATACACATCCTCATGCATCCTCAGCGCCCGCGCCGGTCCGAAATCTTCCCGCCCCGATCCGGCGTCCCGCAATGGGCAACCGGCCCGCGCGCTGAGCGCTTCCGCCACCGGCACCGCGCTATCGAGCGCGAAGACTGCCACCTGCCAGCGCCCCGATCGCTCTGCGTGGACCGCCACTCGCCGCGCGCCGCTGCGCCAGCGATGGGCTCGCCGCAACACAACCCAGCGCACCGCCTGGAACGGCACAAACCCGTCGCAAACCGTCGCCCGCCGCCCCACGAACACCAGCCCGCCGTCGACCAGCGCGAGCGCCCCGTCCACCCGGCCGCCAGACCATCCCGGCAGCGACGCGAGGCAGCTTGCGCTTACCGGCCCCCAATGGATTGTGCGGCCCGCCCGCACCCAGCCCGTACGCGTGTCGCGGACGAACTTCGCCTGTGCGCGGCGCCCCGGCCACCAGCCCGCGAGCCACAGTCCGCGCTCCGCGTCGAGCGCGGCTGCTCCGGTCTGCCTCTCGCTGCTGAGTTCTCTCACCTTCGCCCCCTGCACGCGTGATAGATCGCTATTTTCATCTTAGCGCCCGGCCGTTTCACTCGCTATCCCACAAATCAGGGGGTTGAGAAGATTTTTACTTTGTTTTACAGTCCTTTACATAGTCCAGGCTTGTCACCTTCACGGACTTACGCTTATACTGATATCTGTTACGGTTTGGCCAGGCAGAATTGATTTTTCGTCAACTGCCCGGCCCTATGGAGGAGAACCCAGCATGAAGAAAGGCGGTCTTTTCGCTCTGCTCATCGTTGCTGCGCTGCTGGTCGCAGTCCCTGGCGCAGTGTTTGCCCAGGGCGGTACTGACCCGATCTGCACCGGTCTGACCGATGCGGACTGCCAGCTTCTGAACAGCACCACCGCTGCAATGGAAGGCATCACGTCGTTCAGCATCCCGAGCTTCTCGGTGAACTTCGCCCTGAACACGGTGGAAGGTGAGACGACCTTCAACGCTTCCGGCAGCGGTCACGTGATGGTGCCCGAAGGCTTGACCGAAGACATGGATCTGGCAGAAGTTGAGGGCCTGCTTCTGCACCTCGTGCTCGACTCCGTCGCGTACTCCACGCCTACTGACAGCAACAGCGGCAGCGGCGAAATCATTGTCATCGACGACATGCTGTATGTGCTCTACGGCGGTGAGTGGTACGGCGGCCAGCTCGAAGAAGAAGAAGATCTGGCCGAAGGCGAAGAGCTTGAACTGGACGACGAGCTTGACGCCGCCGACGTGGAAGACATCGCTGAGCTTCAGCAGATGTTCGACGAGCTCGGCATCGACCTGTCTGGCGTGATCTCCACCGCTCGTGGCGCGGACACCGACGCGATGGGCCAGGCGGTCGCCAACTTCACCACCACCGTTGACCTCACGCAGCTCTTTGTCGCGCTGCTCCAGTCGCCCGCCGTTGGCGAAGCGATGGGCATGGCCGGCGAAGGCGAAGACGCGATGACCCCCGAAGATATGCAGATGGTCGCCGCGATGATCGCCCCGATGTTCCAGGGCACCACCATTAGCTGGTCGCAGGGCGTCGGCACCGAAGACAACCTGCTGCACAGCTTCGCCCTCGACATCGTCCTGAATGCGGACCTGTCGCTCTTCGACCCGACCATCGGCGCGATCGCCGGCACGCTGAGCGTCAGCGCGGACCTGGACGAGTACAACGGCACGTTCGACGTCCAGCCGCCTGCCAGCTTCCGCCCGCTCGAAGAACTTGAGGCGAAGCTTGAGGGCGTGACCGAAGGACTCGGCATGTAAGGCTGTTTCTGGCCTGTACTGCAGCCCCGGCGCGTCCCGTGTCGGGGCTGTTTTTCAATCCGCGCCGCTCCCCATCATCGCAGCCGCTCGCCCCGTCCGAGTGGAATCTAACCCTGATTCGCGATTGAGGAGGAGGTTATTCCATGAATTCCATTAGGCGACCCCTCGCCGCCCTGGCGCTGGTCCTCGCGCTGGTCCTGACCGCGATCGGCGCGCCCGCGCACCCCGCGCTCGCCCAGGACGATCCGCCCGGCTGCCGTGGCCTCAGCGCGGACGACTGCGCGCTGCTGCAAAGCGCAACGCTCGCGACTCAAAACGTGGTGTCGCTCAACATCCCGGCCTGGGCCGTCACCCTGTACATGGCCGCCGAGCAAGAAACCATCTTCGTTCAAGCAGGCGGCACCGCAGCGTATGCCCTGCCGGAAGAGCTTGTCCTGCTGCGCGACACGTTCATGTCGGTCGAAACCGTCACGCCCAACACGATCATTGCCTTCCTCGGCCAGATCGACGCCAACCGCATCCAGACCATGCTTGACGAGCTCCTGCTGTCCGTCACCGTCGATCCGCTCATCGTCGAATCGCCTGAGGCAACCGTCACCGCCAGCGGCGCGCTGGTCTACAAAGACAGCACCATCTACCTGAACCTGCCCGCGCCATCCGGCGAGAACATCTGGTTCGGCCAGCCGATCACGCTCACCTTTGCCGATCTGGATGAGATCGACGCGGCGCTTGAAGAACTGCGCGCTTCTTTCGACGCGCCTGAGATCGATGAAGCGTTCGACGAAATGGGCGCGTCGCTCTTAATGCAGCAACAGATCGCCGCGCTGGCGGAACGGCACACGACCACCACGCGCCTCTCGGACGAAATGCTAGACGGCCAAATAATGGCCGCCGTCTTCACCTCGACCTTCAACGTGAAGGACCTGCTCGCCGATCCTGACCTCGCGCCCGCCCTCATCGCCGCCTTCGACGAGCTCGCCGCGCAAGACCCCGAAATCGAGCCGCTCGACATGAACGAGGCGCAGTTGACGCTGATGCTCACGGCGTTCAACCTGCTCGTCTCCGAAGGAACCATTACCAACAGCCAGTGGGTCGGCCTTGACGACGGCTACGTCCTCCGCTCCACCGTGGACATAACGTTCAACATCGACCCGTCGCTGCTGGCCGAAAGCACCACCGACCCGGTCGATCCAATCGTCTTCGACCTCAGCGCGGCTATCGCATTCGATGACTTCGATGCCCTGACGCCCGACCAGGTGACCGCGCCGGACACGTACTACCCCGGCGACCTGCTCGGAGACTTCCTGGTCGGCACGCCCGATATGATCGAGCAGGTGGTCGCAGTCGGTGAGACGGTCCAGAACGAGATCCCGTTCGACGGCGACACGCACATCTACGCCCTTCCGCTCGAAGCCGGGCAGACCGTCGTCCTCTCGCTCGAGTCGGACGGCTATCCGTACCTGAGCGTCTACAATCCCGACGCCTTCCGGGTGGAAATGCACTCGATCTTCAGTGGGGAGCCGCTCGTCTTCACTGCCAGCGCGGACGGCGTCCACTTCGTCACGGTCGAAGGCTTCTCCGAGCTCACCTACACGCTCACCATCACCGAAGCCGAGGGCTAACCCGCCCGCGCGCCTCGCACACGCCGCGCCCCGCTCGCTTCCGAACGGGGCGCGTTGCATTTTTATGCACTCTTTACGAGTTTTATAGGCGCATTAAATCAGATTATCGTTTACTAAAGTCATCGTCATTGGCGGGCCGGGCCTCGTCCACCCGGCGCTGAGCCAGACAGCGATTTACCCGCCAACACCGCCTTCTTTGCATGTGATGTCTCCCTCCTTACGACAGAAGCGGGGTTCCTCATAGCGCCGGGATCCCGCTTCTGTCGTGTGGTACCCCTAGAGCGTGTTACGGACTTTAGTCGCGGCAAGCCCTCCATCCCCCCGGCCCCTGCCCCCAACCCCACGCAAGCGGAGGGAAGGGGAGAAAGGCAGCGGGCGTGTTTTTTCCTTCCCTCCTTGTGGATGAAGGAAAGCCGACCGCAGGTCGGAAGGATGGGGGGAAATTCGCCCACACACAAAAAACGGAGCGAGAGGTCGCTCCCCTCGCCCCGCTCTGGCTCTTAGCTTTCGCTAACGGCTAACCGCTAAGAGCGTGTTTGTTAAACGGACCGGGTCAAGCGACGCAGCATGAGCTGCGCCATCGCCAGATAGATAAAGCCTTCGGAGATGGCAGGCCGCTGCTCGTAGTCCTTGCTCAAAGGACGAAAGCGGTTGAGCCAGCCGAAGGTGCGTTCCACAACCCAGCGCACCGGCTGGACGACAAAGCGCCGGGCGGTGTGCTGAACGATCTGAGTGCGAACACGAAAGAGGGTCTGACACCAAT
>Ga0134096_1002253_pt1 | contig 12982 bp, 7 predicted proteins | sample 7_2taG_FD_94448 | JGI IMG/M metagenome (GOLD analysis project Ga0134096, IMG submission 94448) | Switchgrass degrading microbial communities from high solid loading bioreactors in New Hampshire, USA - 7_21_20_110_A3 metaG | ecosystem: Engineered > Bioreactor > Semi-continuous > Anaerobic >... | reverse complement strand
TTCATTAGATAACCACCACCCATCTAATTACAATATATCATAATATTAGATAGGTATCAAATATCTAATAAACCTTCATCCCAATGACTAAAGTCATGGGCTTTCGGCTAGATTTCTTTGTAACTGGTGGGGTAAAGGTATAATATCCTTACTGAAAGATGATAAAATTCCTTGGGAAGTTATTTCTTTAACCTTCCCAAGGATTGCCATATATCTTACATAGTTCTCATCATAATATAATCTGTCGTCTTCTCCAATTTGTTCTGAACTAAGCTTATAAACTTCCCTGCTAAATGGATTATATACCTTATATGTTGTAAATCCCCATATTTCATCTTTCTCTATTATTTGCACATTTTCATTTCTAATCAGGTCATATGCATAATCTCCAACAGAAAGCATCATATCACCTCAATCTGCTTAGAGCTATATCATAATACATAAGAAGCTTGTCATCCTCCTGTATTACACTTTCTGGAAGTCTATTGCCTACATTAACAATGTTTTCATAGTCCTTATTCTTATACAATTTTGCAAATCCAACTCTTACAGCTTCTGTTCTAAACTGTTTAAGCTTTCCTTTTCCTTTTAAATACTCCTCAAACTCTTTTAGCAACCTCTTTTCTCTTAGTTTAATAATATCTCCTGATTTTGAAGGATCTGGTATATACCATCTTCCCTCTTCATCCTGCAGAAAGTTTTCTTCCAGTAATTCACTTAACTCTGGCATCTTCTCATATTGAGCTACCTTAGCTTCTTTCATAAACTTGGGTTGCAGTTCGCTGTATGTTTGAGGAGTTTCCAGTTGGTGATACAGCCATGCTATGGCAGATTTCTCATCGTTCACAAACATTGAAAACTGAATAGGCTCTAAATCAAATTTTATCCTTGCATTATCATACTCATTTACTTGGTCATGCAGGAAATACATGCCATCTCTCTCTATAAACCTTTCATTTAAACCTTTGTAAAAATCTGATGCATCTATAGGTACTGAAAGACCGTTCATTATATGATAAGCTACCATTCTATCGAATAATAGATATGGTTCTCGCTCTTTAACCAACTCTATTGCATTTCCTTTCTGAACTACTACCGGGAGTTTCTCCAAATGCTCCCTAACAAACTCCCAAACAGTATCCTCAGTCCCTGCTTTTTCAAGAAACCTCTTTTTGAAACTTTCTTTTGGCTTATATGCTGAAATTACCAGGTCCTGTTTCACTGCTGAAGTAGTAGTAACCTGCTTAAAGCTTCCCTGTTTTTTATCTAATGTCCTTACATCTGCAATAATAAAACCTGCTCTTAATAAGGACTCTTGTATTGCATTCCATACTGAATTTTTGGAATTATGAAATTCTATAGTAATCCATCTATTTGGTTTTAACACTCGATAATATTCTTCAAAGCATTTAGTCATTAATTCTTGATATTCTACTAATCCTTTGTTTTGAACTTTGTTAATAATGGCTTCTGATTTATTGCTAGTTTTTACTTTTAGCCAAGCTTCCCATATGAAATTTAATTCCGAGTAATTTAAGTTATAACCAAAAGGCGGATCAGTAAAAATGTAATCTATAGAGTTTTCTTTAATATTACATATATCTGTCAATGAAGCAGTATTTAAAATTACATTATTGTTATTCTTAATTTTCCATACATTATATAGATTAAACTTATTATTTAATAAAGAAAATATTGAAGTTTCAAAAACATTAGATGCAATATACATAGTTCCAGATAATGGACCTGCTTGATTTTTACTCCACCTAAATAATTTAGATGCTCTTTGAATAACAGATGTAAAATAAAAAAATAATTTTGTATCTTTTTTTAATACATTGTAAATATAAGCTAATACCAGTAAATTTCGCTTTGTAAAAAAATGATGTACATGAGTTATTCCAAACTTATCGTTCCTTCTAGACTCACTTCCTTCTATCATTCTATCCGTAGGATACCAACAAGGTATCTTCATATTATTAATCTTTTCAATTATATCCAAATCGTCTTTGTCAGGTTTTTTTTCATATCTCTTATTTCCGACACTATAGTTAATAAGCACAGGAACTTGCTTTGCCATACTTATAGTTTTATTTAATCCATGGTCATAAATTAATTCCATAGCCCTTTCACAATCAGTTTTTTTCAACTCTATTCCACAATTACTACATCTAAAAACATCCTTAACCTTTTTATTCTCCTCATCTACTGCTGCATCCCAAAATACTATTTCATTTCCACAATTTGGACATATGAACACATCCGACCATACAGTATAATTTATTTTCCCTTTTACTGGTCCTGTCATATCATAAACTTGTTTCCCATTCTCATCTACATGATTAGTTTCATACATCCATCCTAGTTCCTTTTCACATTCGTCAAGTATTCTTTTAGCCTCTTCCTCAAATTCAACTACATCTACAGGAGTATTGTAATTATATGCAATAAATGTTGCTGCTGGAGACAGGTCATTGAGTATAGCTCTTCTTGCTCCCCACTTTATATAAGGCATTTCCTTTTCTATTTTATATTTAAACTCCGGATCTGCATCAGGGTTGCCGCACATCTGTGCTGCAACCCCTGTCATTCCGGTCCCACAGAATCCGTCAAATACAATATCTCCAGGTTCTGTATAATGAAGTATATATCTCATAATAGCCTTATGTGGCACTTTTGTGTGATAGCTATGGGCATTGTATATTGGGTCATTCTTTCCTTCACTTACATCTGCTGCAAAAGGCTCTCTATGATAGTCGTCAGTTTCTTCATCATAGGGCTTTCCATATTTCTTTATAAAATCCTCTATAAAAGGATTTGGACAAGCAGTATAATAAGGCGGATTAGATAAAGCGATTATATCCTCATCATCTCCTATTGGAAACCCTTCAATACTCCTTACCTTGTCTAAATCTTCCTTTGTCAATTTCACCATGAATTCACCTCTTCACTATGGTCTGTTTCTGCTATTAGAAAATCATTTTTCTTGTCTGAATCAGATGTAATTATTATTCTTACCTTTTCTATATCTTTTCCTTTGACTCTTTCATCAATATAGCTTATGAGTTTTTTCTTTAAATCCTCCACTGTACTTGGTCCCAAGTTTTGTATTGTTGCCATTAATTCCCACATATCAATAGTTACTTTATCTAATTTGTCAAACAGTGTGTTGAAAGTATTTGTAAAGAATGTATCGATAACCTCTGGAAGTTTTCTCTCCTGAATAAATCTGTCTATCAATTTCTGCTGTTCTCTATTTAGCAATGATTTGTTTGTCATTATAAGTGGATCATCCAAAGCCGATAACAGTGTATTTTCCCATTCTTTCAATAGTTTATCTAAATTGTTCTCAATAAAATCCAATTTTCCGGCAACTGTTGGATTGTTTTCAGATAATGTAAATTTGCAATTAGTACATATATGGTTTTTCTCTAGGTCTGTAGTAGTTAATTCATAGCAAACCAAAAGCTCTGATAACTGTTTTTCCAGATTCCTTAACTTGTTTTCCTGAAATATCCCTTTTATTTCTGCAAGTTTCTTTAAATTAGCAAGGGTTCTTGACTTTATAATCTGAGCCTTTCTTTTTGAGTCATTTGGTCCTAGTCTTGCTTTAGTATGTTTATCAAAGTAATAGTTAATATACTCTTCTTTAATTGGAGCTAGTAAACTTTTTAATTCTCTTATAGCTTTATCTCCATCTAAATCAACCCTTATCTGGTCTCTTATATCAAAGAATCTCTCCTTGGCCTGCTTTATTTTTTCAGTCATATCATCCGGTATAATTGAATTTTCCACATTAACTATATAGTTTATTATATCATCTGTTTCTTTCTTAAACTTTTCATATTCCTTTATTATATCTATATATTTAATACCCTCTTCTATTTCATCCAGCTGTGCTATAGTCAGATTCAAATTCTTTATTTTAGCTACTGTATTGTATTTGTTTCTAAAATTGCCAAACTCATTTAACACAAAGCTAAGTTTTGATTCATACTGTCTTTTAATATTGTCAGGTAACAGCAATTCTCCCCAAAGTATTGGTTCACTATTAATATAGGTTTTGCTATACAAAGCAGACTCAGCTATTTCACGGCTCTTTGAAAGAATCCTATCCAATCCCTTCTCTAGTTCTTTATCGTTGACTATAATGCCAATTGGTAAATCAAGTATCTCCAGCAATCTCTTAAGTTCGTTTAATGCTGCTTCCTTTGGTTTTGCCAAATACTTAAAGTTATATAAATCTGAATTGCCCAGACTCATTAATTTATCCATGTTTGAAGCTGTTATTGTAATATCTTTTAGTACCAAGTTAGCATGTCCCGTATATACTAAAGCTAATAGTACTACAATGAAATATTCGTTGTTTATATTGAACTTTTTATCCAGTAGCTCGTCATATTTTTCCTTTAAAATATCTGTTCTATTCAAAACTCCCTGCTTAGAAAGTTCCTTCAACTGTTTTACTAAATGCATAGCATATTTGGAATTTTCAATTTCTATTTTCCCATTGTTTATCAAATTAAAGCTCTTAAGAAATAATTCGCTATCACTTGTCTTCTGTCCTGCAAAATATCTTATAGCTCTATTTATTATTTCAGCATTGTTATTCTTCGTAATCTTAATCTCAAACACTGGAAAATCAGGATACAGATTGTTAAAATGCTCTTCCAGACAAATAGAAGCTGCTTTGTCTATTGTATCCTTAAAGTTGGAATCTCTCGTTGCTCCTTGTGTTAATTGAATAAGCTGCTGTTTTATTCCTTTATAGATAACATCATAACAGGTGTTTTTGTTATTTTTTAGCCATACTTTAAGTTTTTCTTCATATTTTCTAGCTTTATCAGAGTATATCTTCTTTGTATTATAATCTGAGGCTAATGTTTGAAGTTCCCTTGCAGCTGCAAATAACTTCAAATTATTATAAAATTCTTCATCTGATTTTAATCTGAAAAATACCTCGTCATCCTTTTTCTCATCTTTATAATCCATATTTCCATAAGGTGGCAATATATAGATATAAAAATCCCTTGGAGGTTGTGCAGTTGACCTTTCATTAGGTAACCCTAAGAATAGATATCCTCTTCTAAATACATTGTGACTGTACCAATTTAACTGATATTCATAAATCTCATAGTTTGGTACAGCTTTTTCTTCATTCCAGTCCAGTAAATCGTATACTATGGAATAATAATATTTATTCAGGCTTATATCCTCCATAAAATTCGCTTTATCTTCTATTCTAACGTCATAGTCTATATCCTTTTTCACATCTAAAAAGTACTGCCCATTATCTTTATTGTATTCTATAAACTGGCCACTTACTAAAATCATAATATCTTTCAAAACAACTTCTATAATGGACAATAAAAATTCAGGGTCTTTTTCCGGCATATTTTCTATATATAAGCACAGATTATCTTTTAACTCTTCAGCTGTTAGTCCAATTCTTACCTCTATTCCTCCTGTTGTCAGCCTATGTACACTTAATGCATATATTATCTGTAACGCTATTTTCTTATATTGCTGTTTAGGAAAAGTTTTAGCTACTTTGTCTTCCAATATCTTAGATTTATCCATTACCTCTCTAATATCCGGTTCCGTTCTTCTAGCATAATTATCTTTTATGAAAGACCAGTAGGAATCGAAGGATATAATTCCAGGTGCATTCTCTGGCACATCCTTATCCAGTAAATCTTTTATGGTTGTTGAAATGGTCTTAAGTACATGCCTGTTTTCAGCTATGTACACCTTATTAAATACATCTATATATGCTGGATGTATTGGGAAAAGCTCTACGTAATCCTCTATTCTCTCTGACATCTCTTTGTAGAGAGGACAAAATGGAAGCAAATGCTCTCTAATTTTAGCTTTTTGTTCAGGAGTTTTGTTCAGTATTCTTTCGGAAACTACATATGAGGTATCTTCTTTTCTTATAATTACCTGTTCAAATCTATCCTTGATTTTACTCATAGTATCAGATATAAATGAAAATGTAGGATTATCAAACAATTGTTCCTGAACTCCGCTTACAAGTCTAAACCTAGATGTCTTTATGAATTCTCCTAACTCCCTTAAAAAACCTAGATCCTGCATTACTTCATATTCTTTTCTGGTCTTCAGATAATCTAAAAGCTCATCAATAACCACTAAATACCCCTTGTCAGGATATCTTTTTTCAAAAGCACTCATCATCTCCTCTAAAGCGCTTTTATTGTTTGTTATTGTTGAACTATCTGGAAATCTATAGTTGATTCCCCTTTTTGCTAAATCCTGTTCAATTTCCTTGGTAATTATATTTCTTAAGCTATTATCTACTGCCCCTATCTCTATTCTGAGTACTTCAAACTTGCCAGCTATTGGCTCTACGTATTTAGCAAATTTCTTGTTTTTTATATACTGCACAAAATCCTCATTACTGGCAATAGAAGATATTAATGACATCAAATGGCTTTTACCAGTACCATAGTTACCAACTATAAGTACACCTTTATTATCAATTACTTCGTCTAATCTAAGCTGGCTGATTAGTCCGTAGTCAAGATTATCTGCCATTTTATCTGACATAACATAGGTTTCAACCAGATTTTTAGCTTTTTCACTGTCTTCTGATGCTTTTAATTCTATAACAGTTTCTATAGGATTAAAGTTAATTAGCTCAGAATATTTCATTTTCCATCCTCCTTTACCTTAAGCATATTATATCATAATCCCTTATTGAATACCTGTTATAATCCTCATATTCCTGACTCGAATATACTAGATTTTGAGAATCTAACTTTCCAGGCCATTGGACTATTACTTTCCTGTTTCTAGACAATTGAATAAATAGTTTAATGATGTCCAATTTATATGCCGGATTAAACAGAATATCAATATCAGTTATTATTAATTCTTGTTTATTAATATTAGATAATATTCTTTTTAGTATTAGCTCTACTGCAAACTTTCTATCCTTTTTATCTATTTTTAATAATTCTCTGGAAAGTATCTCCCCCAATGATAGTATCTTAAACTGCTTAAATATGCTTTTTACATCTTCTAATGGCATACAGCTGATAATTATATAATCATTCTTTTTTTCTACTAATTTTTCTATTTCTGCAAGATCACATATAAACCCCATAAAATCACCTTCTAATCAGGAAATCTATTTAGCTATATATCTTCATTCCATAGATTTTTTTCTAAAATCAAACATGGGTTTCATCATATTATCTTTACTTTTGGCAGTTGGTTTAGTATAATTCTGCTTATTTCTTCCTTCTTTGCTCGATTCCCTGCCAGCAGAATTGAATATAGGTATATTATCTAACTGTGCTTTATCAATTTTCTCTTCTTTCGTTTCTTCTTCAAATGGATTTTCCTCAATATTAGCTTGTTCATCACTTAAAGCAACATATTCCCCATCTTCTGACTCCTCATGCCATTCCATGCGAATCTCCTCTGCCTTTCTTTTTATTCTCTTTAATAATTCATCTTCTTCAACTGCATATTTCTCATCTTTTCCACTTATATTTAGATAGTTAGGCTTTATATCATAGCTTTCCAGTTCCTTAAAAACCCACTCCATAGTTTCTTCAGGGTCTTTATAGTACTGGCTACCTCTAATTCGAATAAACCTCCATCCTAACCTTTCCAATATTGCTTGCCTTTTCATATCATCAGCTAAATTGTCTAAAGTATGGCATATTTCACCATCGCATTCTATGGCAATACGCCTATCCCCATCCTCTACAACCATATCTATTCTATAAGAACCTACCTTCCATTGAGAGTAAACCTTATATCCTTTATTCTGGAGTACTTTCATAACATCTCTTTCAAACTCTGATTCAGCTTTATTAAGTTGTTTTTCATGTTCACTATTGGATGGATTTATGGCATGCTTAATCAGTTTAAGCCTCAAATCATCTGGTTTAAGGTCTGTTTCAGGATTTAATGAGTAAACAACCCACAGCTGGTCTTTAGCCCTACTTGCTGCAACATTGTACATTTTGCGGTACATATCATTTCTTCCGCTTTCACTTACTAACCTTATTGGACCTCCATTTTCATTAGGACCTGCAACTATGCTTATAAAGATTATATCCCGTTCATCTCCCTGAAACTGAGATGGTTTGCCACATTGAATTTTTCTGCTTTCATATTCTTTTGGATCCAGTCTTAATTGCAGCAGTTTATCAATTTCGTATGCCTGTTGTTCTCCAGTCATACAAATAACTCCTATGGTTTTACCTTCATACTCCTCATTTTCAATACAAGCACATATTAATGAGGCTATATGTTCCGCCTCTACTTTGTTTACCTTTCTGGAATCCATATAAGCTCCTGGTACCCTATATGGTACTAATGCTGGTGTTACTTTTACTTGGGAAGCATCTCTTAATGGTTTTATTTTATTGTTATAGGATAATCCATTACTGAATTCAATTATTTCAGGTAAACACCTAAAATGCTCAGTTAACATCAATGGCTTGAATCCAGAGCTTTGTGCCAAATCGTATATTGATGTCTGTTCATTATATAGATGGTTAAGAGGTATATCTCGTAAATGCTGTTCTATAAGTGCGTTTATCTCATCTACTTTAATTCCTACAGGATTTGGGCTTACCTGTTCATCATCTCCAACAATTACAATCTTTTCACCTAGGTATAATGCTGATAATGCCAATATATTTGCCTGGCTAGCCTCATCTATGATAACAACATCAAATTTATTCTTTTTAGGATCAAAGCTCTCTGCTACCCTATTTAGAGGCATAATCCAAACTGGTATTGCGCTTTGGCATAAAGGCATTAGTTCCCTTGCTTTTTTCAATAGCATAGGAGCTTTTTTCCCTGTACCTTTTCCCAACAGCTTAATTGTCTGCCTCCATCCTTTTATAGCTTGTGTTTGTTCATCTGTTGTATTTTTTATCTTGTAATACCAAGCCTTCTCATAAGCCAGTTTTCTTGCATTTTTCATTAATTGTTCATTTATTCTATCTATTTCTCTTTGAATCAGATTTGGGTCATAACTATTTATTCTATTAATCTGGTTATTAAGCTGATGCCATTTCCATGCCAACTCTATATCCTTTGGAACATTACTACTCCCATGGATTCCTTCTCTATTTTTTATTGCTTTAGCCCAATCCGGTGCCATATTTTCCAACTTTGTTAATAATTCTTTTCGGAGATTGTGTATCTCTTTTTTATTATATAGATTAACTATTTCATCATAATATTTTTTATAATTTACTATATCTTTTTCTTCTACAGAGATAACAAAACTTTTAAATAGCTCATCATATTCTCTGAATTCTTTTATAAATTCTTCATAACCCTCTAATTGGTTTTGTAGTTCCTTAAGATAAATAAGATAATAATTATAATTTAATTCTTTAATTAATACATTCTCCAGTATATAACTCATAGACTCTATTGGTTTTATCATATCTATAGAACACAACTCATCAAACTTATCTATATCTTCAATATAATCTTTTACTCTATTGATATAGCTAATCCACATATCATCATACCAGGTTAACGCAATATGAACCTGTTTTATAAAAATCTCTAATTTTATTTCTATATCTTCTGATGAAAAATCTATATCTTCAGCATATTTTCCTAATAGCTTTTTTATTTGGTCAATAAATTTATTTCTCTTTAATTCATAATCCACAATAACCTTAACATTCCTATAATCCTGAATCCTTTCAATGGTTTTATTATTATTAGTAATCGAGTTTCTTATCCTTTTCCATTTGGGTTTCATTAACCCGGCTATTGAATTAACTGGTATTTCTTTACCTGTATCTATAATTTCATTTAAAATAGTCAAAGTATCTTCATTGAATATGTCATGAGGAATATTGTAATTATTCTTAAATACTATCACTTTGTATTCTTCATATAGGTTTTTCAACCTCTCATAATCTTTGAATATCTCTTGCCAGAACTTTATATATGTACTATCAATTATATTCCTTGCCATTATATAGGATTGAAAAGCTTTTAACTCATTTAAACTATTTCGAACTTTCTGTCCATCTTCTATTAGGGTTAGTATTAATTCTTTTTCTATGTCATCCTTTATTCTCAAATCAGGTTTCCAGTTTTCAATTTTTGCTTTACAATTTAATATTTCTTCTATCTTTAAGCTAAATACATCCGTAGGCCAAATACTATCTAAATCAGGCAAATCGCTATCCAGCAACTTTTCTTCATCTTCAGATAATAATCCATTGGTTTCATATAATTTAGATAATTCTTCATAAGATAGAGGCATAGAAACAGTATCATCATTGCTTTTCCCAGGAATATAATCATACTTGTTCTTTCCTCTATTAATGAATTTTGCTGCTTCAATAGGCGATATTGTCTCATTATCAAAAACTAAATCCTTATAATCTAAATTTCTAATCCATATTAGCTCCTGATACTTTTCTTTATATTTTTTTATTAAGCTCTTTCTTTCATCTTCAAGCATATGAATCCTTTTAACAGAATCATTTAAATCAATTGATGAAGTCTTTTCGTCAATTTCAAAAAGAGTAGCATCCATTTCCTTTTTCTGTGAAGTTGTACTTAATAGGCTGATACAAAGGCTTTGCAAATCCTTGTGCACTTTATCCTTTAATACTGTTAAGGCCTTTTCTGTATGGCTTGTTACTAAAACGCTTTTCCCCTGGCTAAGTAAATGGCCAATGAGATTTGCAATCGTATGGGTTTTCCCAGTACCAGGAGGTCCTTGTACCAATACTGCTCCATATTTTTCTAGATATTTCACTATTTTTAACTGCTCATTGTTGGCAGGAAGTGTCAGTAAAACTTCTTCATCAATACCGTTATAATTCCATTCCTCCTCTGTAAGTTCATCATTGCTTTGTTTTTTATATTTTCCTACCATATTTTGAAAAAATTGAGGAAAACTCTTATTTCCATTATTATCAATATCTTCAATTATGCTATTTATAAATGATGAATATCCTAGAGTTCTTTTGCGCAAGAAAAGAATAGGATTATGAGCTATTATAGGCCCATCATAGATTCTTTTTACACTATTTAAATCTTCTACGTATTTTCCGTTTTTATCAACTACAGTTATAAGCCTTTTAAAAAACCCTATATTGTTCTCTTTATCTGCTATGTGATGAAGGTTTTCAGCCTCATGAATAACATCTGAAAGCATGGATTGATTGAGTGAAGGAATGGCTCTTAGCAAAGGGGTATATAATTCAGTTTTTAATTCGTTGCATTTTATTACAAAAGAAGGTTTGTCCGGATTAAATTCAAGGTTTACTTTCTGAAGAAGTACGGGATGATCTACAATTATTCCATCTACTGCTGATTTAACATGGCCATCTCCCAGCATTAGTTCTACGCTTTCAGATTCTCTCTTGATATCAGAATATAATTTGTATAAGTTGTTATATAGATTTAAACCTTCTCTTCTTGGTAATTCTCTCAATCTCCATTCTTCACGTTTTTTCAGCCAATCATTAAAACTATTTACTCTATCTTCACTATCTGTAAAATACTCTTCAAATTGGATAGATTCACCATTTTTATCTACAGTATTTCTTATAATTTTCTCCTTTGGGTTAATATTTTCCACGTCTAATTTTTGCCATTGGCCTTCAATCCACTCCTCTATATTTCTATCTGGTAATGGGCAAGGCTTTAGCTCTGGTCTTTTTATTTCTAGAATTTTCAACTCGTCTAAGTTGTCAGTATTATATATAGACCATAACTCATCAATCTTAGGTGCATCAGAAAGCTTATAATTCCAAAGCTGTCTCTCTATTTCCGTAACAATTGGGTTTAGTAATTCATTGAATTCTTTTAAAAAAGTAAAAATATTTCTAACTTCACCCATATCCTTCTCCCCCCTCTGCGATATTTATCATTTTATAATCACATCTAGTACGTGTTTCAGATACTTTATCTCATCATCAGTTAAAGTTATACCTTTCCCAATTTTCCCATCTTCATGATTCCAATCTCTAAGATCGTATTTTGCAGGCCTTCCATTCCAACTAACTTTGTTTAATTCCTTTGTCCATTTACCGCTTTCCGAAAGAATAGCAATTCTCTCAACAATCTCATATTTAAAGTCTGCCATTTTATCAACTCCTCTCTACTTTTTATCATCTACCTTTCCAGTTCCTCTTTTGTCATGCCTTTAATAGTTTCTTCCAAAGTTATGCCTTTAATCTTCTTATCTTCGATTAACACCCCTTTTATTAATACTTCTACAATTTCCTCCTATTTCCTTCAAATTTTTCTTCCAAAAAAATAAAAAATGTATAATACATAAATTAAGAAACTCATTTAAATATGTAAGCTACAAAGAATTAAGATAATTTTCCAAAGACATTATGAATGTATATAAAGCTGTAAATGAAAAAGTTCCGCTAAATAATCTGGCAAAACTGGAAGAAAAGTGGGGTAAAAAGTATCTTTATATACATCAGATTAAGCATTAGAAAGGGTATTGTATTTAGGCAGTCAAACTGTTACAAGGAAATGGACTCAGAGATGTAGGAATTAGAACCTGATATTAAACCAAATGTTGATGTTCTTTGAATGACGTATTGAAAAATGCCTTTGAAAAACCAAATAAAACAAAGAGACTATAGCAAAATAGCAAAGCTCTTAAGCTATAGTCTCCACTGCCTAAAGAAGTTTTAAGAGAATTCAAATTCATATTATAAGTTATTCCCAAAATTTAAAATTATAATGCAAAAATATAAAAATAAAGGAAAAATATGATTGCTGAATAACCTTAATTTCCAAAATAACGAAACATAATTGTTATCAGAAAGGTGCAATTGAATTTCAAAAGCACAAAATTATTTACAGCCTCTTCCTCATAGGTAGTCTAGCAACCATTCTGTACATTGATATTACTACATTTTTAATTTTCTGTCAATTCTGTTTTGCCACAATGCTCTTCATTCTAATTTTGCATTTTTCCTTGAAATTTACA
>Ga0134096_1002227_pt1 | contig 13108 bp, 13 predicted proteins | sample 7_2taG_FD_94448 | JGI IMG/M metagenome (GOLD analysis project Ga0134096, IMG submission 94448) | Switchgrass degrading microbial communities from high solid loading bioreactors in New Hampshire, USA - 7_21_20_110_A3 metaG | ecosystem: Engineered > Bioreactor > Semi-continuous > Anaerobic >... | reverse complement strand
CGGCGCTAACCTTGCGGTCGGCGACCTGCCCGGCCACACGCATACAGCCGCCGACATCGTCAGCGGCGAGTTCCCGCACAAGGTCCAGAGGGACGGCTCGGACGTCGGCACACGCCGGGCGCTCAACCTCGTCCAGGGCACGCGCGTCTCGCTTGCAGCCGCCGATGACGCCGCCAACGACCGCGTCAGCATGACCATCAGCGCGAGCCCGCCGGAAGCAGGTGAAATCACTAACGCCCTCGGCTACGTCCCGGCCAACCGCGCGGGCGAGCACTTCACGGGGCCCATCGACTGCGGCCCGCACCAGACCATCGGCGGGCCACTCGAGAACATGGCGAAGCACTCAGAGAATTTCGCCGCGGCCGTCTGGGACAAGAATGGCGGCTCCTGCTCGGTCACTTCAAACGCCATCATCGCGCCTGATGGCAACCAGACCGCCGACGTGATCACCGCCGTCACGGATACCCCGGTCATCCAGCAGCAGATCGCCGGGCTCGCCGACGGCGGCACCCACACCTTCTATATTTGGGCCCGCGTCGCATCCGGCACGCGCAAGGTTTCCCTCGCCATCGTCGACAGCCCCTACGCCACCTATCTTGCAGGCCCAACCCAGATCACGCTCACGACCTCCTGGCAGCGCTTCAAGATCACCGGCACCCTCGCCTCAGGCCAGACAGGCCTGTGGATCGTCGTCCGCCAGTACCCCGCGAACGGCGACGACTGGACCACTGGCGACATCCACCTCTGGGGCGCCTGCCTTCAGCAGGGCAACGACCCGCAGAAAGCCTACGCCCGCACCTGGGCCTCCCAAGCACCGTACGTCGCCTCCGGCCTCGCCGCCGGCCCGGTCGTCATCGCCGCCCAGGACACCACGGCCTCGCCCCTCAAGATTCACGGCCCCGGCTCCAACCTCGCCGACAGCACCTTGCTTGAATTGACCGCCAACGGCGAACTCATCCTCGCCGGCGGCGCCGGCAACGGCTACCGCTTCGCCGACCTCACGTCCGCGTCCAACCCTTCCGGCTGGTCCGGCGTGCTGAAGGTGAAAACGCCCGCCGGGGCCACGCTCGGCTACATTCTGCTCTACTCGAATCCATGAGGGTGGTTACGAGCACATCTGACCCTTCGATCCTTCCGTAATCCGTCCCTAAGCTCTGCCTCGGCGGTGGCGCGGAGGAAAGAGGCGCGGTGCATGGCGTACTCGAGCCCAGCGAGGGGCCGAAATCCGCATTGTGCATGGAGGCCCCCGGCCTCGCGGGTGCCCCCTGGCCGCTACTTGAGGTTTTTCGCGTAACTAACCGCGATTTCTCACAAGCTGTGGAGAGGATGTCACGGACGGGGTTGAGAGGGCATTTCGGTTGCGATTTTTCAGTGCCCGTTGTGCCGGTCGCCGTCTGGATGGGGTGTTGCCGCGGCGCGAAGGCGCACTCAGGCCCCTGATGGCGCTCCGGGAGGCATTTTTGACCAAAGCTCCGCTGGCGATCGCTCAGAATCGCTTTTCCGTTTTCGCCTGTCCGCAGAGACGCTCCCCGCTCAACAGCGCAGTTGCGCTCACGCCTGCCGGAAGACTGCCTCGAGCGGGAAACCCGACGCCATCGACAGCCAGATGCGGCGGGCCGTGATGCGAATCCGCGCCCCGATCTTCAGCAGCCGCAGGCGAATCGTGGTCGCCTGCGCGTGCTCCATCCCCGTGCCCTTCAGCCCCAGCCGCCGCAGCGCGTGCAGCAACACATACGCACAGCCCGCCAGGTTCAGCCGCACCTGGTTGGCCTGCATCGTTTCGGCGCTGACTCGCGTGGCGAACAGGCTCAACTGCTCCTTGATCCGGTTCTCCATCTCGCCCCGGGCGCAGTACAGCTCCTCGTACAGCGCCCGGGCCGGCCATCGCTCCGCACTCAGGTTGGTGACCACATAGCGCGGATTCTCCTTGCCCTCCAGCATCTCGGCCTTGGCCACCACGCGCCGCGCCCGGCTCCACGAGCCGGTCGTGGTCTGGTAGTCGAACTCGGTGAAGACCCGCGCCGGCCGGCCGGTGGCCTGCTGCAACCGCGCCGCCTCTTCCATCTGCGGTGCGATCCGCTTGCGCAACCGCTCATTGCGCGCAAAGCCCAGCACGTAGCCCACCCCCTGCGCCTCGCACCACGCCATCAGTTCCTCGCGGCAGAAGCCGGAGTCGGCCCGCACGATGATCTCCACCTGCGGCCAGCGCTGCCGGATCTGGCCCACGATCCGCGCCACTTCCTCCTTGCTCCCCGCCGCGGCGTCCTGATCGGCCGTGCGCAGCCGGGCGCACAGCAGGTGCTCGCCGGCGAAAATGTACAGCGGCAGATAGCAGTACTCGTCGTAGTAGCCGTGGAAGAAGCGCCCTTCCTGATGCCCAGGCAGGGGCAGGTCCGTCACATCCAGATCCAGCACGATCCGTTCTGGAGGCCCGTCATGCGCTTCCAGGAAAAGCGCTGTGAGCAACTCGTCCACGGCCTCCTGCCGGCAGTGAATCTTCTTGTACCGGCTCGGCTGCGCCGTGCTCAATTCCAGCCGGTTCAACGTGCTCTTGCCCGCCAGTGGCTGCGCGCCGGCCTCGCGCTTGCCGCTCAGCACCGCCAACAGCGGATCCTCCCGCAACTGGTCGTGATCGTTCAGATCCTCGTAGCCCAGGGCCAGTGCATAAACCCGCTGGGCAACCATCTCCGCAACCGAATGCCGAATCAGAGACGGATCCCGCCGATCGTCGAAACAGGCGGCCAACCGCGACAGCAACCCGATGCGCCGCTCCGCCTCGCGTGACAGCAAGGCCCCCGCATCCGACGTCACCGCCCCGCCATCGAACCGCGCCGTCACCGCGCGCGAAAAATGGGCTTCAAACTCGAAGCTGTCTTGGTTACACTGTGTCATAGCTGAAAGCCGCCTTCCTGTGGCCGTAACTTTAGTCTGGAAACTTAGTTATGCCTGAGTCGGCGGCTTTTTGCTAGACCCCGTGTGAGAAATCGCGGCTAATTGACACTTCGTCCGGACCCTCGAAATGGCGATGTGCTGCGTTTGGCTGCGTTTGTCCCCTCAAACTTGCGTGGGCCTGGACAACAGCCTCCAGACCACGGCCCATTCGGCCAGTTCCGCCGCTTGGCGACGCACCCGCGCCAGCACGCTGCGCGCGTGATGCACCAGCTTGCCCGGCGAGCAAAAGATGCAGAAACGCAGACGCTTCGGCCGTGCTCGCAGATACTCCGGCTTCAACGCCACCCGTTTCAGGCCCGTCAGTACGTTGTGCGTCAGCACCGCCGGCCGCAGCCAGGCCGCATTGGCCCCAAACCGCTTGCACGGCATGATCCCGGCCGCCAGTTCGTTCTTCAGCACGTGGTGCAGCGCTTCCACCGAACCGGCCTTCTCGCGATGCCACTCCAACAGGCGCTTGCCGTCGAAGTCAAAACGGTTGGTCACCACCGCGAAGTGCTTCCACAACGTGCCATCGTCAAACAGCGTCCCTTGCCGCCGGTGCACCCGGATGACCAGGTAGCGCACTTCATCCAACCTCTCGCCGGCCTTCCGCTCCACCGGATCCCATGGCAACTCCGCATACTCGCAGATCACCTCCGCATCTTCGCGATAGGCCCGCCAGCCCGCTTCCGGCAGCATCCGGATCTTTTCCTTCAACGATTCGCTCATCCGCGCGCTGACGGCGAAGCCGATCGGTCCCGCCGGCCCGCCCTCCCGCTCGCGGTTCCGCAGCCAGCGCAGCAACTCCTGGTCGTAGCAACCCGAGTCGCCCCGAAAGTAATGCGCCGTCACGGTCTCCGGCAGCGCCGCCCACGCCCGCTTCGTCACCCCCAGCAACTGCGTGTGCGCCCCCACGTTGCCGTCCCGGAACTCATCGGCCACCACCAGGTCCATCTCCGCCCAGAGCGCCAGCACCGGCTGATACCCGCTCCCGCCCGCGTACACCGGCTTGGCCTGCTGCTTCCAACTCTCGATCACCGTCGCATCCAGGTCGATCGTCGCGATCCGCTGCTCCGCGCACCGCCGTCCGATCGCTCCTACCAGATCCTCATTGACCTGCGCCAAACCGCGCAGCGCCCCGCTCTCGCTGGGAATATAACTCACCTGGCCCACCGGCAACTCCCGCTGCGCCGCCTCCACCCGGCTCTCGTCGTGAAACTGGTTGAGAAACTTCCGCGCCGCCTCCGGGCTGGGCATCTCGTGCCCCAGCATCTCCGCCAGCCCCGCATCCTCGCGCAGCCGCCCGAAATCTTCCAGACAGTCGCCCCCCAGCGCATTCAGCACCAGAAAGCTCTCCACGTAGGTCGCCTCGTCGAAGCCGCGCTCCCGCTGTTTCAGCCGCAAGTGCCGCTGCTGCGCCTGCCCCCTCGGCTGAGACAAATGGTTAAGACACACCTGACCGTTCGATGAAAACACGTCGACCGATGAGGTGGAGTTACTGCATACTCGGAAGCGGCTGGTGAAGCGGAGGCGGGCTCTGGTGGAGACCAGCCCGCCAAGGAATAGCCAGCCGGAAACTCATCCAGACGATGAGTGGGGGCGTCAGCAGCAAAGCTGACGTCCCCATCGGATGGAAAGATTTCCTGATGCCTCTGAAAACTCATAAAGGAAGCTGCCGCGAAGCGGCATCCTTTTTCGGCAGGGCCAGATTGCGTTCGAATTCCGCCGGGGGCAGATAGCCCAACGCCGAGTGCAAACGGCGCTCGTTGTAGACCTTCTCCACGAAGTTCTGAATCGAGACGCGGGCCTCGACGAGATCACGGTACTCGTTGCGATGCACTTCCTCGTATTTCAGCGTTTTCATGAACGACTCGCAACCCGCGTTGTCCCACGGATTGCCTTTACGTGACATGCTGATCGCGATCTGGTGGGCTTTCAGCAGATCCGTGTAGTCACCGCTGGCGTACTGCGAGCCGCGATCGGAGTGATGTACCAGGCCCGGCTGCACTGTGCGGCGCGCGAGCGCCATTCGCAAGGCCGTCAAGGTCAATTCGTCCTCGAGCGTTCGGTCCAGAGCCCAGCCGATCACCCGGCGCGAGCAGGCATCCAGGATCACCGCCAGGAAGACGAACTCTTCCCGCAATCGGATGTAGGTGATATCGCCCACCCAGAGCTGATCGAGATCGGTAACCACCATGTCGCCCGCCAGGTTCGGGTAGACTTTCTGCCCGTGATTGGAGTCGGTCGTCACCACGAACTTGCGTTTGCGCACGCATAGCAGGTTGTCTTCCCGCATGAGCCGGTAGACCCGCTTGGGATTGACGATCCACCCCTGACGCCGCAGCTCGGCCGTGATCCTGGGCCGGCCGTAGCTCGGCCACTCCAGCGCGATCCGCTGGATGGCATCTCGCAGGTCCATGTCGCGGTCCCCGGGCCGTTCGCACCTGTCGTCGAAGCGGTAGAAGCCGGACCGGCTGACCCGGCCCAGCTCCGTCATTCGCTCAACCGTCAGACCTCGATCGAGCTTCACTTCTTCCTCGATTTTTCGGTAGACCGCGGATTTCCAGTCAACGCCTGCAGCATCCGCTGTTCCTCGATGCGCTGCAAGCACCCCTTCAAAAAATCGATCTCCAGAGCCTGCTGGCCCACTTTACGTTCCAGCTCCGCGATACGGCCTTCCGACCACCGCCGCGTGCCATTGCCCGGAAACGCATTGCCCGGCCCCTGGCGAAACTCCCGGCGCCAGCGGTGCAGCACGTTCGGGTTGACCTCCAACGCCCGCGCTGCCTCGGCGATCGATACGCCCTGTTCCAGCCGCCGCACCGCGGCCAGTTTGAACTCCTTCGTGAACTGTCTACGAGACAATCCCATGACTCAATTCTCCGTTCGATGGATTTTGAGTCTTAACCGGTTGTCTCAAAACAGGGGGCAAGTCCATGCACCCTCTCCGGTTTTTGGTCAAACTTGGTCTTGACAATGGACCACAAAAAAATATACTCATAGTTAGCTAGTCAAGAACCTTCCCTAGTTTTTGCGGCGGAGGGGGAGGTTGCTGAAACGGAAGTTTCGGAGGGTGAAAGCAATGGAAGCCGCTCCAGTAGTTGGCATTATCTTCCTCCCCCTACGGTCGCTCTCAATTCAATACCGGCCTTATCTTGATGAAGTAGAGGGACAGCCGCTCCTGAAGTGGTTTGCCCAGTGGTGGAAAACTCATCACTCTGGAATTGGCCTTGCGATCGCTGGCGGTGACGCTTCTGTGGTCGCTCTGGGAATGGAGACGTGTGTCGCGGATAATTCTGGATCTGGCTAAAGCCGAGACCATGCAATACGACATTTCGCTGCCGCCCGGTCTCTTCGCGGCGTCGACAACGCTAGGTGCATCTCGCCGGATTGCATCCGACAAGACGCAGATCATTCTCGTTGGAAGCAGTGACTCGCCGTTGACCGTGCAGAGCACACCACGATGGGAACAGTTTCTACACGCTCTGGGAGCTTACGAGCTAACCGTGATTACATTTGATCGGGTGGAGGTTTTTGATCGTATCCTTCAGATGACACGTCGGATTGGCCACAAACCTGAGGTGCTGACCATCACCGATCCGGCTACTTTCGTCCTCACGACCGGTATAAACAGTGTCCCGTTCACAATTGTCGCTGCGCCCACAGGTGAAGTCATTGGTCTGGTCGCGGGCGTTCCGACGGACGCCATACTCAACCGAGTGAGCCAGCAACTCGGTGGAATTGAGCGCCGTACAGTTGTGGGGCTTGGGCCTGGAGACATACCATGAACAGGCGTGATCGTATAAGCACGGTAAGCATCCGCTCGGCGTTATTGCTCCCAGTTTTCTCCGCCTTGCTCTACGCTGATACCGCACGGGAGGGCCAAGAGTGCGCAGAATACGAACCATCAACTCTGATGGTGAACCAAGCCCAACGCGACTGGGTCGTCGTCGCAGGTTCGCGCACATTGGCCCGCCTTGCTGCCGAGAAGGACGCTGTGCTTCTCCGCACAATCGCCAGCCAGTATAAAGTGCAATGCACGGTCTTGGGATCCCTCGATCCTGGGCTGCTGGGCGTGAACCGTGTCTTGTTCTGGAGGGAACCTGTCACTGGTAACCCGACACCGGTAGCGGGTGAGGACTGCCTGAAGTACGATGTCGAACGATTGCGGATGAAGGACCTCGGCACACAGGGGTACCAGATCAGCGATGGCGTTCAAGTACTGTTCACATTGAGGAACCGCGAGGCGGCCGAGGCCGCGCTGGCCGCGGCCCGTGAAAGGAAGGCTTTATGTTTCATTGGAAGACGTCAACGCGGCGGCTCAGTAGCACAGTTGATGCAGTACCTTCGTGGCTCGGCAGCACAAGTTCTCCAGTATCTTCGATGACACGTGAGAACACCGTTACTACTTTCGGCTGCGCAACATCTCACAAACACTACCAGCTCGGCGGTCGTCGTCTTCACTGGCCGGTAATTGCGACCCTCCTCATGCCCTTGTTGCTTATGGCCAACCAGTCCGTTAAACCGTCCGATGAAGCGAATCGGGCAGATCCGGAGGTTGAGGCTGCGTTCGCCGCGCCGCCCGAGCTTGGAGCCGACTTGCTGATAAGGATTGCAGAGAGCTCACACCGTCCCCACAATAAGAGGATCGATCTCTTGGTCAGCGCATTCGATTTGACAAGCTCTGCGAAATATGCTCTCCGGCGAGTGCCGGCAACGAACGCCGCCTACAACACTGATTCCGATGCGGGCGTAATCAGCGCTGCCTTGCGTCCTGGCCTCGACAAAATGAGCCTGCGGTCACGGGTTATTACGGCTCTCGCGTCGCTTGAACCCAGCCTCGCGAGGCGCTTTTTCGAAATCTCACGGCACATCAGCGTTCCAAACCTCAGCTGTGAAGACGCCCTCGGGTACTCGTTTGATGACTTCTACAAGAGCGCGATTGCGGTGATTCGGTACACATACTCTGCAAAAGAGGTCGCCGACGGCGAGCCTTTCCGGCTCGCTGAGGGCTTACTGCAAGGCATAGCTTCACCATTCCAGCTGAATGGAGCGCTTCAGCTCCTCCTGCATGACGAATGGAGCACAGAGGATCTGCGAGCCCTCACCTCCGCTTTTGCCAGCGCAATCGCCTATCTGTCTGCGGACGACCGATCATTCACGGCAGGGACAAATTTCAGCTCGTTACAATCATTGATTCGACTTGCCACGCGCCTGAAGGCGAACGACATAGATCCTTATCCAATCATCAGGGGCTTTCGAGAATATCTTGTGCGTCACCTGAAAGCATCCAGATGCGCGGACACATTGGAGAGCACGGAAATCTCTCGAATCATTGATCTTTTCAATGACGAACTAGTAGTGAAAGTATCTGGTCTCAGTCCTATCACGGTTGACGATCGGAAACCCATGAAAGTCGTCGATGCGAAAGCGCGAGTCTACGAGTTTTGGAGCACTACCGAGAGCGAGCGATTGCTGAACGAACTTCGTTTGCTGCGCTTTGGTAATCGCGACCAACAAGAAGCCAGAAATAGCTCCAACCTGACGCGCTCTGACGGCCTCGCTCCGTTTCTAACTCTAGCCGAGCGATCGACCGGGAGCTGGCGAGAGTCGTTTGACGCGTTCATGAACAGGTTCTCTAGTTGGGAGAGCCAAACAACTGAGCCGTTACTTGCGCAGTTTTACCAGAAATGTTCGATATTAGTGAACCTTATCGCGATTGTACCCGATTCTGACCGGAAGGAGTCTCTCATGCGAGACCTCCTTACGTATCTGGCGAAAAGTGAAATCCGCCTGACGGACCCGCCGGTGTGGAGACTTCAACTGGATCGAGCATTAAATATGGTTGAGCTCTCGGAAATCGAACGGATATCATTCTCTGGGTTCGCGAAGGTATCTGGTGATATGTACATGAGAATTCTAGCTTCGCGTCCAAGAGAACGCTAGGAGGCTGTGACCTGCTCCCCAGAAATCTCAACCAGGTAAAACTAGAGAAGCTCCGGGAATGGAAGGAGCAGGAAGAGATGAAGAAGAGCCGATACACGGAGGAGCAGGTCATTGGCGCGGTCAAGCAGATGGAGGCGGGGCGGAAGGCGAAGGAACTGGCGCGCGAACTTGGGGTGAGCGAGGCCACCCTGTACGCCTGGAAATCGAAGTACGGGGGCATGGAAGTGAACGAAGCCCGGCGTTTGCGCGATCTGGAGCAGGAGAACGCGCGATTGAAGAAACTGGTCGCCGAATTGTCGTTGGACAAAGACGCGCTGCAGACGGTGATCCGAAAAAACGGATGGAGCTTGTAGAGCAACGGCGCGATGTGGCGCTCGTGATGGCCGAGCATGGGCTGAGCGAGCGTCAGGCCTGCAAGCTGCTGGAACTGGATCGCACCACCTACCGCTACGAACCCCGGCCAGACGGCAATGCCGGGCTGCGCCAAGCCATGATTGAGTTGGCTCGGCAGAAGCCACGCTACGGCTACCGGCGGCTGGGCGCGCTGCTGGCGCGCCGCGGCTGGCCGGCGAATCCGAAGCGGGTCTACCGGCTGTACCGTCAGGAGCACCTGGCTGTGCGGCGGCTGAAACGCAAGAGGTTGCAACGAATAGCGCCGCCGGCAGAGACGTTCACGGCGGCGAACCAGGAATGGGCGATCGACTTCGTCATGGACTCGCTGGCGACGGGCCGGAGCTTCCGGGCGCTGACGATCGTGGACAGTTACACGCGCGAGTGCCCGGCCATTGAGGTAGATAGTTGTCTTGGATCACAGCGCGTGGCGAGAGCGCTGGACCGGGTGATCGCCGAGCGTGGCAAGCCGCTGGTGATCCGGTGCGACAACGGGCCGGAGTTTACGTCGCGCCACTTCTTGAGCTGGTGTGAGGAGCGGCAGATCCGGCTGGTATTCATCGAGCCGGGCCGGCCGATGCAGAACGGCCACGTGGAGAGCTTCAACGGGCGGTTTCGGGATGAATGCCTGAACGCGAACTGGTTCCTGACACTGGCCGACGCGAGGGCAAAGATCGAGACCTGGAGGAAGGAGTACAACAGCGAGAGGCCGCACAGTTCGCTGGGATATCTATCGCCGGAAGAGTTTGCCGCACGGCAGCTGCCGCGCGGTGATTCTACAGAGCTGATGTGGGGCAAGGGGATTCAAACGCCATCCCCTTGCCCCACACCCCCATCCCCGCTGCCCGCCAGGACAGCATGACGAGGTAAGATGCCGGAGGTTTCTCTAGTTACGATTGGTAGAAAAAACGGGGGCAGGTCACTGGCACCTCAGCTTTTCGCCGGCTGGGAGAGGAGAATGCCAAAATGAGGAAGGCGAGGGCCACAATTAAACGAAAATCGAGCGCAAGCAGCCACGCCGTGGCCAGCTTGCAAGAGGTCGTTGACTGGGCGGAAGAAAGACGTTGCTGATCGCGTCACGGTGGCCGGGTGCCCACTGTGGACGTGCGACAGGAGCACAGAAGCGGCGGAAATCGAGACTGATCCAGGCAGTATTCGCCGCGAAGCTCGGTTTCCGTTCCGCGACACTGAGCAACGGGGAGCCGGGGCGAACGAAACCGGACGGTCCTGCCCTGGTTCTGCTTGCCGTGATCGCGCAACAAGGCCATGGAGGACGCCTTGAGGCGGGCGAGCAAGTTGCAGCGATTTACATAGGTCATTTGTATTCATTCATTTACAGAGCGCCTCTCTTCGCCTCGACACTCCTTGTTTGAGTTGGCGAGCCAATTCTTTTCTCCGCAACGATTCCGGCCCGCTCGTTAACGCCTCTCTCTGTCCGAAACTCCGCAACTGGCCGTGTTTTCGGCACTTCCGCGTCTCTCCGTTTCGGGCCGATTCCCGCCTGAAGCCCCATCCGTGCGCCCTTGCAACGTTTGCCGGAGGCCGTCTTCTCCCCGTCTCCGGGCTCAACCAGGAGTTGGTTAACACCATCGCGAGGGTTGTCCAACCCCAGGCCGGACGTTCCTGTAATGGACCCCAAAATTCGGACACGAAAACGGCCTTTCCTTAGGTGGTGGGTGGCATTGAGAATAAAGGAGAATCGATGCCCCGTACCCGTAAGAGTCATCCGCCCAGCCTGAAGGCCAGAGTCGCTGTCGAGGCCACCAAGTCGCACAAGACGACGGCGCAGATCGCACAGATGTTCGGTGTCCATCCGACCCAGGTCGGTGGTTGGAAGAAACAGGCTCTGGCCGGTTTGCCCGACATCTTCGGCAATGGCCGCGATCAACTGCGCCAGCAGGCCGACGCGGAGAAGGACGAACTCTACAGGCAGATCGGCCAACTGAAAGTGGAGTTGGACTTTCTCAAAAAAAGAGCTGGCCTTATCAATTGAAGACCGCCGCCTATGGATCGATCCGCAACATCCGCGCCTGACCGTGCAGCAGCAGTGCCAATTGCTCGGCGTGCCGCGCTCGACCTACTATTACCAGCCGCGGCCGGAGACGGCGGAGAACCTGCGTCTGCTCCGGCGGTTGGACGAACTGTACTTGGAATGCCCGTTCTTCGGCAGCCGCCGTATGGCCGTTATGCTGGAAGTCAACCGGAAACGCATGCAGCGGCTCATGCGCATCGCCGGCATCGAGGCCCTCTACCCCAAACCGAACTTGAGCCGTCCGGCGCCCGGTCACGAGATCTATCCATACCTGCTGCGCGGCGTCTCCATCGAGCGGCCCAACCACGTCTGGAGCACCGATATTACCTACATTCCGATGCGTGGCGGCTTCCTCTATTTGGTCGCCGTCATGGATTGGTTCAGCCGCTTCGTGCTCAGTTGGGAACTGTCCAACACGATGGAAACCGGCTTCTGTCTGGCAGCGCTGGAGGCGGCGTTCCGCTTCGGCCAGCCCGAGATCTGGAACTCCGATCAGGGCTCGCAGTTCACCTCGGCCGAGTTTCTCGCGCCGCTGAAGCAACGCAACATCTCGATCAGCATGGATGGGCGCGGCCGCGCCCTGGACAACGTTTTCATCGAGCGCCTGTGGCGCAGCCTGAAGTACGAGCTCATCTACCCAGGCGACTTCGCCAGTGGGGCCGAGTTGTTCCCGGCGCTGGATCGCTACTTCCACTTTTACAATCATCGGCGCCCGCACCAGGCGCTCGGCTACCGTACACCGGCAGACCTGTTCCCGCACCGCTCAATGCGGAAAAGGTCATTGCCATGATGGGGGGCGCTGCCCCCCAAGCCCCCCGGGATTTATCGCTGTTTTCTTCCAGAGTGGATGATTTCCCCTGTCTGGTTTTCAGCGACTGCCGTACAATGGAAAAGCTTGATAGGAGGATAGGGCAACGCAGGGATGCGACCCGAGCGCCGAATCAAGCCCGGAGTGGATGGCGGCCTTCGGGCCGCCTCCTAGTCAGCCCGCTTCACCATCTAAGGACAGGTGAAATTTTGTCCAAACGATGGGGTCCACCTCATTCTGCCACCTCCCCAGCGTCAACCTGACATTCTTACTTTGCTCTACCCTGACATTCTCACTTTGCCGCGACACAACCTTATCCTTCGCTTGACAGTCGCACCTTGTGTATGGTAGTCATAGGCATGAGCAAAGGACTCCTCTTTGTCGCCGTTCTGCTGGCCTCGGTTCTTGCCCAATCTCAACTAATCCGGGCGCAGGCCCCACTGGCTGAGGAGACTGCATTCGAAGTCATCTTCCGGGAAGTCCGATGGGTAGATGCAAGAGCCACCGCTCTCGAACAGAAGGGAGTGTCATCCGCCGATTTAAAAAACAGATACAAGAACCTCTTCGGCCTTGACGATAAGGCCGATCAGGCGTTCAGGTCCGTTGCATCCTCCTGCATGGCCGAACTCGAATCCCTGGATGCACGTGCGGCCCAGATCATTCTGGCTACCAAGACCAAATTCCGACCAAGCTACGGAAGCACTGATCGTGCCTCGTCTGTTCCACCGCCTCCACCGGAATTGCTCGCACTGCAGACCCAAAAGACCGCCACGATTCGTAAATGGCTAGATCGTCTTGGAGGCCAGATCGGACGAGGGCGAATGGCGTTATTGTCAGCCGACGTCCGCCGACATGTTGCTTCTCGCAGCGTCGTGGAAGCTACGAGGTCGGTCAAATGAATGAATTCCTCGGGCCAAGAGGTACACTATGTTTCGAATTCCACTCTTTTTAGCCGTGATCTCGCTCAGCTGGTTAGGCATTGCGAACGCACAGTCGATTGG
>Ga0134096_1002198_pt1 | contig 13253 bp, 9 predicted proteins | sample 7_2taG_FD_94448 | JGI IMG/M metagenome (GOLD analysis project Ga0134096, IMG submission 94448) | Switchgrass degrading microbial communities from high solid loading bioreactors in New Hampshire, USA - 7_21_20_110_A3 metaG | ecosystem: Engineered > Bioreactor > Semi-continuous > Anaerobic >... | reverse complement strand
CCATCTTCATGACGTCTTTGACCTCCGCCTCCGTCAGGCCGGCGGCCACCTCGTCGAGCAGCAGCAGTTTGGGCTCGGTGCCCAGGGCGCGCGCTATCTCTAAACGCTTGCGGTCGAGGAGCGTCAGCTCGCCGGCGCGCACCTCGCGCTTGTCGTACAAACCGGTGAGCTTCAGGGCATCCAGAGCCACGCGGCGGCCTTCCTTTTCGCTGTGGCCCGCTCCGTGGACGGCGGCCACAAGGACGTTTTCAAAAACGCTCATCCCTTCGAAGGGCCGGGGAACCTGATATGTACGCCCGATGCCCAGGCGGCAGCGGGCGTTTGCCGCCATTTTGGTGATATTGTGGCCGTCGAAAATAATCTCGCCCTTCGAGGGGATGATCAGGCCTATGAGCGCGTTGAACATGGTGGTCTTGCCGCACCCGTTGGGGCCGATGACGCCGAACACCTCGCCCTCCTGAACCTCGAAGGACAGGTCGCTTATAATCTGAATGCGGCCGTAGCCGGCGCTCACGTTGCTGAAAACAAGCTTTGTTCCCATGTTTCCCTCCCCTTGAGGACCTATATATCAGGCGGGGGGCTGAAGGCTCCCCGCCCGATACATGAAGAAGAACAGAATCAGCGCAATCAGGCTTACCGCTGGGTCGCGTTGCCGGGCACGTACTTGCCCGTCGTGGGCACCTCAGGGTAGAGGGAGTTGTCGATAATAATCAGCGTCAGCTTGCCGTCCACCATCTGCCACTGGCCGCCGCTGATGACCGTCTCGCAGTATGTAAGGCCGCCCATCTGCTTGTCGTACTTAATCGGGCCGACAATCGTGGTCGTGTCCATCTTTTTCAGAGCGTCGCGGACGGCTTCCTTTTTGGTGGTGCCGGCGTTTATGAAGGCCTGAACGGCCAGCTCCAGAGCGGCGTAGCCGTATCCGGCGGGCTGGGGCATGGCGCGGCCGCCGTTGTCCTTGGAGTACTTCTCGCCCAGCTCGGCGCAGGTGATTCCGGTGAGGGCGGACTTGTAGGGATTGGTGGGAGCCCACCAGACCTCGGTCAGGATGCCCTCGGCCTTCTCGCCCAGGGCGGCGACGTCGCCCTCAAGCAGGCAGCACTTGCCCATTGTCACGCAGCCGACCTCAACGCCGGCGGCAATCATCTGGTTGAACAGGTTGCCAAAATCGGGGGGAATGTTGGTTCCGGCCAGAATGTCGATCTTCTCGGTCTTGAACTTGTTGACGATGTTGGTAAAGTCCGTGGTGCCGGAGGGATACTGGCCGGGGTCAACCAGAACATAGCCGTCTTCCACAATTTTCTGTGTAAAAATGTTGTACCAGGCCGTGCCGTCCGCGTCGTTGGCGAAGGCAATCCCGATCTTCGCCCCGGAGCCGGGCGCGTAGCCGGCGATGGTCCACAGGGACTTGTACTGCTCGTAGACCTTCTCAATGGTCCAGAAGGCGTGGTACGTCCACTCGTACTTCTCGGCGGCGCCGGCGACGGCGTTGACAGGAGCCTGAATGGCCACGCAGGGCACGCCATAGCGCTCCGCCTGAGCGGATACGGGAATCACGGTTTCAGGCGTCTGAATCGCGACAATCAGGTCGACCTTGTCTTCCTCGCAGAGCTTCTGGGCCATCTCGGTGCAGATCGTGGTGTCGGACTGAGAGTCGTACACGATGATTTCGATGTTCTTCTTTTTGCCGTCGACCTCAATGCCGCCGACGCTTTTGACATAGCCTTCAATCTCTTTGATCAGCCAGTCGATGCCTTCGCCGTTTCCGGCGAGGGGGCCTGTGGTGGGGTTTACGTAGCCGATCTTGATTGTGTCGCCCGAGGAAGCTTTCCCGGCGCCTTTGCCGCCGCCCTGGCCGGCGCAGCCTGCCAGCAGGCCGAGACACAAAGCGGCAGTCAGAAACAGTGCCAAAATCCCTTTCTTCTTCATGTTTTTCCTCCTTTTATTCTTCATGCGCTCAATACGCCAGCGCACTTTCGGTTTCCTAATTATACCAGCTAAAATACTAATAATCAACAGAATGTAAATATTTAACATCTTTTGCGCGGCGCGTCACGGCAAAAACATTCCCGTGCCGCGGATAACTGAACGCATAAAGGGAAGGTTCTGGCGCAGGCAGAGCAGGGCCGAAAAAGCGCGAAAAAGGCTTCAAATCCTGCGATTTGAAGCCTTTTTGTATTTGTCGTGATTCAGTCACGCCGCCGATTGCCGCAGCTGTGGCAACCGGTTCTTTTTTCATTGGCGCGCGGGTTGATACGCTGGTACGGCAGGAAACGGCTGGCGGCGGTGTCACTTCCAAATAAAAAAGCCGCTAAATCATGCGATTTAGCGGCTTTTTTGGCGAGCTGACCGAGACAGTTCTTTTAAGGCATTGTGCTTGTCTTTAAGCCCGTTAAAGTTTAAGAATTAGCCTGCGGACGCCGGCGTCAGATATGTAACCCCGCCTGGAAGCCGCCGTTTGTGGCCGAGTGGATATTGCCCACGGCGAGGGCGTCCCCGACGATGAAGACTTCCGTCTCCGCCGTGCAGCGGCGCAGCGACTCCACAACGTCTGTGAGAGGCTCGAGGCCGATTGCCAGAAGGACGTTGTCGCACATAAATTCGACGTTCTCGCCCGTGCTCATGTCCTTGCAGACGATTCTGTCGTCCAGCACCTCTTCGAGGCGCGTGTTGAAATACATCGGGATGTTGTTTTGCTCCATCAGGGAAATCAGCTCAAGGCCGGCGTTCTTGGAGCTCCTGTGGATGGCCATCCGGTGCGCGTCCTTGTCGAGCATCTCCACAACGACGACGTCCTTGCCCATCTGCTTAAAGTCCAGCGCGGCCTCAAGGCCCACGGCGCCGCCGCCGACGATGACGAGCTTCTGGCCGACGGGGGCCTTGCCCATTTCGGCGTCGGGCGCCCAGTGGACGTGCGGCTTGTCGATGCCGGGCACATTCTTCGGAACCAGCGGCTTTGCGCCGACGGCGATGATAATGGCGTCGTATTTCTCCTTCTCCAGAATCTCCTTCGTGGCTTCCGTGTTCAGGAGAATCTTCGCCGGGTACTTGCTGACCTCGCGGAGGAGCCACTTGAGGTAGTCCTGGCAGTCGATTTTGAACGGGGGATGCGCCGCCGGGACGAGGTTGCCGCCGAGGTGGTCCGACTTCTCATAGAGGGTCACGTCGTGGCCGCGTTCGCACAGCGCCATCAAGGCGTACAGGCCCGCCGGCCCGCCGCCGACGACGGCGACCTTCTTCTTCACAGGTGCCTTCGGGACAACGCCGTCGGGCAGTTCCCTGAACAATCCGAGATAGGGGTTCACAGCGCAGTTGACGACTCTGGGCGGCATAAAGCGGGCGCAGGCGTCGCACCGCAGGCACGGCCTGCGGTCTTCCGGCCTGTTCTGGGCGTACTTGCGCGGCATATCCGGGTCGGCCATCAGCGGGCGGCACATGGCGACAAAGTCCGCCCAGCCGTTGGCGAGGATCTCCTCGGCCATGTCGAGGCTGACGATGGAGCCGACGGTGGTGACCAGCAGGTTCGGGAACGCCTTCTTGACGTCCCGCGCGAAATGGACGTTGAACCCTCTGGGCATCATGTAGTTCTGGCACCAGTTGCGGTAATACGCCATATTGAAATCGCTGTGCAGGCCGGCGGACACGTGGAGGATGTCGATGTGGTCCTGCAGGTATTCAATCATCTTCAGCGTCTCGTCAAAGTGCATGCCCTCCGGGGCGATTTCGTCGGCGGAGATGCGGAATTCGATGACAAAGTTGGGGCCGCATTTCTTGCGGATGGCGTCGCACACTTCGATGGCAAAGCGCGCGCGGTTTTCAATCGAGCCGCCGTACTCGTCCTTCCGCTTGTTGTACAGGGGGCTCATGAACTGGCTGATGAGGTTGCCGTGGCCGCCGTGGACAAGGACGATATCCATCCCCGCCCGCTTCATGCGCTCGGCCGCTTTGGCGTATTTCTCGACGGTCTCGGCAATCTTCTCATGGGTCATTTCAATCGAGGGAATCGGGTCGCGCCCGAGCCTCTTGGCCCGCGTCATTTCCGTGGCCGTGATGATGGACGACGCGCTGTACGGCGGGTGGCCGACGGTTTCGAAGGCCGTGTCCTTGCCGTTGTGGTTGATCTCCAGGGAGGCGTGGCAGTTGTACGAGGCGGCCATCTCGGCGTACCAGCTGAGGGGGAGGATGCACTTGTCGGTGCTCAGGTCAAGCTGGCAGTCCTCGTCCTTGCTTTCGGTGATGTCGATGGAGGCGTTGCCCACGTAAAGAATCGCGGCGCCGCCCCGCGCGAACGGGCGCATCCAGTCGACGAAATCCCGCGACACGGTGCCGTCCTGGTTGTTGGTGTTGGGAGACGGCGGGGCAAGGGTGATGCGGTTTTTAAAGTCGATGCCCCTGATTTTTATCGGAGCAAATACATGTTCATACCTGGAACCCATATCTCTCACCTTTCTTTCGAAATCGTTATTCCGATTATATCACCCGGCGCTGTGGCATTTCAACAATTCCCCGCGTGCGGACGCGTGATTTTTTTGTATGCATTGATGCGCTTTGCGCATCCTGCTGCACGCAAAAACAGGGAGCAGGACTTGCTTGCTCCCTGTCTTGACGGCTAGCGCAGCGGCGTCCCGCAAGAAACATACCGCTTTCGCGCGGGCAATCCGGCGCCCATGGTCAGTATCGTCTCTTTATATTGCTCAAGCCTTTGAACCCACGGGGGATACCTGGAATGACTGTAATTCTGATACAAGGACGGGGCAACTTTTGCTATGAATGACACGGCGCTTTCCTCTGATTCGGTCTTTATCTTATGTAAAAGGATCCTCAGAATCTGCAGCGCGGCAAAGCACTTGCCGAGATTCCAGAAGGTTTCGGGGACGGAGCCGTCGAAGTAAAACAAAATCAGGGAATACCAGAACAGGTGTTCGACGCTGTTGTGCAGCAAAAGGCTGTAGGCAAAATCCCGCCAGGGATGTGAATCTGAGAGATTTTCGTAGTCAATGACGGTTACCTGCGATTCGTCCGAATTCAATATCATGTTGTTGGTATGAAAGTCGCAATGCGTGAGGGATCTCATGCGCGCATCCGGCATCTCCTCTTCAAAGATCGTGTAAAAGTAGTCTTTATAAGGAAAGGGTATGCCGGTTCGGTCAACGATTTCCAGGTAATGCACCGCTTCGCATTGGATCAGAGGCCGTTTGAGCACCCCGTCTGACGGGCAGTTTTGGATACTCTTCAGCGCGACGCCGGCAAGATACGCCATATTCAGAATTTTCTGATGTTCTTCCCGGGATGACCTTATTGCTTGATGGACGCTCTCACCCTCAACCCATCTGAACAAGGCTAGCGCGTTTTCATCGCCGCTGTGAAAATAAGGTTCCTGAATCAGACTGCCGCAGTCAAAGGCGGCCCTGCATTTCTGAAAAATGTGATAAGGGTAGTTCGGGCGGGCGAAAAACTTTTCTCCTGATTTCGCCGTCACCTGGTACTTGGGAACCTTTGGCTGACCGGCGAGAATCGGGATAACGCCTGCCGCTTCTATTCCGTATTTATGTAAACAGATTTGAATTTCTTCTAGGTTCATGTTAAAGCTCTCCCTAACACACAGTCCCGAATTTGATTTCGCAGATCTGCCTGAAATACTCGCAGCTTTCAATGAGCTCATCGAACGTCCCGTGAGACACGAGGCAGCCGTCTTTCAGCACGAGGATTTCGTCGTACTGCCGGATGAGTTTGCCGGAGAAATTGTGCGAGATAAAAATGACGGTTTTATCTTCAAATCCGAGGGCGGCGCTTTCAATCTCGTACGCGGTTTCGATATCGAGGGTAGAAATCACCTCGTCAAGATAAGCACCCTGGCCGGCGACATCATGCACCGCGCGATTTCAATCCTCCGCTGCTCGCCGCTTGACAGGTTAAACCCGTTTTCCCCGACGGGGCGCTCCGCGTTCATGTCAATGTGCGCTCTTGACATCGCGCGCGACAAATTCCCCGCGTCAAGGTGGCCCCAGAAGGAAATATTGTCTTTCAGCGAACCGGTAAAGATCGCGACGTTTTCGTTGAGATAGGAAACAAGGGAGCTCAGCCGGCTGTTGTCAATCTGATGGATATCTTTCCCGTTAATGAGGATTTTGCCTGAATATGTCTGAAAGCGTTTTTTCAGCGCCTTGAAAACGGAGCTCTTGCCGGCGCCGTTTTTGCCGATGACCAGGTATTTTCCGCCCGGCTTAAACTGAAAGGAGAAATCGTCCACGATTTTCTTGCCGCCTATATCAATGGTCAGGTTCTGAAATTCTATGAGGATATCCTGCGCAGATCCGCCGGCGGGGGATGCCGTTTCTTCCTTGGTCTCGTTTTGCGATGTGGTGATGGCCTTGATTTTCTGAACAATGGACTTAACGGAGCGTATGGAATTGGCGTTTTCAATCATCTCCTGCAGCGGGGCGGCGATTTCCTCGGCGAAGGCCTGCGCCGCGACAATCGTGCCCAGAAGGATTTTACCCTGAGAGAGCATCACGAGGCCCACCCCGATGACCATGATTCTCGTAAACCATATAAGCAGGCTGCCGATGCTGTCGGCCAGGGAAAGAGAGCAATCGTAGTTGAATTTCGCGCGTTCAACGTCTTCGTTGATACTGTCAAACCTGTCGCAGATGATTTTTTCGACGGAATAGTTTTTTATCGTCGGAAAAGCGCCGAGGAATTCCTTGAGCGTCTGCGTAAATTTAGAAAGGCTGTTTGAATAGTCAAGATTTGCTTTATTGAGCCTTTTGGCAAAGAGGACCGGAATGAGCATCACGAGGAGATTAAACGAAAAAACATAGGCGGCCAGCACCTTATTCATTGTGAAAAACCGGGATACGAGGATAACAACGCTGAAGATATTCGCAATCAGGCCGATGACGTTCGAGAAATACCGCTGTTCGATAATCGTGATATCGTTTGTAAACGCCGAGACATATTCGCCGCTTGCCGCAATGTGCGACAAATCCGCGGTTTTCATATTCATGGCGCTCATGAAAACGTCATGCTTAAGGTCTAATTTGAGATTGCAGATAAACTGTGACTTTATGACGGAAATCGAATATATGAGCAGGCGCTTGGCAATCCAGATCAGAACGCCGAAGAGAAGGGTGCCGATGACGACCATGCGCGGCGTGCCGACGGTAATGCTGTTGTAGAGCTCCTGAAGCCATGTATACATCCATGCTGTAATGGAAGGCTCCGCGATGATGAGGACAAATATCACGAGGATATAGCCTTTATACTTAAACAGCCTTTTTAACATAAACTGCTTACTCTCCTTTATGACGGGAACAAAACAAATACCCCCCTGGCTCGCCCTGGAAGACCGCCGCAGGCCGGCTTCCTGTATGGAGAGCCAAGGAGGTAAGTTTAGGTTAGCTTGCTTATGCTGAAGCTCCCTGGCGGACGCGAATTATCTTTTTTTCAGCTCCCAGACATATCTGGTCTGATCTTCAATGAGGATTAATGAATTGCTGTTGAGATAAACCAGGAAATCCTGACCAATATCGATGGCATGGAGCAGGCGGCCGCTTTCATCGAGGGAGTAATCGCATTTAAGGTATTCTTTCCCGTCACGGTAATCTGTCAGGGAAGTTTCGTCAAAAACCATGACTTCGTTGTTTCTCTTCTCGCCGACAACACAGACAACGTCATATTCGCCGGCAAGGCTGCTTGCCGTCACTTCAGGGATGCTGTCAAGCGAAGAAGCGACGCGGGCGAGCTTCCATTCTCTTGTATCCGGTTCGACCAGGAACACGCAGTTGTCGGATATAATCCTGACCGTAAACTCCTTCGAAATATCCGGCATGCTCAGTTTGCCGTCTGCAAATGTATAGGAACTTGACGCAAACGGTTCCTGTTTTCCGCCCCTGTAATCGGTAACGGTATCCTCGGTAAACACCATAAATTCGTCGTTTATTTTATTGTCCAGATACTGGTATACCAGCCATACGCCTTTTAAGTGAGCTGCTGATTACTATTCAGATTGCCCTCATTCTTTTTGGAAGAAAGTATCAAGCTTATCGCAACAGCAAATACCGCGATAATGACCACGCCGCCGAGAACAAGCCATAACGGTTTCTTTTTCATGATTTTTTCCCTTTCATTTGTTTATAAATCTGTAATCCGGTCAGGTAAAGAGCATGGACAAGACAAGCGCGACAACGCAGAGAGCACTGACGAGGAGAATTAAATACCAACCCCTGGCAATTGCGATCAATACCGAAATCTCTTTTTTATACCTTTTTGACATACCACACCCTGCTCTTCAAAATTAAAGTTGGAATTTTTGCATAATAATTCATTTATAACATAATGCTTGGATGAAGTCTATGCGCGAAGTCGTATTTTGTCAATTTTTCTGCAAAATCGATGCAGAGTTTGTTATTAATCTCTTGAAATCTATTACAAAAAGGCATAACGCGGCCGCCGTGGAAATGGGATGTAATGAATAAGAATGACAAAGGCCGCTCAATCATCCGATTGACAGGCCCATGTGCCCTTGGCAGTACGAGACCTTGCGTGGAAGCCACATGATCTCATGGGCTGCGCATTGCGCAGGTACACAACGCAACTAAAAAAACCCGTCCTTAGCCCACAGGCCATATAAAAATGAGCGGAGCTTATAACGGCCTCATCATTTCTTTTTTATCGTTAAAGGAGAAGCGCCCCCTGATCTTCCGGAGAAAACCTGGAGCGATTCCGAATGCCGCTGTTTGTTTCTTATTGACCCCGTGTTAAAAGAATAAGGGGATGCCGAAGCACCCCCTTATTCGTTGGTTTAAGCAGCGGGCGATGAGGCCGCGGCGTTATAAACGAAATCAAACAATAGCCTTGCGCCGTCGGCCAGGCGGGGCCCGGGACGCGAGAGCTCGTCGTTCTGGAGGTTGAGTATGGCGCCGTTGCGAACGGCCGTCACGTTCTGCCAGCCTTCCCGGGACATGATTTCCTCCACAGGAGTGGGGCCATCGCCAAAATACATACCGATGGTTACTATGTAGTCCGGGTTGCGCTCAAGAACCTGCTCCTCGGAGATCTCGGCCCAGCCGGACACGTCGGCGAAGGCATTTTTCAGCCCCAGCATTTCACATACCTCATTCATGAACGTGCCGCTGCCTGCGGTCCACAAGCCATATTCCAGCGGGGAGACTTCAAAATACACCGTCTTTGTGCCGTCGCCGGTCGCCCTGGCGGCGACCTCGGCAAAGGTGTTTTTCATGCTGTCGATGACTGCCTGGGCTTCGGCGTCCCTGCCCATAAGCTTGCCGATCATCTCAATAGCGGTGTACACCCCGGCAATGTCGTGCGCGTCGGAAACAACGACCTTGACGCCGGCCTTCTCCAGGGCGGCGATCTGCTCTTGTGTCTGAGCCATTGTGCTCATCAGCACCACCTGAGGCTCCAGCGCGATAATCTGCTCAAGGTTCGTCTCGTAGCCGGACTGCACGGAGGGCACGTCCAGCACCTCGGCGGGATAATCGCAGTATTCGCCGCGCCCGATGAGCGTATCGCCCGCGCCGATGGCAAAGAGTATTTCGCAGTCGGCGGCAGTCAGGGCGATAACGCGCGTTGCCGGTTCCTCAAGAGTGATTTCCCGCCCGGCCATATCGACGACCGTAATGGCGGCAGACGGGGGCTCGCCGGCGGGTTCGCCTGCAGGCGCGGGAGCTTCGGGGGGCTCCGTGGGATCCGGCTGCGGCGTTTTTCCGCAACCGGCAAGCAGAGCCAGTGCGAGTGTCAGTGCGAGGAGAAAGACGTAAAATTTTTGGTGTTTCATCTAAAGAAACGCCCCTTTCAAAAGTTTTCACAAGTAAATCAGGATGAAAGGAGCATAAAAATGCTCCTCTCTGGGAAGAGGAGCACCGCAATGAGACCTTGACGCAATACGCCAAGGCAGCTATTCGCCCCACCCCAGGAGCTTTCGTGTGCAAACAGGTCTCCCGGCTTGACTTCAACCTACTCGGACGCCTTCCCACCTTGCGGCAGTGGCTTCATTGTCCTTTCGTCCATCTTACGGTTACTGGGTTAGCTCGGAACTTTCATCCGATTCCCTCGGCATAGCGCCGACGCATCGCTGCGTATAAGCACACGTGATTTACTTGTCATCGCCATAATATCACATCGTTTTAAAATGCGCAATACTATAAGGTACTCGGTAGCGACCTTTTTTGGAAGCGCTCACCAGTTAACGAGGTCCGGCTTGTAATCAATGAAGGGACCGTGTATAACGCGTTTGCGACCACCCTCAAAGTACGTCCGGCTTTCAATATAAATCTGTCATCCGTCCTGTTCACATCTGCCGCCACAGGCGGTAAAGCTGATGCGGGCTTAGGTGACGGTCTCCAAAGCGCACAGGAGCCAACCGGTACTCTGAAATTTACGGTTAAAGCCGAGTCTCAAATGCTGGACGTCGCCGCCACCGAAGCGCAGGCGGCGCAGACCGGCTCTACGCTTACGTTCGGTTATAAAAACGCCACCACGGGAACCAACCAATTTGTTTCCTGTGTGCTGCTCAGCAGCGGCGGCGAGGTTGCCTATTACGGCAAGCTGGCAGACAGCTCCTCAAACGCAAGCGGCAGTCTGAATATCCCTCTTTCGGGCGTGGATAATGGTACATACACGCTGCAGATATTCAGCGAGGAAGCGAACGGCGACAACTACACCGATTTTTGCAGCGAGCCGGTGACCATGACGCTGGAAGTGATCGATGGCACAGGTACGGTGAGCGGCTTTGCGGGCACGATTGACGCGACCGCGCCGGTACTTTCCGCAGGGAGCGCCGTCCGCACCGCCAGCGCGACTGCCGAAGTCAGCTTTACAAGCAGCGAGGAGGGCACGTATTACTGGCAGATAGACGGAACGGCTCCGACTGACGCCGACGAACTGGTAAACAGCGGGGCTTCGAGCGGCACAATGGTCAGCGGCTTAAACACCATAGAGCTTACCGGCCTTATGGCAGGTGAGCATACAATCTATATCGCTGCCAAGGACGTGGTGGGCAACGTCGGCAATATGCTCACAATTTCCATTCCAGCGCCCGAGATACATGCGGTTACTTTCAACACCGATGGCGGAAGTTCCGTAGACGCTCAGGAAGTGGAGCATGGCTCTACAGCAGCCAGACCCGAAGACCCCACAAAAGAGGGTTATACGTTCGCCGGTTGGCACACCGGTACTGACTTTGCGACGGAGTACAGTTTCTCAACGCCTGTAGCAGCAGACATCAATCTGTATGCGAAGTGGAACATCATTAAGTATACGGTAAGCTTCAACACCGATGGCGGAAGTTCCATAGCCGCTCAGGAAGTGGAGTATGGTTCTGCAGCGACCAGACCCGCTGAAGACCCCGCAAAAGAGGGTTATACGTTCGCCGGCTGGTACACCGGTACTGACTTTGCAACGGAGTACAATTTCTCAACGCCTGTAGCAGCAGACATCACAGTTTTTGCAAAGTGGGAAATCGCTACTAAGAATGTGACCTTCAATACTAATGGCGGAAGCGCCGTAGCTACTCAGACGGTGGATTATGGCGCTACAGCAACCAGACCCGCTGATCCGACGAGAACAGGATATACCTTTGTGAATTGGTATTCTGACCCATCACTTGAAACACTGTATGATTTCTCAGCTCCTGTGACAGCAGACATCACAGTCTATGCGAAGTGGACTCAGAACTCCGGCGGCGGTTCTGCAGGTTCCGGAAGTGACACTGACAGCAATAACAGCAATAACAACGCTGGTGCTGTCAATGTAAAAATTACCACTACATCTGGCAATACAGCGAATATTAATGATGTGAAAGTGACCACTAAGGATAACACAACCTCCGTAGCGCTTTCGGAAAACATAATGGGCAATTTCGTAAAGAACGCCATTGAAGAAGGCAGGCAGGAAAACAAGGCAAGTGTGACGGTGACCGTTAGCGCACCCGATCAGTCTAAAACCGTTACAGTCGGTATTCCTGTACCTTCCATTGAAGAACTGGCCAGGAGCAGTGAAAATGCAACAATGACAGTGGCAACACCTGTTGGAAGCGTGACTCTTGATATGGATGCGCTCGACACCACGGCGGCAAATGCAACTGGCGACACTGTGGTCATTGGAATCACTAATGTCGAAAAGAGCAGTTTACCGGCAGAGCAACAGAAGCTTGTCGGTGACAGACCTGTTGTTGACCTGTCCATCACTTCGGATGGAAAGCAGATTTCACAGCTCAATGGCACAGCAACAGTAAGCATTCCTTATACACCGGCAGAGAATGAGGACATCTCTGACATAGTCGTTTGGTACCTGGCTGACAGTGGTGATTTAGTTCCGATTGCCTGCGAGTATAAGGATGGAATGGTAACATTTAAGACTACACACTTTTCCAGGTATGCAGTAGCAAACTTCCCCTTCAAGGACGTTTCGGCTGACAACTGGTTCTATAGCAGCATGGCTAAGATGCGCAGCCTCGGCATTATGAACGGCACATCAGACACGGCCTTTTCTCCCGAGGAGAGTGCAACTCGCGCAATGGTGGTCACCATGCTGTACAGACTGGCATATAAACCGGAAATCAGTCTAACTGATGTGTTCTCTGATGTTCAGAGCGGAGCCTATTATGAAAAAGCAGTAATTTGGGCAAGCCGGAACGGCTTCGTAAAGGGTGTCGGAGAGGGGAAGTACGAACCTTACGCTTTCATTACAAGAGAGCAGCTCGTAACGATCCTTTACAGATATGCCGGCTCTCCCGTAATTACCATGGAAGACGTTCTGTCGAATTACTCCGACAGCGACAAAATCGATGACTACGCGAAAATGGCCTTCGCTTGGGCAGTCAAGGTTGGGGTCATTCAGGGCAATGCTGACAACACGCTGAATCCTGATGGCAAGGCAACAAGAGCAGAGATCGCGACTATGTTCACAAACTACGTTGAAAACGTAAAGTAAGGCATTCAATACTGCCTGTGCTGTAATGACCACCATAAATAAAGGTATCTAGGCAAAAACAAGAACGCTAATATTGATACAATGAGTGTCAATATTAGCGTTCTTTTGTGGAAAGTTAGGTAAAAAAAGATGCCACTGTATTATTGATAAAAACATCAAGTGGTTGGTATGGATCGTCGTTTTGCTATTTCATTATATACTCGGACAAATTGAACACGAAAATCTTCTGCCTGTTCAAGATGATGTTCCAACCAGCACTTAAAGATATTGTTTCCCCCACGTCCCCAAAACTTTTTCTG
>Ga0134096_1002191_pt1 | contig 13315 bp, 4 predicted proteins | sample 7_2taG_FD_94448 | JGI IMG/M metagenome (GOLD analysis project Ga0134096, IMG submission 94448) | Switchgrass degrading microbial communities from high solid loading bioreactors in New Hampshire, USA - 7_21_20_110_A3 metaG | ecosystem: Engineered > Bioreactor > Semi-continuous > Anaerobic >... | reverse complement strand
GACTCACGAAGAACAGATCGCCCAGGCCAACCTTTGGGCAGATCACTGCCTGCTGAGGATCTACCGCCGCATTCAGCGCGTGGTAGAATGACAGCTCTGCCGGAGACATGAAGCGGTCGCTGACTCTATAAGGCAGCACCTCCTGCTTCGCCGGTTTCTGTACATCCTCTCTCGCCAGTGTCGCGCCAAACAGCTTCAGAATTCTTGTTAAACATCCTTCTTTTTCAGCCATGTGCGTGGGGACTCCTCAAGTGGGATGTAGAAATGGGGTGAGATGTGAAGGACTACGCCTATTTAAACTCTTTCTTCCACGTCTCATAGACCAGGCGCTTCTCTTCCTCCCAGAAGCAACGCCGCGCCTCTTTGTCGTCCGGACCATCGAAGCGGCCAAGATCGTTCATGGGATGATTTACTCCTGGTTCATGGGATGCTAACTCAGTTGCAAGCTAGCAGACGTTGTTGGCGGTGAGAAGTGGAAATAAGCAATAGCTCTCTAAGCTCGGTAACCAGCAAAGCACCAGTTCAGGCAGCGGATGATATGCCCGCCTCTCCACAATGGCGATCTCCTCATCCGCCAGATCGGGCAGACTGACGGTTGGAAAACTGCGATACGTCGCGTTCGTGCAGAGGAGCATCCTCAGCTAGCATTCCAGCATCTTTGCGCTGCTGTTCGGGAAGCTTCGGCAGGTCTCGATGGTGGGGGCGGCCCGCCCCGCTGAAGTCTATTTTACAGCCAGGGGATGTGCAGGCAAGTTGGGGGTAGGGGCGGGCCCAATTACCGAAAGGAGAACTCTTTCACGACCTGGCCGCATCCGCGCAACTATAGGCCGCTGCACAAGAGGACTCAACCTAAGTTCCACGCGGTAGACGAGAGTGTCGAGGCAATGGATCGGTTTAAGAAGCTCAATGCAAACGCATATGGTATCAAGGAGTTAGCGTATTTTTCTTCGTCGCATTTTGTGTCGTCGAAGATTGGCTGAAGGATAAGAAGGTGAAACAGCGAGGCCAAAGCCTGCTCTGTATGACAGTGAAGCGGTTGACAATGAAGGTGGCCGACAAGAACTCCACGTACCCATCCACGACTGCATAGATAATCCGGTAGTCTCCGACCCGATAACGCCATAGATATTCAAATCCTTTCAGTTTTTTGATGTTGCCACCTTGTCTGGTCGGATCTTGTCGGAGTTCCGCATTGATATTTTCCAAGCGTTTCTGAATATGTCGCGGTAATTGCGGGAGGTCGGTTACCACAAAGCTTTCGCGGAAACTTAGCTTGTAATTCATACTGCGTTTTCTTACCTATAGGATTCAGTTGCCAGCAAGTGGCGATAGACATCATCCAATTGGTTGGGCACAAATGAAGGTACGGCTTTCTTTTTGCGAATTCGAATAAACTGGTCTGCAGGAATTCGCTGCCGCCCAAGCTCAAGGTCCCGATACCGCGACACAATCTTCTCTGCTTCGCTGAAGCGTTGCGCGAGAGCAAGTGCTTCCACTGTATAAGCGATAGGGGTTAACCAATACGGATTGTATTGTTGACTAAAGTGCTGGAGCGCAATTGCAAGCATCTCAGCTTTAGCAGGGTCATGCTCGGGCATCATTACTTTTACAAAGCGCTGAAGATCGGCTGCATTCGGAGATGATGATGCCACCCTCGGTGCTGCGCTTAGTGCAGTTCGTAAACTCTCAACAAATGTGAGCGCTCGTTGTAGCAAAACACTCTCGATCTGCGTTGTCAATTCGAAAAGTTGTTCCATTTCTGCATTGCTACGTATTGCAAGCAACGTTTGCTTGACCTGTCTCTCAACCTTATCTGATGAGATGAAACCTCGCTGTTTCAGTTGATGAAGATAGCGGAGATGCAAGATCGGTGAGTGTATAAGTAGTTTAGGCCATAGTTCGGCAACCTGATTAGCGTACTCCGCTTGGTCTAACAGTTGGTCACGCAGTCTTTCCAACTTGGCTAGCAGATTGCTATCAAAGTCATCAATTTTCAGTCGCTGTGAAACAACGAGATCGCAGACACGTTCAAGCAATTGATATGCCAGCAACCCGCCTTGGGAAAGAAGAACATCTACAGGGAACACCCATAGCCATACGCGTATCTCACTCAACTGCTGCGGATTGAAATGGGGACTAAGATCAGAAGCCAGCCGGTAGAGAGAATCAGCTTCCATGTCGTCGAAAACGCTGGAGTATTGTGACGAGACTTCCGGAAAACAAGATACTATTAAAGCTGCCTGATCGGGTTGGAGCGGGGTTCGCTCAGCCAGTAGAGTCGCCAACAGACGAGCTGCTTGCGTGCGTGCCCTCGCATTATTATCTGCTAGCAACCGGTTAACAATGGAAGTGAACCTCGTCGGATGGCGAACCAATATGGCCGGGTCTATTCGTGACAATACGTCGTTCAGATCGTCAATTGATACAAGGCTCCACACATCAGCAGCTTCGCTGAGCAGATACCGAACCGCCCGCGCTACATCATCGTCGTACGCTTGCTGTGCAGTGACGTAACCCCAAACAAGGGCACTTGCGTTAACGGGATCATAACTTCCGTCCGCCAACGAGGCGTCTATAACGCTTTCGATTTGTTGCCAGGGCGCATTAGCGTAAACACTTGAAAAGCACTCCCTTGCCTCCTGCCACGAATTGGTCAGCCATCCGATCGCCTCTAAGCTGAAGTAGTATTGCTGCGCGTCCCAGGCGGGTGCGCCAGGAGCAGTTAGGCGGATAATATCGCGATGAATCGCCAGGGTGGTGTGTTTTGCAGGTTGCGTCTCTAGTGCATCTATCAGGTAGATGACAGCAGAATGGGGATCACCAAGAGTCTCATACGCATTTGCAAGAAGCTGCAGAAAATCGCTGTTCTCCCTTAGCTCCTGCTGCTCCATGCTCTCAAGCCGCTCAACGAGGCGCCGCACATCATCAATTTCGGCCCTCTGCAGTATTTGTTGGGCCAAACGGATAAGTTCTAGCGAGTCGATATCAAGCACCCCTTCTACAGCACCTGTCAATCGCAACCATAATGCCCCAAGATGGCCAGGAGTGTCCTGCAGCAGGCGCGCACTCCAGTTAAGGACGTATGCCCGCAGCCTACGTCCTTGCGCTTCTTCCTCGTCAATGCGATCAAGGAGCTCTTTGACTTGGTGTTCCTGTGGTACTGCTCCACTGAGCTCCTCGAAATTGTCGAGCATCGCCTGTGTTGTTTCTTCCATCGCAACGACAACCGAAGCTCGTTCTTCTTTGTCAGTTGAGAAACGCCCATCTGGCACACAGACGCTACAAGAACGACAGTTGTCGCCGACAACAACCTCTGCAGTTTTCAAATAGCCCAGGAGAGCCGCACGCAGGCAGGTTCGTTGTTGTTGACCGACTCGTAATGTACCGTCACGATTCACACCAACATAATCTGTCAACAGGCGATAGTATGCATCCCAATCATTGCGCTGCCGCTCATCATGCAGCGCCATAAAAGCTTTGAGATATTCGTCAAATTGCTCATCGGCATAAAATGCGGGCCCCGGTGTGACTTCCCATGCGACTGGCTTGTTTACTGCTTCCCACGGGAACCAGTCATCGAGGGTCAGCTCGGTTTTGCCTCCACGTTTTGGGCGTACTCGCTTCCATGCACCCGCATAGTTGCGCCAAATGGTTAGATCGTCGCTATCCGGGACGCCAGGGTACTTTGGAACGTCAAATCCGGTATCCAACAAAGCCGACTCCCAGTGGTTCCGGGCATTCAATCTACCGTCACTGAACTTAACGTCGCTCAGCAACGCGACGGTCTCTGTGAGAGTCTTTTCCATTCGGTGTGCTAACGGTAGTAGATCCTTATGTTGTCCAAGGTCCAAGAGTTGGCGTAACTCTGTCGCGCTGATCCCCCGACTTCTAAACTCTTCCCCAAAGTATGCATTTGAATCGATAATGCCGTCTGCATTAACATTCCTGTACCACTTTAGCCGCCCGTTAGTCTGCTGTACGGTCTCAAGGAATGGGATTCGTTTTCCAAGCGCCGGTGAGTCGGGGCGGATGCGATACAGAACGGCAAGAATACGATCGATGTATCCGATCTTGTTCTTGTATTCATCGCCTCTCCTTAAAATCTCGAGATGCTCACCCCAGAACTTATCGCTGTACTCACGCTGTTCGAACTGAGGCCATTCATAATTGAAGGGCAGTCCCATCTGCCCGCCCTGAGTTGTGCTATTCTCGAAATAGCGAAGCGCCTCGTCGTCGGTGAAATACAGGGTTCCCTGAGCACCCCGAGACACCGTCTTAAGAAAGGCGCGCATTACAACAACATCCTGATAACGAATGTACCGCTCGGAAATGAAGAACTTTTGAATTTCGTGGTCAGATTTGACTGGTGTAAATCTGTCAGTACCGTCCGCCGCTTCGTCCTGACTAGCGTCCGGACTGTAGCACAGAATCACATTCGCGAAATCCCCATCACGGCCGGCCCGGCCAGCTTCCTGTGCATAGGCCTCCAGGTTTGCCGTAGGGGTTCGGTGAATGACAAGTCTGATATTTTCCTTGTCAATACCCATTCCGAAGCCCTTGGTGGCGATCATGATGTTGCGTTCGCCCGCCATGAAGGCATCCTGCTCGGTTTCACGTTTGCGACCAGAGAGATCTCCCAACGGTTTGCTCGGCAATTCCGTGGTATTTGCTTTCTTGTCAGGCTCAACCGAGGCCATCTTGCCGTGATATATGCAGACCTTTTCTCCCAGCCGGCGCTCAACGTATGAAGCAAACCGTGTTACCTGGGCACTCTTCTCGCCAGCGCGTGACTGCTGGGGGTTCTCCTTCGGATAATAGGAGTTAACAGAATCCGGATCGGTGCCGGCATGAGGCATGAACACAATCGCTGCACCCGGCTCGGAGTTATGGCGATTCTCCCTGCGCAGGGCGTCAAGCTCAGCCAGGATGTCCTGTGACTTGGCCTCAACAGAATCGTAGACACGAACGATTAAGTTGAGCTCCGGTCTATTAGACGAGTATACGAGAACATGTCCGTCCGGTGGCGGCTCATTGACAAGGCCAAGCTCCTCACATAGATCCTGTCGGACCTGAGAGCTGGCGGTTGCAGTTAGAGCGATGCGTACTGGGTCGATGCCATAGTCGTTGAGCCGCCTGACGATGTTGAGGTAGCTGGGTCTGAAATCGTGCCCCCATTGACTAATGCAATGTGCTTCATCCAGTGCAATATACCGAATGCCGACATTTTCATTTGCACGCCGGAGGCTTTCCAGGATGTAGTTCCTCTCAAGCTGCTCCGGGGTGAAATAGGCAAGCTTATAGTAGCCCATTTCGAGCCGCTTGAGCCGAGCCTGTCTTTCCTTAAATGGGACATCGCCATTGATATATGTACAGAGATGCCCCAGCCCATATCTTGCTTTTAGCCGCTGTTCTACTTGATCTTGCATAAGCGACTTGAGGGGCGTCACGACAATCGTTATGCCGGACAGGAGCATGGCAGGCATAATGAAGCACTCGCTCTTACCGCCCCCGGTCGCCGCAATGCCCAAAATATGGTTGCCTCTCAACACCTGCTCAAGCACCTGGTGCTGAAAAGGGCGCATCTCGTGGAAGCCAAACAACCGATACCCGAGCAAGTTGATAGCATCTTCTAGATTTTGGTGGTGCGGTGGGATGAAGACGCGTGAATAATCTTCCTCCACCTCATACGTTGTGCTGTCTGTTACAGTCAGGATGGGGCCCTTTTGTGCAAGTCGAACGTCGAGGTTGCGCGCGACGACGTTCTGCCCGAAGCGGAGCGGCGGTACGTGCTTCCCGGGTTCTCGTTTCAGCGCAAGCCGCTGGCTTGTCACCATCCCCGGACAAACAGCAATGAATTCAACATTGTCGTCACTTGCGGACGGTTTATCCGGAGGTTCAGTGACAATGTCACCGTTAGGGTGGAAGGAACTGAGGCACCGTAGCGTAATAGGTTCGCTCAGCCTGTCTCCATCCCTGAACTCGACGCGAGCTGTGCTTTCTGTCGATTCTACCGGGAAGCCACCCTGAAGAATCACATAACTCCAGTTAAGCGGATCAAGCGGGAGTTTCACCTTTTGAGGTTCTTGATCTTCCTCTCCGTTAGATTGCTCCGTAAATTCTTCGCCAATTATCGCATTTATTTGTTGGTGGAACGCACTATACAATTGGGTTGGGTGAAGCGGTTCCTGCCGCCTTGGTTGGCAGTTCAAGCAGTTTTCGGGTAACTGGTTGCCATACTCGCTTCCACATGGGCCTAGCGCACGATACTCCGGGTACTGGTCAATGAAATCCTTTCTCCAGGTCACCAATTTTCCTGCGGACAGCTCATCTTGACCTGACGTTATCACAATAGAAATAGTTTTCTCAGGAATGGCAAGAAGCAGTCTGTTAAGATCAATATCGTCCATCGCCATAATATCGGTAGTGATAATGGCAAGCGACGGCTCGACGGACAGATGGCTGAGGTGAGCTTGTGATAGCGAAGCAGACTCCCAGACGATGTCTGGTAACTGCTGGTCTCGATTTTCGGGGTTTCGTCGATCGATTATCGCCTCACAATACGCCTCGAAAAAGCAGCGGTTTATGTCCTGCGATGCCTGATTGGGAAGGGTGGCGTGGATGCGTGCGCTGCTGAACGGTTGCTCTTGTCCGTAGAGTTGGCAAACCTCCCCCAGGGCTTCTAAAAAATCTAAGACCGCAACAGCTTGTACACCCGCGTCCTCGCCATAGACAAACAGATCCATCTTTGCGGGTAATCGACGGCTGCGTAAGAGATCTAACAGCACAATTTGCGTTTGCGGAATCGCGTAGCTTGCATGCGCGATAAGCGCTGCGTGAAGTAAGGACTGATCCTTGCCCGTGTAGATCCCATCGGTGGGGCTGCCCTGGTCGTAAAAGATATGTTGGACCCAGCGAGAGGCTGCGGCATCTAAAGTACCCCGATGCTTCTGTAAAATTGTTTCCCAGCTTCGCACTCGATGCTTACTGTCGACCGATGCACCAAACACCGTCCGTGCCTGAGCAGTCTCCACATAAGGCGACAGACGAATGCAACCGCCAGGGGAAATCAGGTTTTCCAATGCACCGGGGATTGCCGGAGATACTTTTATATATGGAGGCATTGCACTCACTCGAATAAGGCTATAGAAACGAAGAGGAACAAGAGCTAAGCAACAAAGTAATAGGAAGGCGAGTTGCGCAGCCGCGACGACCTACTTGACGCGGCTACCTTCACTCCCTGAACGCCAGACTGCACACAACCCTCGGCACGTTATCATTGTTCGTGGTTCCAGTCCCCGCCTGTGCTCCACTCTCTGATAGGTTGTGCCGCTCATAGATCTGCACCAGGCGCTCGACGAGCACTTCACCGGAGAGGCCCTGTCGCTGCACGTCGCGAAGCTGCCCCTGCACCGTTCGCGAGAGCGGCTGCCGGAAGGCGCTCTCCAGCGCCTCGATCTTCGCCGACAGTTCTTCACTATCTTGAGACTGGCCGTAAAACAGCCGTAACTCTCGCAGGACATAGTTCTGAGCGCGGCTCAGTGATACAGCCCGCTGACTCTCGGCCTGTCGCTTGCGTGCCTCGTCTTCGAACTGCCGCTTGCGCCGAGTGACGGTGGCATTATGCGACGGCGGCAACGGCAAGGCCGGCTCCGTCGGCTCGCAGCGCAACCGTCCGAGGATATACGGGATCTCCCGCGAAAGGATCTCGCCCTGCTCGTCGAGGAGGGTAAGCTGCTGATACTGACCGGCACGGCAGTACACATATGTCTCTGCAACGCCGTCGCCCTGACGACCGCAGCGAACGCCGTCCCGCATATTGGCGATCCGCTCGTAGAGCTCCGGGTTATCGCGCTCTAGCTGGCGGATAATCTCCTCCGCTTCCTCCAGACCAACCAGATCCTCTTCCCCATCCTCCTCGTAAACGCCGATGTTGCCACCCTCGTAGATGGCATACATGGCCGCCTCATTCAGCCGCTCGTTCTGATCGAGGATCTTATCGTCCTCGCCAATGGTGTCGTGGATCTCCTGGATGCGAATTGACAGCTTATCCCTCAGCCCCAGGTGCTTGTCGAGGGCCGTCTCCGGCAGGAAGTTGTAGCCGTAGATGACATCATGCTCAGAGCCGATACGGTCGATGCGCCCAAAACGCTGGATGAGCCGCACCGGGTTCCAGTGCAGATCGTAGTTGATGATCTTGTCGCAATCCTGCAGGTTGAGGCCCTCGGAGAGCACGTCGGTCGCCACCAGCAGGTCGATCTCCGGCGTGCCCGGAGGGTACAGCTCGGGGTTGGCCCTGGGCGCAAAGCGCCCGATGATGCTCGCCTGCCCTTTACGGTCGCTGTAGACAACCTCCGCCTCAGGCCACTCGCCGACCTCTCGAAGCTGCTCGTGCAGATACTGGGCTGTATCGGCGTACTGCGTGAAGATCAGACACTTGCCGATATTCAGCGGCGGTTGCATCAGCACGGAGATCAGCGTTTGCAACTTATCGTCCCGCTCCGGCGTGATGGGCTCGACGATCTCCAGCATTTCAGACAGGATGCGGCTGTCCTGCTGGACGTGCGCGTAGAGCAGATCGGCGTTGAAATCGCGGATATCATAGCGCCCGCTGACCTCTTCCAGTGCCTCGAGCAGAGCATCATCCTCATAACGGTCCGACTCGTACAGGATGTTCTGCGCATCTTCACCGGCGGCCACAATCCCCTCTTCCAGCGCCCGCCGGAAGTTCTCCGTAATTGTCAGTTGACGGCGCAGCGTCTCGCGGAAGGCGTAAACGCTCGACTCAAAGCGCTTAAACATCGAGACGCGCATCAGGCCGCGCAGGTTTATGCCCGCCCGCTGGAGCTCAGCATAGGGCGGCCGGTCCTGCAGCTCAGGCTTGACGTAGCGCCACAGGCCATACCGCGCATAGGCAAGCTGGTCGTCAGGCATGTCCTGACCATAGACGGCATCGGGCGCGCCCATGTAGGCACGGAGCTGCTGATAGAGACCCTGATAGGTCTCCTCGATGCTATACTGCACGGTATGGAGTTCACGGTGTGGGAAGTAGTTCGGCCGCCCGCCGACCATCACGTAGGCCCGGCGCTTGCCATTCTGATAGTGCTCGAACTCGGCCGGGTCGACGGGCTGGTGTGTCTCTTTATCGTAGCCATACCAGCGCAGAATGTGGTTGCGGGTGCGGCGGATCAGGATGGTGGACAGCAGGGCCGGCAGCGAGCGCTCGCCGCGCTCAACCAGCTTGAAGTAGTCGCGCAGGTTGGGCGGATCGACCGGCAGTTCCGTGCGGTCGTCCTGGTGGAACAACTTGAGCTGATAGTAGATATCCCAGATGGACTTGTTGCGCGGCGTCGCCGTCAGAAACACGCAGCGGCGGCCCTGTGCCAGAAAGGACTCCAGCACGCGGTAGCGCTGGGTGTTCGTGTGGCGGAAGTTGTGGCTCTCGTCGACGAGCACAAAGTCGCGGTCGCGGAAGCGCACGTCGTCGAGCAGCAGGTTGCCGCCGTCCTCATCCTCACGTAACATGCCCATCGACAGCACGCGCGCGTTGAGCTGGTAGACCTCGTTGTAACGCTCCCAGTTGTCCACCAGCGGCGCCGGGCAGATGATCAACGGGCGGACGCGCTCGGTGCGCTCGAAGTACTTCACGATGGCCGCGCCGATGTACGACTTGCCCAGCCCAACCACATCCGACACGAAGCAGCCACCGAATTTGTGGATGATCTGGATGGCCCGCTGCACCGCCCGCGCCTGGAAGTCCGTCAGCACGCCCATGATGTCGCCCGTCCAGACGGGCGTCTCGTCTTCATCCAGCCGCTCTTTGGTGAGCTCATAGAGCGTCTTCAGGTAAATCTCGTAGGGCGTCACTTCGGCCCGCGCCCATGAGCTCTCCAGCTCGTCCATCAGCGCCGCGTCGAAGTCCTCCCCCTCCGCCCACAGCTCCTCAAACCAGCGCGTGAGTTCGGCGTGGTTGCCGTTGCCGGCGACTATCACGTTGAGTTCGGTGTTGTGCGTCACGCCGGAGAGCGTGAAGTTCGAGGAGCCGACGATGGCGATGCCCTTTTCATAGCGAACATCCGCCGGGTAGTCGAAGATGTAAGCCTTGGCGTGCAGGCGGCCCTTCGTGTACACGCGCACCTTCAGCCGGCCTTCGGCGATCAGCCTGGCAAGCGTGCTGACAAGCCGCTCGGCCTCGTCGGTCTGGTCCATCACGGCCAGCGTCTGGGCTACATTATTCGCCGTCTCGTCGACGGCGCGGCGAATATACGCACGCTTGGGGTATGTAAGCTCCTCCGCCTTCTCCCCAACCTCACGCAGCCGGTAGTAGCCCTCGGCGATCTGCTCAATCGTCTCGCGGTTCGTCGTGTTGCCGATCAGCAGGCGCAGTTCGTCGATGTGCTCCAGCTCCTCTTCCACGGCTTCAAGCCCTGACAGGAAGAAGTAGCCAACAGCGAACTTGGCCGCCTGGCTATTAGGCAGGATCGATTTGATAGTATCTACGAGCTTGACGGTGCGGTTGTCGACAATGTCGTGCTGCATCAGCCCTCCTGCTCTTCGAGCCAGCGCCTACCTGCTTCCGAGATCTCCCACACGCCGCGCGGGCTGTCGTTGCGGAGCAATCCTGCCTTTACGAGATCGAACCGTGCCCACATCGCCGTGTTGCGCCAGCGAACACTAGTTTTGCTTGGCAGCATGGCAAGGTCGTAATCGTTAAGTAGGCGCTCCATCTTTTCATAAACTCGCTTCAGGACTAGATCAACCTCACCAGCGCCACCCATCTCGGCGATGCTCTCCAGAATAGGCAGGAAGAATGCTTCCTGAGGCGTTTTCTTGCCTCTAACCAACCGATCGCTTTCCTCTCCCGGCCCTGAATCGAGCTTCCCGAACTCCTGCTCTAACTCATTCGTGCGCGCAAGCAGGGCGTTCAAGCGTTCCAGCTCAGCCAACGCCTGACGCGCCGCCTCGTACTCGCCGGTGCGCATTGCCTGCGCCCCGGCCTCCTGCACCTCGCTGATGCAACCTTGTAGGAAGGATTGCAAAACCTCGAAGGCGTCACCGAGGGTAACGGCTTCCTCGTTCATGTTGTACTCTCCAACGTTATTCTGGTCGGGATGTGGAAAAATCGCGCCTTTTTCCGGTTGTGATAGCGGCAGAGGTCCTGAGCGCTCACTACGCTTGTGCGCCCACCTCCCGCTCAATGATGGCGATCTCCTCCTCCGTCAGCCCGTAGACTTCGTACACCAGCCGGTTAAGCTCCGCCTCCAATGCCGGGATTTCTGGCCCTTCCCCTCTCGCGTCGAGTAGCTGCTGCACGACTGCTTCAATGGCGGCCCGTTGCTCGGAGGTCGGTTCCGGAATGGGGATTGTTTCCATGTAGGAAGACTTGAAACGTAGGTAGTCCCCGCGTATTGTTGGACTAACATTACGAAAATAGAACTCGACTGCTGAGGAGTTCAATATACCTAACAGATACAAGCTATTGGAAGGCATTATGAATGTTGTTGCATCTGCATAAAGATTTGTGGTGTCGTAAGTAAATGCTGGTGATGCTGCGATGTCAGGCCAAATGATTTTTGGTTTCTCAAACTCGTGAAAATATGCGGTACTATCTTGGATTTCATACCACTCATACGAGCCGGGTTTACGGCCGTCGGCAGTACCCGGCATAAGGTTTTGTTTGAATCGAGATAGGTAGGCTTTAATTGCAGGGTACTGGTCGATATCAACTCCCCGCCGAGTGAAAATCAAGTGTAGATCTGACGAATCAATACGCCATCGCTTAATATCTCTGCCACGTATCCAAGGCTTGATTATCTCCGCACTCTTAGCATCGTCATTAACTAAACGGTCACGTGTTGTTGTGTCGATAACAAACGCTTGATTGTAGCCGGTGGTTACACCGCGGTAGTACTTACCGCCACTGTAGTCCTTCAGAGAAACATGGCCCGACCGCAACTTCCTAACAAGATGGAGAGCATCTGGTTGAACCAAAACCCAGACAGAATCACGCAAACTTGACTGCGGCTGCTGCCACGCCTCGGCGCTCACCGTCTCGGCAATGCGCTCGACGACCTCGATGTCGTCCACCTCCAATGCGCTGAAGGTGTGTGTTTCGGCTGGCTTCGCCTTTCGCAGCACCACAATGCACGGATAGGCCGTCGCCGTAAACACGGGCAAGTCGCCAAAGTCGATGACGTGTTGCACGGTGGTCGTGTCTTTCAGATGCTGCCGCAGGTTCTTGCCGTACCCCGCCCGCATCCACTTGTTGCTGCTGATGTAGGTCAGCATGCCGTCATCCCGCAGCAGTTGCAGGCCCCGGTAGTAGAAGTACACGTACAGGTCGGCAGTGCCGCTGTACAGCTTGCTTCCGTACACCTTCTTGAGGTGGGGCTTGATATCGCGGATCAGCTCCTGCCGTACGTAGGGCGGGTTGGTGATGACCACGTCGAAGCCGCTCTTGCCCTTGGGTTTGGCGAACACCTCGGCGAACTCAACCATCCAGTCAAATCCCCGCTCGCTGGCATCCGTCCACTCGGCGATTTTGGCCTTCTGTGCCGCGATCTGCTCGCGCAGTGTGAGCTTCTCGCCGCCGTGCGCCTGAAGGTACGCCGCCTTGAGTTCCAGGTATTTGTCGATCTCCTGCCGGCGGAACATATCGATCCCCAGCCCTTCAGACGGGTCTGCGCCGAGCACGCTGTCCCCAACCTCGATCTTGAAGTCGAGGTTGGGCAGCGGCGGCGGGTCCTGGCCCTCGTACTCCACGATCAACGAGAGCCACAGCCGCAGCCGGGCGATGTTCACCGCGAACGGGTCGATGTCCACGCCGTACAGGTTGCGCTGGATGATCTCCAGCTTGCGGGCGTAGGCGCTGCGCGCGTCGAGTTTGCGCCTGAAGAACAGCGCCTCACGCAGGTCGAACAACTCGCGCAGCATCCCCAGCAGGTACGCGCCAGACCCACACGCCGGGTCGCAGATCGTCACCCGGCGCAGCGCGTCGAGCACGCCTTCCGCATCCCGAATACTGGACGGGTCGTGCATCGTGTGCAGGTCGCCGGCATCCGCCCGGTCGCCGGTGCCGCCGTCCACAAACCGGGCGATGGCCTCCGGATCTTCCGCCGGGCACACCGCCTGCAGGTAGCCCTTGATGGCCTCCCGCGCCATGAACGAGACAACCGGCTTGGGCGTGTAGTAGCTGCCGCTCTCATGGCGGCCCGTCACCAGCTCCTCGAACACCCGGCCCAGCATCTCGGGGTCCACCGCCACCTCGATGTCCAGCGGGGTGCTCTCGGTGACAGTGAAGTTGTAGGCGTAGAAGAGG
>Ga0134096_1002162_pt1 | contig 13497 bp, 12 predicted proteins | sample 7_2taG_FD_94448 | JGI IMG/M metagenome (GOLD analysis project Ga0134096, IMG submission 94448) | Switchgrass degrading microbial communities from high solid loading bioreactors in New Hampshire, USA - 7_21_20_110_A3 metaG | ecosystem: Engineered > Bioreactor > Semi-continuous > Anaerobic >... | reverse complement strand
GTTCGTCGCGCCGCGAATCTTGGCGACCTGCAACGTCTTGACGAGCCGCTGCCCGTCCTGCTCCATGCGAAGTTGCAGGTCGGCGTCGCACATGGAGCGGATGGGGCTGATGAAGTCGGCCTCGATCACGTCGGAGTGCAGCACGACCAGAATCGACGTGCCACTGGCGGAGATGCGCTTGCAGCCCTCGAAGAACGCGATCACGCCCTTGTCGTCCACGGCATGAATGAGCGCCGCCGTCAACGAGTCGATCACCAGCAGGTCGCGATCGGCCTCGCGGCGCATCGCGGCCAGCAGCGCGGACGGCGCCGCCGCCCCACGCCGCGAGAGCTCCATCGGGTAGATGCGCAGGCGTCCGAGCAGGAGATAGTCGAGCACGTCCAGCTCGATACTCTGCATCTGCCGGATCAGGCTCTTGACCGTGTTCTCGCTGGTGAAGATCGCCGCCCGCAAGCCATCACGCAACGCCCCCCACACGATCTGCTCCGCGAGGACCGATTTGCCAGACCCCGATCCGCCCTCGATCAGCGTCACCGAGCCGGACGGCAGGCCGCCGCCGATCCTGCTATCCAGCTCGTCGTTGCCGGATGAGATAATCCGGCGGGGCGTTTCGGCTATGTCGTGTGATGCCATCGGGTTCGCTCCTCGTGTTCGGCCTTATGGTTCAAGCTTTTTGCCCCCACCCTGACCCCTGCCCCCACCCCATAAAGAGGGAAGGGGAAAAGCGTGGGGATGATTAAGTCCCTCCCTCCTTGTGGGGGAGGGATTTAGGGTGGGGGGCATGCTTGGCTTCGCGCACACGCTCATACCACGCTGCTACCCTTCCGGCGTCTGCACGTGGATGGTGAAGACCTGCTCACCGGGATTGTACGCGTCGCTTACGGTGACGCTGAAGGTGTCCGGCTCGGTTCCGGCGAACGTCAGCGCCCCGGCCATCATGTCCGCCAGGGTGAAGCGCGCGCCCGCGCCAAGCGGCGCGCCCGCCAGGTGCAACGCTCCGGTTGCGGGCGGTACGGTCAGCGTGAAGGTGATCGCCTCGGGGCCATCGTCGGGATCGGTCGCGTTCAGGCATTCCAGCGGCACGATCGCGCCGTCGTCCAGCACGACGGTGTCTGTCTCCGGCGCGAAGACCGGCGGCTCGTTGACCATCACCACAAACGCCAGCCCGTCGAGCGTGTCCTTCCCGTCGCTCAGGCTGAATGTGATCGTCTCGCTGTCCGTCTCGTAGGCGCGCGTATAGATGACCTCGCCCGCGTCAATGTCCGCCTGTGTGAAGCGGGTCGCGCTCAGCGCGCCCGGGCGCGCGTCCTCGCCGGTGATCTCGTACACCAGCGCCCCGGCGGGGTCGTCTTCGTCGGTCGCCTGCCAGTGTGCCGGGCCGAGTGCGATCTCCATTTGCGTCCGCCCGATGGTCAGGCTGTGCGCAACCGGCACGGGCGGCCAGTTCGCCTGGAAGCTGGTGAAGATGCCCGCGCCAACTTCCGTCGCCAGCGCGACCTCGATCGTGCTGCCCGGCGCGATCACGTGCGGCGCCCGCGCCCAGAGCGTGACCTCTTCCCCGGCGTTGAGAATCCCCGGCTGCGCCAGCTCGGTCGCGCCCGCCAACGCGTCCGCGAACAGCCCCGCGCCCCAGGTTGAGCCATGTAGCCGGTCGCGCGCGTCCTCATAGCTCGCGCCGGTCGCCAGGGCGGGATCGGGACGCAAATACACAATCTGCGGCGCGCCGGTGTGCTCCCCGGTGGAGCGGACGATCAAATCCCACCGGTCGAAGTCAGCGAGGCGCGTGCTGCCGGTGTTGCGCAGGGATAGCTCGATCAGCGTGCGGTTGGCGACTGTGCGCGCCCCGACTACCTGCAACGCGGCGCGTCCCTGCTCCGCGAGGCGCGCGTCCGCTTGGCTCTGGGCGACGCTGAGCGCTTCTTGCGACGTGATCACTTCCGCCGACAGGCTCAGCGCGGCGAACACAATCACGAAGACGACGACAAACGCAGCGAGGACGGTTTCCACCGTTACAGGCTCCAGAAATATTCGTGCGCGACGCCGCTCGGCGTGATCACCTTGACGAACTGGCGACCGGCTTGCAGCGGCGCGTTGTGCAGGGTAATGCGCAGGGTGGCGGTGGGCGTCCATTCGGGCGCGTTCTCAACCGTCTCCTGCCAGTACGGGCCCGACGTGCTTTCGCTGGCGTGCGGGATGCGCGCGAAGTTACCTTCCGCGCCGAAGAACACGTCCAGCCGCTCGACCGCCGCGATGCGCGTGTCCCCGACGTTCTTCACCCAGATCACCGCCTCAATGTCTCCACTGCCGTTGAGATCGCGCGGGGCGCCGTCGTGCCATTCGGCGTCGGCGTGGACGATCACGATCTGGCTGCGGATGCGCTCGTCCGCCCGGTCCACCATGCTGGCGATCGCGTCGCCGCCGCGCACAATCGCCGGATAGGCGATGTTGAACAGCGCCACCGCCATTACCATGCTGGCGACAATGAGCAGGGCCGTCGTGATCACCTTATCCATGTTTCTTGCCGCCCCGCGCGATGCCCGCGATCAAGCGCAGAATCACATTGGATGAAACGTTGCCGTCCTTACCACGACCGTTGCCCTCAGCCGGGCGAGCGATCAGGCTCGGCGCCGGAGTGATGGTGATCGGCTCGCGGTCCGGGTCAGACGGCACCGTGCCGATCGCGACGATCTGGAGCAGGGCGTCGCGCACGTCGGGCGAGATGCGCCCCTCGGCGGTGTAGCGGTGAATGAGCTGGCGCGTGTTCCGCGCGCCGATCGCCGCGAGGCGGCGGTTAGTCCACTCGACCAGTTGCTCCATCAGCGCCCAGTCCGCGCTGGTAATCGGCGTGTCTGTCGTCGCGCCGCCGGGAAAGTCCTCGTAGTCCTCGTCGATCACGAACGGCGGAACTTTCGCGTCGGTGTACGCGCCGTTGCCGGAGTAGGGTGGGGCGCTCGTGCCGTACGCTGGCTCGACCGTCAGCGGGGCGAGGGCGCGCCGCGCGGGAGCAGGTGGTGGCGCGACAAACGGCGCCGGGGTGCGCCGCGTTGAGACTTCGGGCGTCTGGGTGCTGTAGGGCGCGGAGCCAGGGACTGGCGCCGGAGTCGGCCGCGTGTGAAAGTCCGGGTCTGGCATGTCGGGCGCGCTCAGCGCGGCGGGCGTATCGGGATTGGCGCTGATCGTCTTCACTGGGACGGGGTCAATGGGCGCGGCGTCGTCTTCCGCCCGCAGCGAGGGGTAGGTATTCGTCAGCAAGTGCTCCTGGATGTCCAGCAGCGTCGCCTGGATCTGGTTTTTAAGGATCTGGACTTCCTGCTCGAGCATTGTGACGCGCTGTTCCAGGTCCATCGTATCATCTCCCCGCGTGCAAACTGTCTCGCGGCAAAAAACTCGCCCCACCGGCACGGCCAAGTTAGGTGGGGCGATGTCTACAGCTTGAATTCAAGCTATAAGACCGGATGAATGCGCTTGTGATAGGCTTGGCCGTGCCTGTTTTGGTTAGTCGTGCTGATTGTTAAGTAGCTTCGCGTTTCCGGACGGGTTGAGGTGTTGCAGTTCCTCGGGCGCCGCTCGGTGTGTCGGGGGGAATGGCCGGTGAGTATTCTCGACCGGCCATTCCGCGGCCCGCTTCGGTCTTAGCGGAGTTCCATCACCGGCTCAATCGAGGCGGGCGTGGTGCGGGTGAGGTTGAGCACGGCACCCGTGGGCGGCTTGACTTCGAGCGTGAATTCCGAGTTGGGGCCAGGGGCGCTGGTAAGAGCCGACATGTCGATAGAAATCTCGGCCAGCTCACCCTCTTCGAGCATCATGTCGCCATCGTTCTTACCGATGAACTTCGCTGCCCAGGCGACTTCGCTGACGGTCTCGTCCGCGTCGCGGTAAGCGATCACGACCGCTTTGTTGTCCGGGTCGAGGTCAACCGGCTCGCCGCCGCCCGCCAGAGAAACGGTGAACTGGACGTTGCTGAGGGCAGTCCCGTCGCCCTCGGCGATGACGGCGCCCTTCACGGCCATCGACGACTGGACGTTCTCAAGACCCGAGTAGATGGCCGCCTCACTCTTTTCGGTCGAGGACGAGCCAGCGGACAGGATGACGAACGCGAACACAGACGCCACCACGACGAAGGCGATCAGGATGATGGCGGTCTCAAGAGCAGTCTGACCACTTTCATCTTTGTGCAGGAACTTGATGTTGAACATGGCTTGGTTATTCTCCTCTAGCATAAGGTGTGGGGTTGTGCCGTACTCTGGCTTAAGAGTACAAAGGCAAAATTAAAGAAGACTTAAATCCAAATTTATTCCACATCTATTCACAATCATTTCATAATTCCTTCTTTTTTTCTATATATAGCGTCACAACTGACACGCTTCTTGCAGCAAGCTGTGCAGGAAAACGGGCCTGCCTGCGCCTCAAATGGGGTCCAGGGCTGCCACTGCGAGCGGGTGCGGCACGGGGCGAGACTAAAAACCTCACCTCGAACGCAGGCCCGCGCTCGGGGTGAGGTCGTGTGGCAGGAATGGTCCGCGCTCCGTGCAATCCGGAGCGGGGGGTAAGCTCGCCTAGTCTGGCAGGGGCAGGCGCGCTTCGACTGGCGGCAGCGCGGGGAAGGGCGCGTGCGGCTCGTGCTGGTACCAGTAGGCCGTGCTCGAAATGTCGTCGGAGCGGCGGTTGGCGTGCCCGTGCTCGATCGTGACGCGAATCGACTGCTGGAAGCAGATCGGGTCTTCGATGTGGAAGCGGTAGAGCGAGATCTTGCCGGACCAATTCTCGCCGCCGGGCAGGGTGATGCCGTGGTAGGGCGCGTGATAGGTCACCGCCGGGCACCACGCCGTATTAAAGTAGTCCTCAGTGCCGGTGCCGTGCATGCTGGGCGGCCAGGTGTCCTCGTCGATGAAGATCATGTCGTCGCCCTCGCCGTACCAGTTGAAGACCTTGCGAACGACCTCGCCGTGCACCTGAAAATCTTCCATCCGCAGCGGCCAGGGGATGTTCTCCGGCCACGCCATGTGCGGACCCTTGCGCAAATTGTGGATGTTCAGGTTGCAGCCGACGTAATGCCCCTGACCCGTCGCCTCGAGGATGACGTAGTTCCCTTCGCCGCCGATGTTCGTGCCGCCGAAGGACCAGTCCGGGTTCGACATCCCCTCGTCGCTGATGCCTTCGGTCGGGTTCTCGCGCCGCCATTGGGCATGAAAACGGCCCTGGTCGGGATCCATCGACGGATGCTCCTCATAGTCGATGTAGTAGTAGAACAGCACCTCGGCATCGCACTCGCTGGTGAGCTCGATCCGCGCGCGCTCGGAATAGGGCATCGGGAAGAAGCAGTTGAACGCTTTGCCGTCCGCCGGGCTCATTTGCAGCGGCAGCGAGGCGAAATTGGCCGTCTTCGCGTGTCCCACGCCGAAGAAATCGCCAATCGGGACCTCGACCGACGGCTGTTCCTCGTTGTCCCACCACATGCGCAGCACAATGCGCCGCAGATAGTGTTCTTGCTGGCAGTCGATGGTGCACCAGATGTGGTTGATCACGCCCGCCCCGGCGATGTCCGCCAGAACCACCGTTTCGCCGGGCTGAACGTGCAGCCGGTCATCGTTGCCGCCGGTCTGATCCCAGCTTGAAACGCGGCGCGTACGCACCGAACGGATACGGGCCAGATCTCCCAGCGGACTCCCTTTCAAAGCGCACATAACGATCTCCCTGTCGTATGAAGTGATTAGCCGTTAGTGATTAGCGAGTAGCGATTAGCTGTTAGCGATTAGCAACATCCCAGGGCCGAGCGTCTGAACGCTCGTCAAGCGCACACAATTGAGCGATGAGCCATAGGCCGCTGGCGGTTGAAAATAGCGATGAGAACTGTCACGAACCGGCGCAGACAGCGCGGCGACGGTTTTTGCCTTTTGGCTCTGCTAACTGTTAAGCGCTATTCGTTCTTAACCAGCCGGGCGCGCATCAGCCGCACATTATACGGCCCCCACTGGGACATATTAAAGTAGATGATTTCGCCATCGCTGGCCCAGGGGTGCAGATACGCGCCATAAAGCGAGGGGTAATCGTCTGCGCTGACCATCTCGATCGGCGCGCTCCACGGGCCGGTAAGCTCCGGCGCCTCGCGGATGACGATCGCCCGCCGCACTTCGTCAAGGTACGTCATAATCCAGCGGTCGAGGTAGGCGTTCCATGCGACGGACAGCTCGCCCACCGGCGCCGAGGCGACATCCGCCGCCGCATCGATCGAGTCGCTCCACGCCGCGCCGTCCCAATATTCGTATGCGTCCATATCGAGCACGCTGTCACGTGGGACGCGCGCCAATTGCGCCGCGCTGAAGCGCCCGCCGTGAATCCCGAAGACGTAGACATATCCCTCGTGGTCGACCAGCGCCACCTGCCCGAAGTTCGTGTCGCCCCGCCAGATCGCGTCGTCCGGCTGCGTCCACCGTAGGCCACCATCGTCCGAGTACGCCCAGCCCGAGCGGTTGAGCGTCCACTTACCGTGCGGCCCCCATTCTTTGACGGCCATGTAATGCAGGTAGAGCCGTCCGTCGATCGCGATGCCGTAGGTGGGGATGACAGTCACATCATGGCCGCGACGCAGTAGAATGGGGCGCGCATTGCCGTTGCGGTTGGTAACCATCCCGTCGAACGTGATGCCGTCCTCAAGCTCGCGATCGGTCGTGAAGGCGAGCGTATTGTTGCGCCAGTTGCGGCCGCCCGCGCCGCCGCCTTTTGGACGGCAGCAGCTAAACGTGTCACCGAACGCAAGGTAGAGCGTGTCGCCCAGCGCGAACATGCTGCCCAGGTCGGTCCCGTCGACGTCGTAATGGCGGTGCGTTTGGTTGGGCGAGTCCGGGCCGGTCACCCATTCGACGAACTCGACATCCGTCACGCCTTTCAGCGCCCGATCCGGCTCCTGCGCGGAGGCGAAGGGCGCGGCCAGCAGCGCCAGAATCAGCAGGGGGAAGCCAAGTTGTCTGCGGCCAAATCGAATCCGCATCAGGCTATCCTTTCAAACCGGACAGTTTGACGCTCTGGACGATGAACCGCTGCAGCGTAAAGAACAGCAACATCGTCGGCAGAATCGCCACGACCGACGCCGCCATGATCAGATGCCAGGAGACGCCGTGCTCGCTGGAGAATGACTGGATGCCCACCTGCACCACGCGCATTTCGGGCTTGTTAGCGGCGATCAGCGGCCAGAGGAACGAGTCCCAGTTCGCCAGGAAGAAGAACACCGCTAGCGCCGCCAGGACCGGCCGCGCCAGTGGCAGCGCGATCCGGAAGAACACGCCCACGCGAGACGCCCCGTCGATGCGCGCGGCGTCTTCGAGATCGGACGGGATGCCCAGGAAGAACTGCCGCAGCCAGAAGATCCCGAAGGCGTGCGGAATGGCCGGGACGATCAGCGCGAGGTAGGTGTTGAACCACCCCAGCTCCTTCACCAGCAAGGAGAGCGGGATCAGGATGGTGTAGAACGGGATCATTAGCGTGCTGATGATGCCCACGAAAATCACGTTGCGACCGGGGAAGTTCAGCCGCGCCAGCGCATACCCCGCCATCGCGTGCAGGAGCAGGGCGATCAACGTGACGCTGGTGGCGACGATGAACGAGTTGAGCATGTAGCGCTCAAACGGCGCCTGCCTGAACACTTCCCGATAGTTGTCGAAGCTCGCGTTCTTCGAAATCAGAATCGGCGGATCGGCGAAAATCTCACTCGGCAGCTTGAACGAGTTTGATACCATCCACACAAACGGTCCGGCGAACACAATTGCCAGCACAATACAGACGGTGTACCACAGCGCCGTCCCGAACAGTGAGCGAGGGTTCTTGACGGTCATTGCGCTTTACTCTCTCACTTCACCGGACCGGAAGTAACGGACCTGGATGAGCGTCAGCACGAAGATGATCAAGAAGAGGGCCACAGACATCGCCGCGGCATAGCCGAAATCCCACTGGCGGAACGCCTTATCGTACATGTAAATCAGCGTCGTGTAGGTGCTGTAGGCCGGACCGCCGCGCGTCATCACGTAAATCTGGTCGAAGGCTTGTAGCGCCTGGATGCTCAGGATGACGAGGACGAAAAAGCTGGTCGGCTTGAGCAGCGGCATGATGATATGCCGGAAGGTTTGCCAGCGATTCGCCCCGTCGATCTGCGCCGCCTCGATGTAGTCGTTCGGGATGTCTTCGATTCCGGCGAGCAGGATGATCATGAAGTATCCGGCGGACTTCCAGACGGACATGATGATGACCGACGTCATCGCCGTGTCGACGCTGCCAATCCATTTCGAGGTCGGCAGCCCAAGCTCGGACAGAATGACGTTGATGATGCCATTGCTGGGGTCAAACATGAAGCGCCAGATCACGCCCGCAACCACCAGCGACATCGCCACCGGCATGAAATAGACCGTCCGGAAAAAGCCGTTCGCGCGGGAGCGGCGTTTCAATAACAGCGCCATGCCGAGGCTCAGCACGTACACCGCTGGCACAAATTGCAGCGTAAAGGTCGCGGTTCGCTTCAACGACGAAAGAAAGCGCGGGTCGTCGAACAGCTTCTGGTAATTGTCCAGCCCGATGAACTGTGGATCGCCGACCAGACGCCAGTCGGTGAAGCTGATGACAAACGCCATAATCATCGGCCCGACCATGAAGATCAGCAGACCGAGCAAGTCCGGCAGAACAAACCCGTAGCCGACGATCATCTGCTCGAGCTTGTCGCGGTCCATCTCGCGCAAGCGCTGGACGGGGTTGCGAGACTGCTGTTTCGAGCGAGGTGGCGCGATTGCTGTCATAACGAGGGATTCTCCCTAAGACTCTTTATCCGACGCGTGTGGCCGCGACATCTTCTGTGGTGCGCCGCTCTATTGAGTCAAAAGCCGGTTCGTTAGCAACTCTCTACAAGGATGTATCTCCGGCCAGGGAGCGCGCGCTCCCTGGCCGGACTTCACAAACCCTAGCGGGTAGCGAGATACGAATCGATGGTTTCAGCCCAGATCGCTGCGGCATCCTCAGCCGGAACGTCCAGGAACATGACCGACTGCAGGGCTTCCCACACCGACTGCGCGATTTCAGGCGGGTAGGACGGCTCGGCGCGCGCCGTCGGGAAGATGTCGTTGGCGAAGACGTTGTGCGGGAATTCCGAGTAGAATTCCTGGTTTTCGGCCAGCACTGACTGGCGCGGCGACAGCTTGGTGTTGTACACCATACCCCATTCCGCCGCGCGCGTGTTGTCCTCGGCGCCGAACAAGTTGATGGCGAACTCCGCCGCTTCGTCCGGATGCTCGGTCCCGGCGTAGACCATCACGGTCCACCCGCCGTAGACGGTCGCCAGCTCGTCGCCCGCTTCGGGCGCGGGGATCGGCGCAACGCCGATGTCTTCGATCAGCTCAGGATAGTTGTCCTTCAGCCAGCCCCAGACCCAGTAGCCGCTGACGAACATCGCGCCCTGGCCGTTGGCGAAGCGCTCGTCCGTCGGGTCGTTGCCGGTGCTGTTTGGAGCGGCCCAGCCGTTGCGAACCAGCGTGCCCCACAGGTCGAGCGCGCGCGCCGCCTCGGGGGTGTTCACGGTCGCTGCGGTGAAGTCCTCGTTGACCACATCCGCGCCCGCCATCCACAGGAACGGATAGAAGATGAAGTTCTCGAAGTAGTCCGGGTTCATCGGCAGCAGAATGCCGTAACGGTCTTCGGTGGTCAGCGCCTCGGCAGCCGCCACAAGCTCGTCCCAGGTGGTCGGAACTTCGACGCCCTCTTCCTCGAGGATGGCCTTGTTGTACCACAGGACGACCGGCTCCATCTCGAACGGGATCGAGTAGATGTTGCCGTTCAGCGTCACCGCCTCAACCGACGCCGGGAGCAGGTCTTCCAGCAGATAGTCCGGCACATAGTCGTTGAGCGGCAGCGCCAGCCCGCCTTCAGCATAGCGACGCCAGTCGCCGGGGCTGATGAAGAACACGTCCGGGGCCTCGCCCGTTGCGATACCGGTGGTCAGGATTTCGCCGGTGTACTGTGCCCAGGGGAACTCTGTCCACTCGACCTGGATATCGTGCGTGGCGTTCCACTCGTCGATGTACGCCTGGAAGAACGGCGCGACGGCGTCCGTATAATCGAACGTCCAGAAGCGGATGGTGTCTTGAGCTTTGGCCGGGGGGACGGCCGCCGGACCGGGCAGCGCCGCGATCAGCGCGACGAGCACGGTGACCAGCACAGCAATACGCAGCTTCTTCATGTCTGTCTCCTTATTTATAAGGTATTCGTTTCTGGCAAGATAGATTGCTCTGAACCTGCCGCAAGAGAACTAATTTCGCCTGGATCACCTCCCTTGTGGCGCAGGGCGCCGCAGCTTTCGCGGATTACGAGCGAGGTGCGCAATGTGACAGTGTGGATCGGCGTATTTGGCTCGTCCCGCCGCCGGAGCAGGGCGCGCACCGCTTCCTGTCCGAGTTCGTAGGTGGGCTGAACGATCGCGGTCAGCGGGGAATACAGCTCGCTGGCCCACGGCATATCGTCAAAGCCGACGACCGCGATGTCGTCGGGGATGCGCAAACCTGCTTCGCGCACCGCTTTCAGCACGCCGATGCTGAGCAGGTTGCTGGCGGAAAAGATCGCTTCCGGCGGCTCTGGCAGGCTGAGCAGCCGATGGGTGAGCCGCTGGCCGCTCTCGATCTTGAAGTGGTCGAGCTGCGTGAGATCCGGTTCGACGGGCAGATCGTGATCGGCGATCGCGCGCTGATATCCGGCCAAGCGCTCGCGCCCTGGGCTCAGCTCAAGGTCGCCGCCGACGAACGCGATCCGGCGATAGCCCTGCCGGATCAGGTGGCGTGTGCCCTCATATGCGCCGTGGAAGTTGTCGACCGTGACGGTATCGAAGGGCAGGGTGGGCACGGAGCGGTCGATCAGGACGACCGGCGTGCCGAGCCGCGCGAGCTGGCCCAGCGATTCGCCTGCGATCCCGAACGAAGGCGCCAGGATCAGCCCCGCCACGCGCTCGGCCATCATCACGCGGATATACGTCTCCTGCTTGACGGGGTCGTCGTCCGTGTTGCACAGCAGGACGTTCATCTTGTGCTCGTAGGCGAGGTCTTCGATCCCGCGCACGACCGAGGTGAAATACGGGTTCTGGATGTCGGGAATGATGATACCGAGAAGCTCGCTGGCGGTGCCGCGCAGGCGCCGGGCGGAGCGGTCTGGCTGGTAGCCGAGCGTCCGGATCGCTTCCATCACACGCAGGCGCAGTTCCTCAGAGACGCCGTAGTTGCCGTTGATGACGCGCGACACGGTCGCCTTGGAGACGCGCGCATGGCGGGCGACATCGTCGATGGTTGGGGTGGGTGCGGGATCAGTCATATGTAATCGTTTTCTATCATACACCAGCAAAAAGACGCTCTAGACACGCTCAAACACGACTTTCGCCGTGCTGAATGCACGCTTGGGAGCAGGAAAATTAGAAATCGTTTTCTAATACAGTATTCGAAAATTGATCCGCTGTCAACCAGTTTTTTGGCAGTTGCGTGTGGATTTTCTGCAAATTGCTCTAGAACGCGTATTGGGGAGTAGGGCTGCTCCGTCTGCGGCGCGGCGCGTGGGAAGTTCCGGGGCAGGGGGGTGAAACACAACAGCAGGGATGTCCGCGCGGACATCCCTGCTGTGAAGTGCGGTTCAGATCGCGCCTACAGCCCGATGTTGGTCTGCATCGCGTAGAACAGGAAGCGGCCGATCACCTCGGCGACCAGCACCACGGCGAACGCGGCGAACGCCAGGTTGCCCAGCAGCCGCTCGCGGCCGGGCGTGCTGGCGGTCCGGTAGGTGAACACGCCAAGCAGCACCGCGCCCGCGAAGACCAGCGCCAGACGCAGCCCGAACAGCACGCCGTAGTCGCCCATCAGGATGCTGACCGCGTCGTTCGCGGCGGGGACGCCGCTGTTCGACAGGTACGCCACATACAGCGGCAGAACGACCAGGTGCACGCCGACCAGCACCACGCCCGCCAGCGCCAGCCAGCGCAGCGCCGTGCGGAGGATCGCGCATTGCGTGTCGGCGCAATCCGGCTGCGTGCGCTTGAGATAGGTGTAGTTCGCAACATACGCCACCCCGACGGCCAGCGCGCCGAGCAGGAAGGTGGTGGTGAAGAACGTGATCGGCGTTGCGATGGTGTTCCACGCCGGAGCGGTCCGCAGCATGTAGACCTGCGACATGCTGTACACCAGCGCCAGCCCGACGACCGCCGCCACAACGGCGATCACGTTGCGCGCCGACAGGCTGCCGATCTTGCGCCACTGCATGAACGCGAAGACCGCGCCCAGGCCCATGAACGCTATGTTCGCCAGAATCTCGCGGCTGAGCCACGACTGGCCCAGGTTCGAGATCGCGCGGTAGGAGTTAACCGGATTGCCCAGGTGGAACAGCGACGCAATCGTTCCGAGGACCAGCACCGGGCCAATCGCCAGCAGCGCGAAGTCGCTGAAGCGGTCCGCCTGTTCCTCGCCCCACTTGCGCCGCACGAAGAAGTACGCGATCCCCAGGATGATGAACGTTCCCACCGCCATCTGGCTGAGGATGGTGAACGCGATCAGTGCCCATTCACGAATGTCCATCGTGGTTATACCTCCTTGGGGTTGGCAAGTATGCCCGCGCGAGACGAAACAGGCTTGATCTTCGGCGTCGGCTGGATGACGAGCGCCGGCTCGGTCAGCGAGGCTTCGGGCAGCGGCGCAACTTCGGCCAGGTCCCCGTACTTAGCGCGCAGTTCTTCCAGCTCGCCCACTTCCAGGGCGCGCGAGGGGCATGCTTCCACGCAGGCCGGGTCCCGACCGGCGTCGATGTCGTCATAGCACATCGTGCACTTGGTCATCGTGCCGGTTTCTTCATTGAACTGCGGACCGGCGTAGGGGCACGCCCACTCGCAGTACCGGCAGCCGATGCAGTTGTCAGAGTTGATCAGGACGATGCCGTCGTCCCGCTTGGTGATCGCGTTCGCCGGGCAGACTTCCTGGCAGATCGGCTTGGCGCAGTGGTTGCACGCCACCGAGACGTAGTAAGCGAAGACGTTCTGCGTGTACGTGCCGTCCGGGTTGCGCGTCCACTCGCCACCGGCATATTCCGCCACACGCCGCCAGCGCATCTCGGCCGGGAGATCGTGCTTGTCCTGGCACGCAATCATGCAGGCTTTGCAGCCCGTGCAGCGCGCCGTGTTGAAGTAGAATGCCAGTTGAGACATTGTGTGCGGCCTCCTTACGCCTTCTCAACCTGGACCAGGTTGGTATGCTGCGGGTTGCCCTTCGCCAGTGGGGACGGGTGAAGCTTAGTCAGCGTGTTGACGCAGCCGCCTTCGTCCACGCCGTCGGCATTCGGTTTGTACCACGCGCCCTGCGGGACGGAAATCACGCCGGGCATGATGCGCGGGGTGACCTTCACCGGCAGCTTGATCCGGCCGCGGTCGTTGTAGACGTAGACCATGTCGCCCAGCTTTATGCCGCGTGCTTCCGCGTCGAGCGGGTTCATCCACACTTCCTG
>Ga0134096_1002139_pt1 | contig 13602 bp, 9 predicted proteins | sample 7_2taG_FD_94448 | JGI IMG/M metagenome (GOLD analysis project Ga0134096, IMG submission 94448) | Switchgrass degrading microbial communities from high solid loading bioreactors in New Hampshire, USA - 7_21_20_110_A3 metaG | ecosystem: Engineered > Bioreactor > Semi-continuous > Anaerobic >... | reverse complement strand
TTTTCGTGCGGCAGGAAACTCGGAAAACGGCGGCGCGCTTCTTATTTGTCAAGTTCGCGGCGCAGGGCGGCGCGTGGATTAGGAACCGGCGATGTTAATTATGCGGTGCGGCGGCAAGGCGGAGGCGATGCGTTTTTTCAAATCTGCGGCGGCAGGGCGGCGTTTTTTGCTTTGCGGAGGCGCGGCGCGATGGGAAAGGGGCGCTTGAAATTGCCGGCAAAATGTGTTATATTCAGCGCCGCCGGTTTTTGAAGGAAAAATATAGGATAACCGGGAAAACGCGCTTTTACGCGCGTGTAACAGAAATGTAATATAAAATTGGCTTCGATTTCATTGACAACAAAATCTTGCCAACATATAATCACTCATGTAAAGCAGTGATAACTGTTTTTCCCTCTATATCCAATCTGAGGGAACGCACTGGCAAGCGAGACTGATATACGGTGTGTGGTGTGCCGCGTCAGGTTCGCTTGGAGGTCTATGTATTCGGGAAGCGGAGCCGCATCCGCTTCCCTGCCTCCTTCAGTTTAGGGCGGCAAGCCTCAGGCTGAAGCGGTGCGAAAGACAACGCCACACCAAAGAAGCGGTACATCCATTTACAAAAGGTATTAGCCGGACCTGTTGTAAATGCTTGTACATAACAAACGAGGCCTGCTTTGCAGGCGGAAAGCCGCCCCGGCCGGAAGGCGCTCATTCATCACGCCGCCATCAGGCGGCATGGGTGCCGCAAAGCTGGAGCGGCCGCCTTAAGAAGCAGGCGGAACGTGGAAACACAAAATCAAAAAAGGAGGCAAATACATGAAGACACTCAAAAAAGTGCTCAGCGTAGCCCTCGTGCTCGCGATGGCTCTCAGCCTCGTGACGCTCGTCGGCGCCGCGAACGTGTCGAAGTATCAGGACTTCACTGATGCTGACGCGATCGTGAACAAAGAGGCTGTCGACACGCTCGTCGGTCTGAGAGTGCTTGACGGCCTGGAAGACGGCTCGTTTGGCCCGGAAGGCTACCTGACCCGCGCGCAGGCCGCCGCCATCATCGCGCGTATGCTCCTCGGCAGAACCGTTGCCGACAGCATGGTCGCCACCACCGCTCCGTTTGCTGATGTTCCGGCCAATCACTGGGCTGCGAAGTACATCCAGTACTGCGTGAGCAGAGGCATCATCAACGGTATGGGCGACAACACGTTCGTTCCGAATGGTGAAGTCACCGCCGCTCAGTTTGCCAAGATGCTCCTCGTTGCCGCCGGCTACGGCAAGAAGGGCGAGTATGTTGGCAACGATTGGGCTATCAACGCGATTGTTGACGCTCAGAACCTCGGTATCCTCGACACGAACGTTGACTTTATGGCTCCGGCTACCCGTGACGAAGTTGCCCGCTACGCGTTCAACTTCTACACGAAGGTCGCCTTTGTGACCTACAGCAAGGACAAGGAAGACTACGACAAGAAGAAGGACGATACCAACAATCCCTTAACGCTGGCTGTTCAGCAGAGTGTTGAAGAACAGTCCGCCGGTGTTGTGGGCGGTATCCCCATGCGCAAGTGGGTCAAATACGACCACAACGGTACGCCCGTGTACCTGACCGGCAACGCGTTCCCGTCCACGAACATCAGAGTCCTGTACTCCTATGCCGATGGCTCTGCGTTCAACGCTCTGACGACAATTGGCAATCCGGCGTTCAAGGTTGCCCTGGAGTCCGTTCTCCCTGGCGGATCTGTTGATTACTACTACAATGGTAAGCTTGTCGATGATGGTGACGAGGAAACGCCCAGCGAATCCGGCCTCGCGTCCGCTCTGAACAGCGGCCGCAAAGGCTGGGTTGTTCAGCTGCTTGACACAAACCGCAACGGCTATGCCGACACGGTTCTTGTTATCGTCAAGACGGTGGGCCTTGTTGGAGGCGAGCCGTACATCACGACAGCTAAGAAGATCGTCATCCCCGGCATCATCACCGCAGCCGCAAACGTGGATGCTAGCAAAGTTGTCGGCTATGAAGGCCTGAAGGCTAACGATGTCGTCCTGTATTACAAGGACCTTGTCACCGGTGTGTACTACATCGAAAAGGCGAAGTCCGTGACTGGCCAGCTGACCAGCGCCCGCAGCGGCAACCAGACGGTGACATTCGCCGGCTCCACCTACGGCTTCTCTGTCCTTGCTCCCAGCGGGCATAATTATGGCAGTGTTGCTGTAGCCGCGAACTTCAATGTTGACGCGACAATCTACCTCGACGACGGCAACAACATCGTCTACTTTAAGAAGGCTTCTGCCGCTCCGGTTCCCACCTATGTTGCTCTCTTGACGGGCTATCAGTATGATCCCTTCTACGGTACGGCTGCCGCCAAGATCGTGAAGGACGACGGCACGACCGCCACATACTCTGTTGCGGCTGGCGTCACCGGCGTTGCTCCGGATCAGAGAAGCGCTTTCGCCGGTGTTGAGGGCAACCCGGGTGATGAAGGCGACCCGACCGCTTACTTTGTGACCTACTCCATTAACGCTGAGGGCAAGATTACTCTCACGCCGGTCGAGGATACTTCCGAGCTGTTTGACCGCGATCCGGAAGAAGGTACCCTCGGCTATGCAGCTGGCAGCGCGCAGGTTGTCATTGAGGCTGTCGATGAAGAAGGGAATCCCACATCGAAGGTTCTCTACCTGACGGCGAATTCGAAGGTCTTCTACTTCGACAACACCAAGGCCGTCGGCTATGACTACGGAGAGACGGCATCGCCCAGATACAATAATGTCAGAGTTACAACGGGTTATGCCAAGACGGCTGCTGTCGATGCCGGCAAGACGGTCTACTATGTGCTGGCTCCGAATACGACGAACGTCGTGTCCGCTATCCTGTTCTGCGACAGCAAGGTACTCACGGATATCCCGTCCTACAAGTACGTCTATGTCACGCCGTTCAGCGGTCCGGATGTGACCTACGTGAATGGTGAAGCGATTTACACCTACCACGTCTACGCCAATGGCGAAGCCGACACGATTAAGTCCAAGAACGGCAGCCTCTTCAGCGGCGCTGGCCTCTATGCGCTCAGCATCGACAGCTTAGGCTTTGCGACACTGGGTAGCCAGAGATACGTTGTGTCGTATGACGAAGAAGTCGAATTCATCGATGCCGGCTACATCGTTGTTGACGGCGATCAAGTGATTAAGCTCACCCCGAACACGAAGTTCTATCGCTACGAAGCGACCGCCTTCAGTGCGGTTGTTTATGAAGACACAATCGGTGCGCTGAATTCGTTCGTAACCTATACGGTTACTGACGTCCAGGAGGATGCGCAAGGCAACGCCGTTGCGGTCTACTTCACCTACGAGATTCTTTAATCCCGGCTTCTGAAAGAAGGCTCCCGTTTTAAGGGAGCCTTCTTTTTTGCTTTTGCGTGCTTTGCCGCCGCCCCTTGCGGGAGCCCTCTCGTCTTGACACATTTTAGCAGCTATGCTAAACTAACTTTGCTATGAACGGGAAGAGTACGGCCCTCATTTTCCGTCAGAGAGGGGCGGCCAAAGGCTGCAAGCCGCCCTCGGAAAACGGTCCGGAAGTGCGCCCGGGAGCGCGTGGCGTAATGGCCGCCGTATGGCTGCGTTAAAGCTGAATGAGGCGCAATCCAGCGAAGGAAAACCCAACGATGGCTTGCGTGAAAAGAGTGGAACCGCGGCTTTAAGTCCGCCTCTTGTTGCGCAGGAGGCGGTTTTATTTTTTCTTCTCATAATCGGCGGCGGTTTTGCCTAAGACTTATAGCGAGGTGATGCCGGCGATGTTCAAACGCCTGAAGGAGACAATCGACGCGTTCAAGGCCCGCGACCCGGCCGCGCGCAGCAGCCTTGAGATTATCCTGCTCTACCCCGGTTTTCACGCCATCATCTATCACCGCATCGCCCACTGGCTCTACAACAAAAGGCTGCGGTTTCTCGCCCGGTTCGTGTCCCAGTGGTCGCGCTTCTGGACGGGGATTGAAATCCACCCGGGCGCGAAAATCGGCCGCCGGCTCGTGATTGACCACGGCATGGGCGTCGTCATCGGCGAGACGGCCGAAATCGGCGACGACGTCCTCCTCTATCAGGGCGTGACGCTCGGCGGAACGGGCAAGGACAAGGGCAAGCGCCACCCGACAATCGGCAACAACGTCATGATCGGCGCGGGCGCGAAGGTCTTAGGGCCGTTTACCGTCGGCGACAACGCGCGCATCGCGGCAAACGCCGTCGTCCTCAAGGAGGTGCCGCCGGACGCGACGGCCGTCGGCGTCCCGGCGCGCATCGTGCGCGTCGCCGGAAAGCGCACGAACTACGTCGAAAGCATCGACCATATCAGCGTGACGGACCCCATCGACGTGGAACTGTCCGCCATTACGGCGCAGATGCAGATGCTCGAGCGCCAGCTCGTCACACACGACCCCACCCTTTACGAACGGCTCGACGAAATGGAAGGCGCGCCGGAGCCGGAAGGGGAGAGCGCGGGCGCGCCCCGGGAGCCGGGCGGCGCGGACAGCGAGCAGGCTCCGAAGCAGGAGCAGGACGCGTAAAGCGCCAGGCGCCCGAAGCAAAACAAAAGGATAAGGCGGTTTGAGTATGAAGCTGTATAATTCAATGACCATGCAAAAGGAAGAGTTTGTCCCCCTGGTGGAGGGCAAAGTCACCATGTACGCCTGCGGGCCGACGGTGTACGACTACATCCACATCGGCAACGCGCGCCCCATCATCGTGTTCGACGCCCTGCGCCGTTACTTTGAGTACCGCGGGTACGAGGTGACGTTCGTCCAGAACTTTACGGACATCGACGATAAAATCATCCGGCGCGCGAACGAGCTGGGGATTTCAAGCCGCGAGCTGGCTGAAAAATTCATTGAGGAGTACTTCGTCGACGCAAAGGGGCTCGGCGTCCGCGAGGCGACGGTGCACCCCCGCGCCACGGAGAACATCCCGCAGATTATCGAGCTCATCCAGACTCTGATGGACAAGGGCCTGGCCTACGAGTCGGGCGGGGACGTCTACTTCCGCACGGAGCGGTACGACGGGTACGGCAAGCTCTCCCACCAGTCGCTCGACGACCTGCTAGCCGGCGCGCGCGTGGATGTGAACGAAATCAAGGAAAACCCAATGGACTTTGCCCTGTGGAAGAAGGCCAAGCCCGGCGAGCCGTCGTGGCCGTCCCCGTGGGGAGAAGGGCGCCCGGGCTGGCACATCGAGTGCTCGGCCATGTCCAGCCGCTACCTCGGCAAGACGATTGACATCCACTGCGGCGGGCAGGACCTCACCTTCCCGCACCACGAAAACGAAATCGCCCAGTCGGAGGGTGCCAGCGGCCAGACGTTCGTCCGCTACTGGCTGCACAACGGGTATATCAACGTGGACAACAGGAAGATGTCCAAGTCCCTCGGCAACTTCTTCACCGTCCGCGACGCCGCGGCGGCGTACGGGTACGAGAACATCCGCATGTTCATGCTCATGAGCCACTACAGAAGCCCGCTCAACTACTCCGGCGAGGCGCTCACGCACGCGAAAAACGCCCTCGAACGGCTCAAGCAGGCGCGCAAAAACCTCCTGTTCGTCAAGGAAAACGGGCGGGAAGGGGAGATCGACGAAGCCGGCCTTGACAAAAAGCTCGAAGTCTACCGCAGCCGGTATATCGAGGCGATGGACGACGACTTCAACACGGCCGACGCCATTTCCGTCATCTTCGAGCTGGTGCGCGAGGCCAACACCCTCGTCTCCTCCGGCACGATGGCGCGCCGCGAGGCGGAAAGGTATTTAAGCCTCTTCGACGAGCTCACGGGTGTTCTGGGGCTTCTCTATGCCGAAAAAGACGCGGACACGGAGCTTGCCGAGGAAGTGGAGGCGCTTATCGCGGCGCGGCAGGCGGCCCGCAAGGCGAAAAACTGGGCGGAGGCCGACCGCATCCGCGACAAGCTCAAGGAAATGGGTATAATTCTGGAGGATACGCCGCAGGGCGTCCGCTGGAGAAGGGCGTAAAGGCATCATTCGCAAAAGGAGGTGGCGGGATGAAACTCATGGTGCTTGACGGCAACAGCATCGTCAACCGCGCGTTTTACGGCATCCGCATGCTCACGACGCGGGACGGCACGCCGACGAACGCCGTCTATGGGTTTTTAAACATCCTTCTCAAGCTCGTCGGCGAGGAGGAGCCGGACGCGCTGTGCGTCGCGTTTGACCTCAAGGCGCCCACGTTCCGCCACGAACAGTTTGAAGGGTACAAGGCCCACCGCACCGGCATGCCGGACGAACTGGCCGCGCAGATACCTATATTAAAGGAAGTGCTGGACGCGATGCGCATCCCCCGCTACGAGTGCGAGGGGTGGGAGGCCGACGACCTCATCGGCACGATTGCCGAATCGTGCGCGCGCGAGGGCTGGGAGTGCGTCGTCGTCACCGGCGACAGGGACAGCCTCCAGCTGATTTCAGATACGACGCGCGTTTTGTACGTCAAAACGCGCATGGGCAAGACGGAGACGGTCAGCTACACTGCGGGCGCTTTTATGGCGGAGTACGGCTTTGCGCCGAAGGGCATGGTGGACCTCAAGGCCCTCATGGGGGACGCCTCCGACAACATCCCCGGCGTTGCCGGCGTCGGCGAGAAGACGGCCATGGCGCTCATCCAGCGGTTCGGGTCGCTCAAGGCGCTCTATGAGAATATCGACAGCCCTGAGATAAAAGACAGCGTGCGCAATAAGCTCATCGCCGGGCGGGAGTCGGCGGAATTGTCGTACAAGCTCGCGCAGATTCAGTGCTGCGCCCCCATCGCGTTTAAGCCCGGCGACGCGCTCCGTCAGCCTTATGACGAAGGGCGGCTCTTCGAGCTGTTCCAAAAGCTTGAGTTTGCGCGCCTGATTGAGCGGCTCGGGCTCAAAGCGCCGGAGACAGTTCGGCAGACCGCGCCGGAAAAGCCCGAAATGCACGCCGTCTGCCGCGTTTGCGATGAGGAGACGGCGCAAAGGATGCTGAAAGAGGCGCAGGACGCGCAAATCGCCGCCGTCTCGCGGGATATGGGGCTTGACATGCTTGCCGTCTACCCGGGCGGGGAGACGGTGTATATTCTGTCCCGCGCGGACACGCCGGCTTACGACGCGCTGCTTGGCGCGGTGTTTGGCGAGGGCGTGCCAAAGGCGGGGCACGATATCAAGGATACGCAGCGCCTGCTCTTAGAGCGCGGCATCGTGTCCTCAGGCTGGCGGTTTGACACGGCGATCGCCGCGTACCTGCTTTCCCCGACGGACAGCGGCTACGCGCTCGACAAGCTCGACGACCGGTACGGCACCGGAAGGCTGCGTCAGGGCGGGGAAGAAGGCGGGCAGATCGCCCTTTTCGGCGACGAGGCGGAAGGGCGCCTTGCCGCCGAAGCGGAGGCAATATGGGACTTAACAAATCGGCTTGGGCCCGCACTCGACGAGGCGGGCATGCGCCGGTTGCTTGAGGAAATTGAAATCCCGCTTTGCGCCGTCCTCGCGGAGATGGAGCACGTCGGCTTCCTCGTGGACAGGCAGGCCCTTGAGGAGTTCGGCGCGATGCTCTCGGAGAAAATCGCGGCGCTTGAGCGGGAGATTTACGCGCTTGCGGGCGAGGAGTTTAACTTAAACTCCCCGAAGCAGCTCGGCACCGTGCTGTTTGAAAACCTCCTCCTCCCCGCGCCGAAGAAGACGAAGACGGGCTACTCCACAAACGCCGCGGTGCTCGAGGCCCTGAAGGGCAAACACCCCATCGTTGAACGCATCCTCAACTACAGGGAGCTGACGAAACTCAAATCCACATACGCTGACGGGCTCGTCAAAGTCATCGGCGCGGACGGGCGGATTCGAACACGCTTTCAAATGACGGTCACGGCCACGGGACGCCTGTCCTCCACCGACCCGAACCTGCAGAACATCCCCGTGCGTCGGGAGCTGGGCAGCGCGCTTCGGGAGATGTTCGTGGCGCAGGATGGGTGGGTGCTCATCGACGCCGACTACTCCCAGATTGAGCTGCGGCTGCTCGCCCATATCGCCGACGACGAGAACATGCGGCAGGCCTTCCTGCGCGGGGAGGATATCCACGCCGTCACCGCCTCGCAGGTGTTCGGCGTGCCGCTTGAGGAGGTCACGCCCCTCATGCGCTCCCGCGCGAAGGCGGTCAATTTCGGCATCGTCTACGGCATCTCGCCGTTTTCGCTCAGCCACGATATCGGCGTGTCCGTCGCGGAAGCGAAGGCGTATATGGACAGTTACTTTAAAAAGTACAGCGGCGTGCACGCGTACATGAAGGAAATCGTCCAGAAGGCGCGGCGCGACGGGTACGTCGTCACGCTCTTCGGCCGGCGCAGGCCGCTTCCGGAGCTGAAATCGACAAACAACAGCGTCCGCTCTTTCGGGGAGCGGGCGGCGCTCAACACCCCCATTCAGGGCACCGCCGCCGATATTATCAAAATCGCGATGGTGCGCGTCTTCCGCCGCCTGAAGGCGGAAGGCTGCGCCGCGCGGCTGATATTGCAGGTGCACGACGAGCTTATCGTGGAAGCGCCGGAGAGCGAGGCCGGGGCGGTCAAAGCCCTCCTCGTGGAGGAGATGGAAAAGGCGGCGGACCTCACCGTGCCGCTTGTCGCCGAGGCGCATATCGGAAAGACGTGGGCGGCGGCAAAATGATTGAGATTGTCCCTGTTAAACCTGAAGACATCGCGGCAGTTTTGGAGATGGAGCGGTCCATCTTCTCGCCGCCGTATTCGCAGACCGTGCTGGAACAAGAGCTTACGGCTCCGTGCGCCGTCTTCCTCTCGGCAAAGGAGGACGGGCGCCTTGCGGGCTATATCCTCCTGCGCGCCCTCGGCGACGAGGCGGAGCTGCACCGCATCGCCGTGCTGCCGGAGCGCCGCGGTCGCGGCCTGGCGCGGCGGCTGCTTGAAGAGGGAGTCGGCGCGTGCGTCAAAAGCGGCGCCGAGACGGTCTGGCTTGAGGTGCGGGAGTCAAACGCCCCCGCCCGCGCCCTCTACGAGCGGTTTGGCTTTACGACAGAGGGCGTCCGGAAGAATTATTATGTAAACCCGCAGGAGGATGCGGTGATTATGGCCTACCGCGCACCGCATCGAAAAGAGGAAACACCATGCTGATACTTGCCATTGAGACATCGTGCGACGAGACGGCCGTCGCCATAACGGAAGACGGGCGGCGCGTCCTGGCCGACGTCGTCCGCTCGCAGGCGGACATGCACGCGATTTACGGCGGCGTCGTGCCGGAGATCGCCTCGCGAAGCCACGTTGCCTGCATCGGGGCGCTGGCGGAGATGGCCGTGCGGAAAGCCGGCATATCGAAAAAGGATATCGACGCCGTCGCCGTCACGTACGCGCCGGGGCTGATCGGCGCGCTGCTCGTCGGCGTCAATTTTGCGAAGGGGCTCGCGCTCGCCCTCGGCGTGCCGCTGATCCCCGTGCACCACATCCGCGGGCACATCGCCGCCAATTACATCGCCTATCCGGAGCTTGAGCCGCCGTTTGTGGCGATGATCGTCTCCGGCGGCAACAGCCTCATCGCCGACGTGCGCACGTACACGGACATCCGCCTGATGGGCGCGACGCGGGACGACGCGGCCGGCGAGTGCTTCGACAAAGTCGCCCGCGTGCTGGGGCTGCCCTACCCGGGCGGCAAGCCACTCGACGACCTCGCGCAGGGCGGGGACGACGCGGCCTTTCCGCTCCCGCGGGCGAAAATCGAGGGGCACCCGTACGATATGTCCTTCTCGGGGCTGAAAACGGCCGTCGTCAACATCGTGCACAACGCCCGGCAGCGGGGCGAGGCGCTTGACCTGAAGTCCCTTGCCGCGTCCTTTGCCGCGGCGGTGAGCGACTCGCTCGTGCCCCGCGTCATCGCCGCCGCCGAAGAGCTGGGATACGATAAAATCGCCGTCGCCGGCGGCGTCGCGGCCAACTCCAGGATCCGACGTGACCTTGTGCGCGCGGCGCAGGAGGCCGGCAAGACGCTCTACCTGCCGCCCCTCTCCCTCTGCGGGGACAACGCCGCCATGATCGGCTGTCAGGCGTATTACGAATACCTCGCCGGCGCGCGCGCCGACATGACGCTCAACGCCCGCGCCACCCTCGATATCCACGAAAACGCGTGGCAGGCCGCTTTTTAAGGCGCAAAAAGGCCATAAAGCCGCGTCGGAACACGCGCCGCCGCGCGCCGCTTACTATGCGAAAAGCCTACGAAGCGGTCGGCGCCGCTAACGCGCGCTGAACGGGCGCAAAGATGCAAAAAAGCCAGCGGCATAAAAGCTGCATGCTTTAATGGTAAAAGCGGGCGGCGCACCCGCGCGCCGCTTTCCGCGCATGGAAGAGTGCAAAGACGCCTCTTTGCCGCAAAAGCACAAAAGCCGCCGGCATAAAGGCGCAAAGCGGGGCGGGCGGGCTTGTGAGCAGGCGCATATAGCGCCGCGTTAGGGCGCAAACGCGCGGCCGCCAGCCAGAGTCGAAACGAAGGCGCGGAAATGCGCCGCATACAAAAAGAAAAAACGGGCCGCAAGCGGTTTTCCCGCCTGCGGCCCGTCAGTTTTTTGCTTATCCGTTGTGCGCCGTCCGCTCACGGCAGTCTTGTTTTACCGTTTATCCGATGCGCGCCGTCCGCTTGCGGCCGAGGTACTCGATGAGGTCCGCGACGGCGCCGTTTTCGCAGGGGCCAAGAGTGATTTTCGCCGCCTTGCGCACGTCTTCCGGCGCCTCCGCCGGCACGGCGCTGACGGGGCAGCTCGCGAGCATTTCAAGGTCGTTGTAGTAGTCGCCGATGCAGGCGACGTTTTCTTTTTCAATGCCCAAAAGGTCGGCGAGGATGCCGATGGCAAGGCCCTTTGAGATCCCCTGCGGCAAAAGCTCGTAATAGACGGGGCTGGAGAAGACGCTCTCCCAACCGCCGTTTTCAAGCGAGTCCACGAAGGCGGCAAGCTCCAAGAGTCGCTCGTGGCTTGCGCTGAAGAGGACTTTGCTCGCCCCTTCGGGGTAGCGGTCCGGGCAGTTTTCAGGGGAAAAGCCCTGGCTTGCCGCGTGCTGCGCCGTGTAATCGTTTTTATTCGCGCAGTAGACGGCGCTGCCGGCGTAGATTTCAATGCCCACGTCGGGAAAATGCTCTTTGACGAGGTCGACGACCTCGCCGTAGGAGGCGGGCATGGGGCGGTGCCAGAGCATTTTGTCTTCCGCAAAGTCGTAAATGCCGCCGCCGTTGCACACGATGCACGGCGCGTTGACGCCGGCTGCGCGCGCATAGCGCGCCGTTCCCGCGACGGAGCGGCCCGTCGCGAAGGCAAAGAGGCCGCCGCGCGCCATGAAGTCCCGCGCGGCCGTGAGGTTGCGCTCGGGGATGTGGCCCTGTCCGGTAATAAAAGTTCCGTCGATATCGGATATCAGCAGAAGGTTGCGGTAGGGTTGGGTCATAGCGTGGCTCCTTGTGCGTCGCGCGCGGAAAATGGCGCGAGATTTAGCCTATTATACCATATACTTTCCCCGAGAGAAACCGCACAAAACGCATTTCATAAAAAGAATGAGGCGAAGCGGGCGGCGATGCGGTATAATGGGAATGTTAGGCGCGTTTTCCTGCATAATAACGGAGAGGGAAACGCGCAACACCACGAAAAAAGGAGCTATTGGCGGTGGAAAAAAGAATTCGGCTTGACAACAGGGAAATATACAGGACATGCGGCGCCCTGCTCGGCGCGCTTTTATATGCGCTGGGCATTAACCTCTTTATCGTCCCCATCGGTATCTACAGCAGCGGGCTCATGGGCGTCTGCCAGGTCATCCGCACGGTTTTGGTGGAGTATGTGGGCTTAAATCTCGGCGGCTTCGACTTTGCCGGCCTGATTTATTACATTATCAACGTCCCGCTCTTCTTCCTCGCGTGGAAGACGATGGGCCGGCTCTTCTTTTTCAAGACGATGCTCTGCATCGCGGCGATGACGCTCTTCCTCTCCCTCATCCCCATCCCGGCGGTGCCTTTCGTGGGAGGCGACAGGCTGACATCGTGCCTGATCGGCGGCATCGTCTCCGGCAGCGGCGTGGGCGTCACGCTCATGATGGGCGCGTCGACCGGCGGGGTGGATATCATCGGGCTCTACCTCATCAAAAAAAGCCGGGGCAGGGGCGTCGGGCGCGTGTCGCTGACCATCAACGCGGTCCTGTACGCGGTGTGCTTCCTGCTGTTTGACGCCGCGACGGCGCTTTATTCCATCATCGTCGCCGTCGTCGACTCCTTCACCATCGACAAAATCCACTCGCAGAACATCAACGTCGAGGTGAAAATCGTCTCGAAAAAGGACATGCGCCCCTTCGAGGAGGAGGTCATGCACGAGCTCGGGCGGGGGATTACGAAGTGGGCCTCCCGCGGGGCGTATACGAACCAGGAGCAGACGGTGCTCTACATCATCCTCTCCAAGTACGAGGTCCCGCAGCTGATGGCCATGGCGCAGCGGCACGACCCGCAGGCGTTTATCATCATAAGCGAAGACGTGCGCGTGGCGGGAAACTTCGATAAAAAGCTCTAGGCGCGGCGGCAACCGGCGCGCCCGTTTCGGCGTTTCTGTCTGAGGCGGAAGAAAGTGTCAAGAGCCGGTATAACAAAGCGTATAATCGTGAGGAATGAGAAAAACTAATCAAAAAGTGAGATATTTTGATGTAAAATTCGAGCCGCCTACTCAAAACTTCGACGAAAGCGCTGCGGACCAGTTTGGCACAATTCGACAAATACGGACACATTTCCGCGTATTTTGCGTTTACGTAATGCAACCTGTAAAGGGTTTTTACAGAGAGTTATTCACAATATCCACAGGTTTGTCCACAGGCGCGCGCCTGTGTTGATACACGGAAAATGTGGATAATTTCTAGTTATTTACAATTGGCGGAAGACATGTTTTGCACAGGCGCGCCCTCAGAAAAACGTTTACATAAAAATCAAATCCTTTTGGGCGCGAAAGTGAAGAAAGATGGGCGTTTCTGTCCGCCGGCGCGAATGGGCGACGTTTTGGCGCATACGGGCGGGAACACGTCGAAACCGCCATAAAGTGAGACAAATCGCCCCGGCGGCCGCCGGGGCGATGGTTTTTTGCCTGTCTCAAAGCCCCGCCGCAGCAAGGGATACGGCGGAATATTGGCCTGTGTATGGCGCTGTCGCATTTGTCAGCGCCGCGATAAGCGCGGGTAAAACGTCTAAGAGCAAACACGTGTAAACCCCTGGAAGACACGGCAGGCAGAGCGGCCGCGTCCTGTAAAGCAGGGAAGCCGCTTTGGTTTACCGCGCTGAGTGCGGCAGGCAAGCGGCCTGCGTTCTGCGAGCAGCAAAACCGCTTGACAGGTTTGCCGCGCTGAGCGCGGCGTTGAAGCGGTTTGCCTGTGGTTGATACGTCAGCGGCTTGCCGGATGACCCGTGCGGAAAGACAAATGCGCGGCTTTGAAGCGATGAGCTAAAGCGCGCTTTGGCGCGGCGGACGGCCCGCCGCACGTTAAGCGTCCAGACCCGCCTGCTTCAGGAGCTTTGAAAACGCCGAAGGGAGGGAGTGCTTTTCCCGGCGCGCGGCGGGGGACACCCACACGGCGCCGCCGTCGAGGGCGGGCGCGCCCGCATCGCAGGCGATGTGGTACCA
>Ga0134096_1002124_pt1 | contig 13689 bp, 13 predicted proteins | sample 7_2taG_FD_94448 | JGI IMG/M metagenome (GOLD analysis project Ga0134096, IMG submission 94448) | Switchgrass degrading microbial communities from high solid loading bioreactors in New Hampshire, USA - 7_21_20_110_A3 metaG | ecosystem: Engineered > Bioreactor > Semi-continuous > Anaerobic >... | reverse complement strand
TTGGCCGACACCCATTTACGCAAGGCCTGCGTCCTTCATGATGGTCGTCACGTCAGCGAAGTCGAGGTTGATAAAGCCGGTGTTCTTAATCAGCTCGGCGATGCTCAGCACCGCCTGGCGGAGCACGTCGTCCGCGATGGCGAACGCGTTGGCGAAGGTGATTTTCTGATCCGTCACATGCTTGAGACGGTCGTTGGGGATAATCAGCAGCGAGTCGACTTTGCCGAGGAGGTTCTTAATGCCTTCCTCCGCCTGCTGCATGCGGCGCTTGCCCTCAAAGCTGAAGGGCTTCGTCACGACGCCGACCGTGAGGATGCCCGCCTCGCGGGCGATGTCGGCGACGATGGGGGACGCGCCCGTACCCGTTCCGCCGCCCATGCCGGCGGCAATGAAGACCATATCGGCGTTTTCCAGCGCTTTCGCGATGTTGTTGCGGCTCTCTTCCGCCGCCTTCTTGCCGATTTCGGGATTGGACCCGGCGCCCTGCCCGTGCGTGAGTTTTTCGCCTATCTGTATTTTCTGATCTGCGTTGGAGATGGCCAGAGCGGGCTTATCCGTGTTGATTGCGATAAATTCCACGCCCTGCGCGCCGCTTGTCACCATGCGGTTGACGGCGTTGTTGCCCGCGCCACCGACACCGCAGACCTTTATGACGACTACATTATCCGGACCGCTCTCGGGTGAAAACGACATGTTGTTTCCTCCTATATATCAAGTTTGGCAAAGGCGCCCTGAAACGTTTGCAAGTTAGCCAGTTTTTCCCTGCGGACATAATTCTACAGTTTGCAATATTGTATAACTAAAATGCTTTGCGGTCAAGTAGTGGCGTTATGTAAATTTCAATTTTTTGACTGTTTCCGCCTTTTTCTTCCGCAATATATGGTGTTTTCACGCATGTTTTCCCGAATTGCCGCGCACCGGCAAAACCTTACGAATCGGGGATAAACCGCGCCTCAAAATCGTCCGTCATGTCGATGCGCCCCGTCTCTCCTTCCTCAATCTGGTCGATGACGCCGACAAGGCGCACGAGGTTTTTGTCTATGTTATCTATCGTCCCGAGGACGACGGTGAAGCGGTTGTCGTAGCGCATGGTCAGCGCGGCGATGTTCGACACGTCGATCCACTCGCACCTGCCCATCATCCCCTCCCGCTCGAGCGCGATGAGCAGGCGGCTGACGGCCTCGCGCTTTTTCTCGTCCTTCTGCGAGACGACGAGGGCTTGTCCGGCCACGACGTTTTCGGGGGCAAGCCCTTCGACGCGGACTTTCCCGGCGATGTCGACGCGCTCGGCTTTTTCAAGGGCTCTCCCCTTCTGGTCGAGCAGCCACCACTGCCCGCCCACGTCGATGGCCGCGACGGGCCGGCTCTCCGTAACCGTCATGGTGATTTTGTCCGGGATGCGCTTTTCCACAACAACGTCGCTGATGTACGGCAGGCGCGTCGTGATGTTTTCCGTCACTTCCTTCGTGTCGAGCAACAGGAGGTTGTCCCCCCGGGAGACGCGGGAGGCGGAGAGGATCTGTTCGGCGGTGTACCGCTCCGCACCTACGATTTCAATGTCCGTCACCCGGAAAAAGACGCTGATCCCGAAATAGACTGCAATGGCGATCAGCACGACGGCGATGGGCGTGTAGAAAGTCGCCCTCCTTCTCTTTCGCTTTCTGCCTTGCGCCATGGCCGCTCCACCTCTTTCGTGCATTCTATATTTATTCTCTGTCGATACGCATTATATGAGCTCCCAGCGACGAAAGCGCGCCGACGATGTCGTCGTACCCCCTGTCGATGTGCGCGACGCCGGACAGGTCCGTCACCCCCTCCGCGCCGAGCGCGGCGACGATGAGCGCCGCCCCGCCCCGCAGGTCTGTCGCCGTCATGGGGGCACCGAAAAGCCTGTCTACGCCGCTGACGATCGCCACGCGGCCTTCGATTTTGATGTCCGCGCCCATGCGCCGCAGCTCGTGGGCGTGGCGGTAGCGGTTTTCAAAGATGTTCTCCACGAAGACCGTCGTCCCCTCCGCCTTGAGCGACGCGGCCATCAGCGGGGGCTGGGCGTCCGTGGGGAAGCCGGGGTACGGGCGGGTGATGATGGGCCGCCCGGCTTTCAGCCGCCGCGGCGCCCTGATCTCAACGGTCGTCCGCCCGACCTTGATGTCGCACCCCATTTCGGTAAGCGCGTCGGTCACGGTGGAGAAATGCGCGGGAACAACGTTTTCAAGCAGGATATGTCCCTGGGAAGAGGCGGCGGCCGCCAGGTACGTCGCGGAGACGATGCGGTCCGGTATCACCCAGTGCTCGGCGCTCTGGGCCGGCCCGTGCCCTTCGATGGTCACGACGGGCGTTCCCGCGCCGGAGACCTTCACGCCGAGCCGGCGCAGGTAGTTTTGCAGGTCCCAGATCTCCGGCTCGCGTGCGGCGTTTGTGATAATCGTCGTGCCTTCGCAGCGGGACGCGGCGAGCATGATGTTCTCCGTCGCGCCGACGCTCGGCAGGTCGAGGTTGATGCGGCACCCGCGCAGCTTCTTCGCCTTACAGATAATGTTACCGCCTTCTTCGTTGATCTCCGCTCCCATTTCCCGCAGTCCCTTGAGGTGGAGGTCGATGGGGCGCGGCCCGAGCTCGCAGCCGCCCGGCATCGACAGGACGGCCTCGCCGGTCCGGGCGAGGATCGCCCCGAGAAAGATGACGGACGAGCGCATCTCGCGCATGAGCTCGTGCGGGATTTCGCTTTTGTCAAGCGTGGAGGAATCGATAGCTACTTTTTCGCCGTCGCGCCAGACGCGACAGCCCAGATGAACGAGGATTCGGATTGCGGCGTCGACATCGCTCAGGTTCGGGCAATTATGTAAAATCGTCTCCCCCTCCGCGAGGAGCGACGCGGCCATAATCGGCAGGACGCTGTTTTTCGCGCCATGGATAGAGACGGTCCCTTCCAGCGGGTTTCCGCCTACAATGCGTATGATACTCATAGTAAACCCCCGAAACAGCATAATTATCTCTTTATGCCGTATACTATGAGTCTAGGCTGTCCTTCGTTAATCAGCAGGCAGAAAAGATGATTTCCGCTATTCTCCTCGCCGAATCCGAGACCCCTAAGCTCTTCATGGCCTGGCTCATCCTGATCAGGCCGGGCAGGTCGATAAGGAGGCGGCGGACCGTCTCATAGAGCTTTTCTCCCGACAAATCCTTTTCGTCCAGCACGACCGCGCCGCCGGCTTCTTCCAGACGGCGCGCGTTTTTTTCCTGGTGGTTGTTGGCCACGTTCGGCGACGGGACGATCACGGCGGGCTTGCCGAGGTAGGTCAGCTCCGCGATCGTCGAGGCGCCGGCGCGGCACACGATTAAATCGGCCGCCGTCATCACTTCCGCCATGTTGGCGATGTACGGCCGGATGTCAATCCACTGCGGCAGGGGCGACGTCACCTGGCGCGCCAGGAGCTTATCCTTAAACGCCTTGAGCACCATGTCGCCGCCGCCGGTGGCGTGTATATGGTTAAACAGACGGCTCCGCGCGTTGATTTCGATGAAATCGAGCATCATCTCGTTCATGTGTTCGGCTCCGAGAGAGCCCCAGAAGGAGACGACGAGGGGCCGTCCGTCGATTCCGAGTTTAAGGCGCGCGTCGTGTTTCGTGATGCGGCCGAAATCGCCGCGCACGGGTGTTCCGACGTGGACGGTTTTATGCGCATAGCGCCGCAAGGCGGGGATGGAATCGAAGGCCGTGAGGATTTTGTCCACCTTTCCGGCGAGCATCTTCGTGGCAAGGCCGGGGATGGCGTTCGACTCGTGGATAAACGTGGGGATGCCCATCTCGGCGGCTTTCGCGAGCACGGGATAGCAGACGTACCCGCCCGTACCGAGGACGACGTCCGGCGAAAAGCCGCGCAAAATCTTCTCCGACTCCGCGAGGGCCTCGCGGAGCGCCTTCAGGGCGCGGATATTGCTCATGACCATCGCGGGAGTCAGGCGCCGGTCAAAACCGCGGACGGTGATATTGACAAGGCGGTACCCCTCCTGCGGGATGAGGCGGTTTTCAAGCTGCCGGCCGGAGCCGACAAAAAGGATCTTCGCGTCCGGGTCCATGCGCTTCACTTCCGCGGCGACTGCCAGCGCGGGATTGATATGGCCGGCCGTGCCGCCGCACACAAATATCACACGCATTTTCTGACCACCACTCCCCTTCCCGATTCGATTCGCAGCCCGCCTGAGGCGGGCTTTTTATTTACCCGGCCTTCGTGATGGGTATATCGCGCGAGACGGACAGGATAATCCCCATCTCGGCCATCTGAATGAGAAGCGCCGTGCCGCCGTAGCTGAAAAACGGCAGCGAAATGCCCGTGCTGGGCAGGAGGTTCGTCACGACGGCGACGTTGAGGAACACCTGCAGGGCTAAAAGGCCGGTGATGCCCGTCACGACGAGCGAGCTGAAGCGGTCCTTGGCGTGCAGGGCAAGCCAGAAGCCGCGGATAATCAAAAGTGCGAACAAAAGGAGGATCAAAACGGCGCCGACGAAGCCGAGCTCCTCGCACACGACGGAGAAGATATAGTCGTTGTGCTCCATCGGCAGGTAGAGGTACTTCTGCCGTCCGTGGCCGAGCCCGAGGCCCATGAGGCCGCCGGAGCCGATGGCGTAGAGCGACTGCATGATCTGGTAGCCGGTGTTGCTCGAGTCGGCCTCCGGGTTGCGCCACGCCGAGATGCGCGCGCCGGCGTATCCGAGCTGGCTGACCGCGAGGTACCCCACGGCGGCGACGGCGATGGCCGCCACGGCAAACCATCTCAGGCGCGTCCCGCCGGCGAACATCATGATGGCGGCGATGCCGATAATGATGACCGACGCGGACAGGTGCGGCTCCAAAATGAGCAGCCCCACGAGCACGACGACCGTCACAGCAAAGGGGAGGACGCCGTACTTAAACGTCTTCATCTTGTCTTTAAAAGTGCAAATCATCGAGGCGAAGAACAGCACCTCGGCGAGCTTGGCGATTTCAGACGGCTGGAACGTGGTGAAGCCGAGGTCAATCCACCGCCGCGCGCCGTTTTCCTTGACGCCGATAATCGGCACGACGGCCAGCAGCAGCACGGCGAGAATCATCAGGTGCAGCGAAAAGCGGCGGAACAGCGAGACGGGAAAGCGCGAGATGACCATCATGACGAACACGCCGAGCGTGGCGAAAACGAGCTGGCGGATGAAGTATTTCATCGGGTCGCCCGTCGTGTAATACGCGCGGGCGAAGCTCGCCGACAAAACCATGATGACGCCGATGGTGAGGATGACGAGCGTGAGAACCAAAAAAGGCAGGTCGACGCCGCCGCGGCGCACCTGGACCTCCGGCAGCTCGACCGGTCCCGGCTTGCCGCCTTCGAGCACGGTGAAGTTGGCCGTCGGCGATGCGTACGTGCGTTGCGTTCTCTGCATGGTCCCGCCTCCTTTTTTGCGATATGGGTTAAGCACGGCGCGTTACGGCACCGCGTAGCGCCCAGCCACCGAGAAGAAGGAAATCACGGCAAACAGGAGCGACACGCCGGAGAAAACGAAAAAGAGCTTGTATTCGCTCCAGCCGCACATTTCAAAATGGTGGTGCAGCGGCGCCATCTTAAAGACGCGCTTGCCTTTGGTGAGCTTGAAATACGTCACCTGGATGATGTCCGAGAGCGTCTCGGCGATGTACACCACGCCGAGGGGGACTAAAATGAGCGGAACATCGAGCGCGAAGGCCATCGCGCAGACCATCCCGCCGAGAAACAGCGAGCCCGTGTCGCCCATAAAGACGCGCGCGGGGTAGAAGTTAAACAGCAGAAAGCCGAAAAGCGCCCCGCACATCGCCGCCGCCAGGACGCCGATGTGCACCGCGCCCCACAGCGAGGCCACGGCGCAAAAGCACGCGGCGACGGGGATGGTCACGCCCGTGGCCAGCCCGTCGGCCCCGTCGGTGATGTTGACGGCGTTGACGGTGGCGACGATGATAAATGCCGCGAGGACGAGGTACGCCGGCTCCGATATCGGGACGGTAACGTTAAAAAACGGGATATACAGGTTCGGCGTGAGATGCCCGGTAAACCTGAGCAGGAGCACGAACACGATGGCGACGACAAGCTGCAGTATGAACTTTTGCGACGCCGTCAGTCCCAGGTTCTGCTTTTTCAGAAGCTTTTGAAAATCGTCGAGGAAGCCGATGGCGGCGAAAAACAGCGCGAAGATATACACAAACAGGTGGCTGAGCTCCCCCTCCAGCATTTCGGGGTAGCCGACGGCAAGGAGCGCCGCCAGAATCCCGACGATAAACATAAGTCCGCCCATCGTCGGCGTTCCCTCTTTTTTGCGGTGCCATGAGGGCCCGATTTCCAGAATAGACTGCCCCGCCTTTTTGCGCCGCAAAAACGGGATCAGCACAAGGCCAAACAGGGCTGTCACGCCCAGCGCCGCGACGAAGGCGGTGATATAGCGTACAATCATGGTGTTTGTTCTCCCAGGCTCAGTTTCAGTGCGGCATCTTTACGCCGAGATGCTCGAAGACCACTTCGCGCTCGTCGAAATGGTGTTTTTCGCGCCCGATAATCTGGTACGTCTCGTGGCCCTTGCCCGCCAGAACGATCAGGTCGTCCTTTTGCGCCGTGTCGAGCGCGTAGGCGATGGCCTCGCGCCTGTTTTCGATGACGGTGTACCGCGATTTCGGCGCCGACACGCCCTTTAGGATGTCCTCGATAATCCTGCCCGGCTCTTCCGTACGCGGATTGTCCGAGGTGATGATGGTAAAGTCCGCAAGGCGCGTGGCGATCTCGCCCATAACAGGCCGCTTCGTCGGATCCCTGTCGCCGCCGCAGCCGAACAGGCACACAAGCCGCCCCTTCGTCAGCTCCCGGCACGTCTCCAGGACTTTTTGCAGCGCGTCGGGCGTGTGGGCGTAGTCGATGATAACGGTAAAGTCCCGCCCCGTCGGCACGACTTCCATGCGCCCCTTCACGCCGCGGCAGTTTTTCAGGGCCCTGACAGCGCACTGCAGGTCAATTCCCAGCTGTGAGGCCGCCGTGACGGCGGCGAGGGCGTTTTGCACCGTAAAGCGGGAGGGGATGCCCACTTCCACGTCGATGAGCAGACCGATTGTCAGGACGCAAAACTCCACCTTGTCGGCCGAGAGCTTGATGCGCTTGGCCACGATGTCGGCGGTCACGTCGTGCTCGGAGAATGTCTTGACGGGGCATTTGGCGTTTTCAATGAGATACTGCGCGTGCGGGTCGTCGAGATTGATGACGCCCTTTTTCGACTGCGAAAACAGGAGCGATTTCGCTTTGAGGTACTCCTCCATCGTCTTGTGGAAGTCGAGGTGGTCCTGCGTGAGGTTTGTGAACACGCCGACTTCGTACTCGATGCCGTAGACGCGGTCGAGCGCGAGGGCGTGGGAGGAGACTTCCATCACGACCCACTTGCAGCCGGCGTCCGCCATGCGGCGGAGAAGGTGCTGCAGGTCGTAAGACTCGGGCGAGGTGCGCGAGGCCTCCTCCTCGACGTCGCCGAAGACGTTGGCGTTCGTCCCGATGAGGCCGACCATGTCGCCCGTGCACGTTTCGATGATGGTCTTGATAAGATGGGTCGTCGTCGTCTTCCCGTTCGTGCCGGTGACGCCGACGATCTTCAGCTCCTTTGCCGGGTGGCCGAACCACGCGGCGGAGAGGATCGCCAGGGCGCGCCGCGCGTTTGGGACGAGGATGTACGGGACGTCGATTTCCGGCTTCTCCTCGCATACTACGCAGCGGGCACCGGCTTTGACAGCTGCCGGAATATAGCGGTGCCCGTCCGTCTCAAAGCCGCGGATGGCGACGAACACTTCCCCCTCCTTCGTCCGCCGCGAGTCGAAGCTCACTCCCGTGACGTCAAGCTCTGGGTCGGCGTGGCTTTGGAGAATATCCAGTCCGGCTGTCAGCTCTCCCAGCTTCATTGTGCGTACCTCCGTGTTGCCGCTTTTGCAATTAGTAGAATCCGAGAATGGTCGGGTCGACGAGCGTCACGCTGATGATCGTCCCGGCGGCCACTTCCTCCCCGCTCGGAATCGACTGCGTGGAGACGACCGCTTTGTCGGTCCTGACGAGCGCCCCGCTGGAGCGGACGAACAGCCCGAGTTTCTCCAGCTGCGCGCGCACTTCGGACAGGCGCTTGCCGTAGAGGTTCGGGACCGTCACGGTGCCAGTTGGCTTTTCCGCGCCGGCGTACAGGATGACCGTGCTGCCCGGCGAGACGACGGCGTTGGCGCCGGGGAGCTGGTCTGTCACCGTGTCGCCGTCTCCGACGACCTTAAACTTCAGGCCCTGCGACTGCAGGAGCGCTTTCGCTTCGTCCACCGTCCTGCCCGTGACCTTGGGAACGGAGACGTCCAGAACGGCCTTCTCCTCCTCCGTATACACCGGCTCCACGCCGAGATACGGAAGGACTTCGGAGAGGATGTTGCCGACGACGGGCGCGGCCATGTTGCCGCCGCTGATGTAAATGCCCGACTTGCGGCTGGGGTTGTCGAGGATGAGGAGGACCGCGATCTGCGGGTCGTCCATCGGCGCGATGCCGAGGAACGAGACGATGTACTCCTTCTCGCCCTCGTTTCTCAGGTCCTGCGCGACTTTTTCGCTCGTGCCCGTCTTGCCGCCGACGCGGTATCCCGGGACGTAGGCGTTCTTGCCCGTTCATTCGTCCTCGCAGACGATGGACTCGAGGATTTCGCGGATCTGGCGCGACGTGTTTTCGCTGATGACCTGCCGCACCACCGTCGGCTGATTGACGACTTCCGCCGTCCCGTCGGCGGGGTTTGTAATCTCCTTGACGATATACGGCTTCATGAGCTTGCCGCCGTTGACCGTGGCGGACACGGCCATAACCAGCTGGATGGGGGTGATATTAAAAGTCTGCCCAAAAGAAGCCGCCGCTAGCTGCGAAAGGTTCTTTTTGTCCTCAAAAGTTTTCTTCGGCCACCAGATGCTGCCGCTCTCGCCGGGCAGGTCGATGCCCGTCTTGTCAAAGAAGCCGAACGCCTCGACGTACTCGTAGAACTTCTCCGCGCCGACGCGCAGCCCGATGTTGACGAGCGCCACGTTGCACGAGTGCTGCATCGCCTGCTTGAGCGTCTGGCTGCCGTGGCCCTGCGTCCTCCAGCACTTGACGGGCGTGGTGCGCCCGAGCACGGGGACGGAGCCGCCGCAGTAGAACGTGTCGCTGGGGCTGACGACGTTCTCCTCCAGCGCCATGGCGAGCGTAATAATCTTAAAGACGGAGCCCGGCTCGTACGTGTCGGCAATCGCCTTGTTGCGCCACTGCTCAAGGCGCGCGGCCCGCAGCTTCTCGCTGTACTCCTCCTCGTCGGTGATGGCGGACAGTTCCTCCTGCTTTTCCACGCTGATGGCCAGGTAGTTGTTCGGGTCGAAATTGCCGTAGCTAGCGAGGGCCAGAATCTCGCCCGTCGTCGGGCGCACGGCGATGCACGCCCCGCCGTTTTGCACGTCGTAGTCCTTAATCGCCTGGGCGAGGTACTTTTCCACGTAGAACTGGATGGTCGAGTCAATGGTCAGGGTGACGTCCTTGCCGTCCTGCGCGTCGTAGTAGTCCTCGAAGTCGGTAAAGAGCATGTCGGTGCCCTTGGCGTTTTTCAGCCGGATGATGCGCCCGTTGACGCCTTCCAGATAGGAGTTGTATTTAAGCTCCAGCCCCTCGAGACCCTTGTTCTCCGTGCCCACGAAGCCGAGGACGTGGCTGGCGAGCGTCCCGTAGGGGTAGTAGCGCTTGCTGTCCGGCTCGAGGTGGACGGATTTGATCTTGTTCTCCTTGATAAACTGGCGCACCTGCGCGGCGACGTCGCTTTCGATCTTCGTCTTGATGGTCTTGTACCAGGACTTGGTGTCCTCCATCTTCGTAAGAATCCCCTGCTTGTCGACGCCGAGGATCTCCGAGAGCTTCGAGGCGATAAGCTCCTTGTCCTCCTTGTACAGGTTCATCTCGTACGGGCTGATGAACACCGTCTCGACCGACGCGCTCATGGCCAGCACGTTTCCGTTGCGGTCGTAAATCGTCCCGCGCGACGCCGTCACGACGGACTGGCGCGTCTGCTGCTCGACGGCAAGCTGCTCGTAATAGTCGTGCTTGACAATCTGGATATCGTACAGCTTCCAGATAAGAACGGCAAACGCCACAACACCGCACATTGTCATCAAGATCAATGTGCGGCGCAAAATCATCGTATTGGGGCGCAAGGCGGCCTTACCCGTGCGCGCCCTTCCGCTACCAACGCTTGACATTTGCGGCCCCTCCAGAACTTAAGACAAACCTGGTTTCAGTCAAAACAGTATATTATTTGCCTGTTTTGAAATATGCCAGAACGGACGAGATAAACGCGGACAGCCGGCTCTGCTCCGGCGCGTTTTCCGCGACGACCTGCGCCCTGTCCAGGGCGGGGGCCTGTATGGTGCCGGCGCGGCTGGTGCTCGCGGGCTTTGTCATCCCGAGCACGTTCGTGGCGTAGTCCTCCACGCGTGTGACGTCGAAGGCGTCTTCGTATTCGATGCGGAGGCGGCGTTCTAGTTCTGTGAGCTCCTGCAGCTGCGCCTGCAGCTGGACCGCTTCGCTGCGGACTTCTTCGTACCGGATCTGGAGCAAAAGCACAAACACAAGCATGACGGCGACGGTCATAAATCCGAACACCGCGAAAAGAGACACGCTATGGCCCCTTTTCTCTTTCGGCGCGACGCGGGGTGCCGGCTTCGGCGCTGCCTGAGGCTTCGGGCGGCGCTGGGGAGCCTGTCTCGGGCGTCTCGGCTGCTCCGCCGGCACGGCGGCGCCGTAGCGGGCATAATACCGGGGGTCAAGCGCGCTTGTTCCGCTGACGGCTTTCGCCGCGTAATGCGCCTGCGTCCTTCTGGCCATAGCGTCCCTTCCTTTCTTTCGTCGGATGTATCTCTAAACTCTCTCCGCCACGCGCAGCTTCGCGCTGCGGGCGCGGGGGTTTGCCTTTATTTCTTCTTCCGTTGGAACAACGGGCTTTTTCGTCACGATGCGGAGCGTCTGCCTAAACCCGCAGACGCACACGGGAAAGTCCGGCGGGCAGGTACACCCGCGCGCGCGGGCTAAAAACGCCTCCTTCACGAGGCGGTCTTCAAGCGAGTGAAAGCTGATGACGCACAGCCTCCCGCCGGTGCTGAGCCTGTCCGGCGCCGTCTGGAGCATTTCCCGGATGGCGCCGAGTTCGTCGTTGACGGCGATGCGGACGGCCTGGAACGTCCTTTTCGCCGGGTGCTGCTTTTCGCGCAGCGCCTTCGCGGGCATCGCCGAGCGGATGACCTCCACGAGCCGGAGCGTCGTCTCAATCGGGGCTTTCTCCCGCTCCCGGCAGATCCGCGCCGCGATGGACGCGGCGTAGCGCTCCTCCCCGTACTCGCCGATTATCCGGCGCAGCTCGCTCTCCGGCCATGTGTTGACGACGTCGTACGCCGTAAGGCGCTGCTGCGCGTCCATGCGCATGTCGAGGGGGGCGTCCGCCATGTAGGAAAAGCCTCTTCCGGCGTCGTCGAGCTGCGGGGACGAGACGCCGAGGTCAAACAGCATCCCGTCGACCTTGTCGATGCCGAGCCGGTCGAGGATGGCGCCGACGTTGCGGAAATCGTCGCAGACGAGCGTGACCTTATCCGCGTACGGCGCAAGGATATTCCCGGCGTTTTCAATCGCCGCGGCGTCCTTGTCCACGGCGATGAGCCTGCCGCCTTCAAGCCGGCGCGCGATTTCAAGGGAGTGGCCGCCGCGGCCGAGCGTGCCGTCGAGATACACGCCGCCGGGTTTTATGGCAAGCGCCTCGATGCACTCTTTCAGCAGGACGGGGATGTGTTCCATCAGAAATCAAGCTCCATAAAGACCTTTGCAATATTCTCAGGCGTCGTTTCCTTCGCGTCGACTTCATCCCAGGCGGCCTTATCCCAGATTTCCACGCTGTTGCCGATGCCGACGATGGCCACGTCCTTCTTCAGGTTGGCAAAGTCGCGCAGCTTCTGCGGCAGCAGGATGCGCCCCTGCGCGTCCAGCTCGCATTTCGCGGCATGCGCGAAAATCGGGCGGGCCAGCTTCTGCTCAAGCCGGCTCATGGTGCTGACCTTTTCTTTCATTTTTTCCCAGGTCTCCGCCGAATATGCCGACAGGCACGGCTCGGAGGAAATGGTGACGTAAAACGTCTCGCCCAGGTCCTGCCGTAATTTGGCAGGGATGAACAGGCGTCCCTTGGCATCAATGGTGTGCTCATAGATGCCCGTCATCCATTTCCCTCCTTTTTCGTGGGATTTTAAAACACTTTAAACCACTATCCCCCACTTATGCCTCAATTATAAGGGCGTGCTCCGGAAATTGCAAGTGCTATTTTCATCGAAAACTCAGTATTTACCAAGATTTCGACACGCTGTGTCTCAGTTTTTGCCATTTCCAGGGAGTGCAACAAAAAAGGAGCTCTCCGGCTTACCGGAGAGCTCCTTTTGCGGGCTGAAATTTCTGGATTATTTGGTGTTTTTGGGTAAGGAGGGCTAATCGTCCATCGGGACGTCGAAGCTGCTGCTGTCTCCTCCGCGGGGGCGCGACGTGGCCGTTGCGCTGCGGAAGCGGGCGCGCGTTTTGCGGATCTCCTCGAGCGAGGCGGCGAGGGATTCTTCCGAGCGGCGCATCGCGTCGTCAACGTACTCGCTGGCGGCGCGTTTGAGCTCCGCGGCGGCGGCCTCCGCCTGCGCGATGATCTCGCTTGAGCGCATTTTCGCCATGCGGATGATTTCCTGCTCCTCGACGAGCTTGCGGGCGCGCTCCTCCGCCGTCTTGCGGATCTGTTCGGCCTCGCGCTTGGCGGCGCTGATGAACTCGGCGCGCGCCTCCACGAGGCGGCGCGCCTCCGAAAGCTCGATGGGGAAGTTTGTCTTGATTTCATCTATGAGGTCGAGCGCCTTGTCGCGCTCAATGACGCATTTTTCCGCTCCAAGCGGGATGCCCCATGCCTCGTTGATCATGTTGTAGAGCATTTCAAGCAGCTCTTGCACGCGGTTGCCCATGGGGTCTACCTCCTGCCTTGTACCTTGCTGATGACGTCGTCGATAATCTCCCGCGGGACGAATTCCCGCAGGTCGGCGCCGTACTTGGCCATTTCCTTGACGACGGTGGAGCTTAAATAGGTGTATTTCTCACTGGAGGCGAGGAAGAGCGTATCGATGCTCGGGTCAATTTTCCTGTTTGCCAGCGCCATCTGAAACTCCCAGTCGAAGTCGGACACAGCCCGCAGGCCCTTGACGATGACGGTAGCGCCCTTGCTGCGGACGTATTCGACCAAAAGCCCGTCTGACGATTCGACGACGACGTTCGGGTAATGGCGCACGCAGCGCTCGATGAGCTCCACGCGCTCTTCACGGGAAAACAGCGGCGTCTTTGCCGAGTTTGTCATGACGCACACATAAAGTGTGTCAAAAATCGCCGCGGCGCGGCGGATGATGTTGAGGTGGCCCAGCGTGATCGGGTCAAAACTGCCGGGATAGACGGCTGATTTCATATTCACTCCATGCCGCCGCACAGGCAATATCACGCGATACACAGCGCCATACTCTCCCGTGCGGCCTGCCGCTTTGCGGCAAGCGGCGTGCCAAATATGTGAGGCGGGCAGTTCCCGCCATAAAAAATCAGGAGCCGAGACATATATAAAG
>Ga0134096_1002118_pt1 | contig 13711 bp, 10 predicted proteins | sample 7_2taG_FD_94448 | JGI IMG/M metagenome (GOLD analysis project Ga0134096, IMG submission 94448) | Switchgrass degrading microbial communities from high solid loading bioreactors in New Hampshire, USA - 7_21_20_110_A3 metaG | ecosystem: Engineered > Bioreactor > Semi-continuous > Anaerobic >... | reverse complement strand
TTCGGGCAGGTGGAGGAGGATGATGTGGTGACGGAGCGGGAGATGAAGTCGTGCCGGGCGGGGCGCTTAAGTTTAATGAAATAAAGCACGCTGAATCAGCGTGCTTTTTTCTTAATACCTTAGAGGAATTGCGGATTTTTGTATAGTTACTTCAATATTTCTGATAACTTGCTTTTTGGCTATTTCATAGGCTAAAAATGATTCTGCTTTATCATTTAGAAAGCTGATTTTTGTTGCCCAGAATTCCCCATTATCCAGAATGCCTAGTAAACCCTGCAAAGAAGTATAATGATATATAAGGCCGTTGTATACCGGAAACTTAGTAAAACTCCAAATCTTCTTATATATAGCAACGTAATCCATAATTTCACCTTTTTTAATGACTATTGCTAATACTACCAAAAAAAGTATAATCGCGCAATAAAGCAATACCTAATAATGGAAAAGGAAAGAACCCGTTCTGAACGGAGCTTAGTGGATGTATCGGACTATCGCTGTTACAGGCAACGGCGGCGTGATAATAAAAGAACACGCCGAAGCCGGCGTGTTCTTGGCCTTCATCACAAATTCTTCTTTATCTGATTGATCGCGTTCTTCTCCAGCCTGGACACCTGCGCCTGGCTGATGCCGACTTCCGCCGCGACTTCCATCTGCGTCTTCCCGTGGAAAAAACGCAGGGCGAGGATGTGCTTTTCCCGCTCGCTCAGGCGGTTGATGGCGTCGCTTAAGGCAATCTGCTCGAGCCAGTTTTCGTCCGTGTTCTTCGTGTCGCTGACCTGATCCATCACGCAGATGCTCTCGCCGCCGTCTGTATAGAGCGGCTCGAAGAGCGAGACGGGGTCGGAGATAGAGTCCATGGCGAACACGACTTCCTCACGCCGGACGCCGAGAGCTTCCGCCAGCTCGTCCATTGTCGGCTCGCGCTGGCTGTCGCTCACGAGCTTTTCCTTCATCTGCAGAGCCTTGTAGGCGGTGTCCCGCATGCTGCGCGAGACGCGGATCGAGCTGTTGTCCCGCAGGTAGCGCCGAATTTCACCCACAATCATCGGCACGCCGTACGTTGAAAACCGCACGTTCAGGCTCGTGTCGAAGTTGTCGATGGCCTTCATAAGCCCAATACAACCGACCTGAAACAGGTCGTCCACGTTCTCCCCGCGGTTGGAGAACTTCTGTATCACGGAGAGCACAAGCCGCAGGTTGCCCTTGATGAGCTCCTCGCGGGCCTTTTTGTCGCCCGCCTTGGCCTTCTTGAGCAGTTCGGCTGTCTCTTCGTTTTTGAGGACCTTGAGCTTGGCCGTATTGACGCCGCAGATCTCGACCTTTCCTGCCAAACGGATCGTCCTCCTGCCATCATATTGAGCTTTGCGCTGTGACGCTCGGTATGAGACAGTATTTCCGCAGGAAAGGTTTTTAATACGGCGCCTTATACAATGAAAAAATGGAGAAAACGCTCAAACCGCCCCGTTTTGGGGCGGTTTTCCGGTATTTCCATTGTTTTGCTGACTAAATCTGTCGTGCGATTTCTCGCCGCAGCCGCAATATGATGCGCTTTTCAAGGCGGCTGATGTACGACTGCGAGATGCCCATCAGCTCCGCGACTTCCTTTTGCGTGCGCTCTTCGATGCCGTCCAGCCCGAAGCGCATGACGATGATGTCCCGCTCCCGCGCGGACAGGCGCGAGATGGCCTCGTGCAGGAGCTGTCTGTCCACGTCGTCCTCAAGCGGGCGCATGATCATGTCGCTGTCGGTGCCGAGGATGTCGGAGAGGAGCAGCTCGTTGCCGTCCCAGTCGGTGTTGAGGGGCTCGTCGAAGGAGACTTCCGTGCGCCGGTTGCTCGATTTGCGCAGGTGCATGAGGATTTCGTTTTCAATGCACCGCGAGGCGTACGTGGCGAGCTTGATGTTTTTGTCGGGGTTGTATGTATTGATGGCCTTAATCAGGCCGATGGTGCCGATGGAGATGAGGTCCTCGATGTTGATGCCCGTGTTTTCAAACCGCCGCGCGATGTAGACGACAAGGCGGAGGTTGCGCTCGATGAGCGCTTTTTTCGCTTCGGGGCAGTTTTCGGCCAGCCGCGCGATGTACATCGCCTCTTCCTCGCGCGTCATGGGCGGGGGGAGCGTCTCGCTGCCGCCGATGTAGTATACGCCGGGCGGCAGGGCGATTCCGAGGCGGTCAAGCAGGGAGCACAGCCGCCGCAGGATGAAAAACCGGATGCGTTGAAGTGCGTTCATAGCCCACTGTCCTTTCCTCATCATGTCGCGAGTTTGTTTATGTCAGCCGCCCGGGAGTATCCCGCGCGGCGGGTTGACGGGAACACGGAACGCGCCGGCAAGCGCTTTTGCCGCGCTTTAAGCGCCGACGAGGGCGGCGTAGCTTAGGCTGTCGGAGACGCTGTTGGGCGAGACGGCGAGAAGCGCGCCGCGGGAGAGCTTCCCGCCGATTTCAACGGCGTCGGGCCTGTATGTAAGAAGCATGCCGCCCGTGACGCCGACGGCGCTGTACGGCACGAGCCGAAACCGCGACCCGAACCCCTCGCGCCCGAGCTTTTCAAACACCTCGACGGCGCTCGCGTGGCGCAGCTGCTCGACGATGCGGCGCACGGGCGTATCGAAGAGCGGGGCGATGTCATTGAGGCCCACGATGACGACGGGGCGGCCCGTCAGGGGGTCGACGAGGGAGTTGCCGGTGTCCCTCAAGGCGCGCAGGCGGATTTCGCGGGAGCCGCTCCGGACGGCGAGGGGGACGACGCCGCCGGGCCCGCGGCCGCGGGCGGCGCGCCGGAAGAGAAGGGTGAGGACGGCGTAGCTGATGACAAAGACAGGCAGCAAGACCCGCACGACGGCCGAGGAGGACAGCCGCCCCGTGCCGCCGAAGAGCAGGGACCCGGCAAAAACGGCGCCGCCGAAGGCGGCCGTGACGGCGAGAAAGACGAGCACCTGTCTTATAAACGCGCGCTGCCCGCCGAAGGCGATGAGGGCGACGGCGACGCCCGCGGCAAGTTTGACGGCCCACGAGGACAAAAACGCAAGCGACGGATAAAGGACGGCGACGGCGTAGGCCGCGCCGAAGGCCGCGGCGGCGGCGAACCTTAAGCGGCGCGCCGGGCTGTGGCAGATTTTCGCCGTGACGAGAAGGAGAACGTAGTTGATGATCAGGTTAAAAAAGAACAGCGTGTCGGCGTAGATGACCTGCATGGTGCGGCCCTCCTTCAAAGCGCGTCATGCGTGTCCTTTGGGGTGAGCGCGTCCGGATAGACAAATTATAAGCCGTGTCCACAGGAAAAAAAGGTCAAAAAAACAATGCCGCCCCTTCTCAAGGTTGCGGCATTTTTCGGCGGTTTTACGCGCTGCAGCTTTCCGGCAGATTGCCTAATAGCCCAGCGCCTGCTCGAGCGCCTGCGCGAGCTGGTCGGGGCAGGACGTGGTCTTCCGCCCGCAGCGGATTCCACGCAGGCGCCGCACGGCTTCCGCCGCGGGCATGCCCTCCACGAGGCGGGAGACGCCCTGGAGGTTTCCGTCGCAGCCGCCGAAGAACTTGACGGAGCGGACGATGCCGTCTTCCAGTTCGATTTCTATGCTTTTGGCGCAGGTACCTTTTGTTAAAAACGTCGATTTCATCGCAGCCGTCCTTTCGCTAAAGCCGTGTGGGGGATATGCGCCCTAAGCGCTATTTGTAACATAGTAGCACAAACGATATAAAAAGGGAACCTTTTGTTTGACCGGCGCGCGAAATCGGGCGGCAAGCGGACAAACTTATGGAGCGGAAATCATAGTGTATCCGTGGCGGGCATATACTCTATCGCAGGGCGGCTGCCCGGGTGCGGAGGTGAAAACGTGCATCAGCCGAGAAAATCGCGGGCCCGCTATGCGCCCACGGGAATTCCGCTTGCGATAAAGGGACTGGCCATCATCTTCACCCTGTGCCTTGCGTTCCGCCTGCTCGCGAAGACCGGCGCGGAAGAGGCGCTCAAGAAGATGATGGACAAATCCTTCGCCGGGGAAAACGCCGCCGGCAAAATCCTCAGCTTTGAACTCGGGCCGCCGCGCGCGCTCAAAAGCGACATCGCCGCGCTCGTCTTTGGCGGGACGCTCACTGAGGAGCCCGCCGAGGAGATCCCGGTGGAGGAGGCGGAGGCGGAGACAGAGCCTACCGCGCCGCCGCAGCCGGCGTGGCCGTATTACACGGGCCCGCTCAGTCTTCCGGCGCCGTCCACGCCGCAGTCGAGCCCGCTGGAGACGCCGGACGTGGTGCTCAAGGACCCGGCGTATCCGGAGACGGCGTACGCCATCAACAACCGGACGGCAAAAGCCGTCGACGCCGCGGCGCTGATGAAAAAGCCGCTCGGCCTCAAGCTCGACAGGGAGAAGCCGTCCGTCCTCATCATCCACACGCACGGCAGCGAGGCGTATCTGCCCGACGAGAAGAACCCCTACGTCCCGAGCGACCCGTACCGCACGCAGGATAAGGGCAAGAGCGTCATCCGCATCGGGGAGGAGATCGTCAAGGTCTTTGAGGAAGCGGGCATTTCCTGCATCCACGACAAGGGGATTTACGACTACCCGAGCTACCAGGGGGCGTACAACCGCTCCTACGAGGCGATTGAAAGCTATCTCAAGAAGTACCCGACCATCAGGGTCGTGCTTGACATCCATCGCGACGCGCTCGAGGGCGACGACGGTACCATCTACAAGACGATCGCGCAGATCGGCGACGTGACGTGCGCGCAGGTCATGATGGTCGTCGGCACGAACGACTCAGGGCTCAAGCACCCGAACTGGGAGCAGAACCTGCGCTTTGCGCTCACGCCTCAGGAGAAGATGCACGAGCTTTACCCGACGCTCGCCAAACCCATCGAGCTGTCGCGCTTCCGCTATAACCAGCAGGCGACGCCCGGCTCCCTCATCGTGGAAGTCGGGTGCACCGGCAACACGCTCGACGAGGCTCTCATCGCCGCGCGCTACTTTGCCGACGCCGCGGCGCAGGTTCTCGGCGGCCTGATGGACTAAGCGGGACGAAGCCACAAACGCTGGCCGCTCTAAGGCGGCGGCCTTATGCGGGCGAAAATGCTTTGCCAGGGCAAAAAAGGGTGTTGACAAACTCCGGCGCTCTCGCTATAATTACAAACGTTCCTCTTAAGGGACGCGCAATAAGCGAGAGTGCTGGAATTGGTAGACAGGCACGTTTGAGGGGCGTGTGTCGTTTGGCGTATGGGTTCAAGTCCCATCTCTCGCACTAAGCGCGGCGGCTTATTGAAGCCGCCGCGCTTTTGCTTTGCCTGAATTAATAACCCGCGCCGTATCGGGCAGACGTGTTCCGATGCGGCGCTGTCTTTTTTAGCGGCGATTTGGCGCACGCGCAAGCAAGCAGCGCGCAGCCGGTTCTTTGCGCGCCGGGGCGGGGGAGACGCAAAAGGCGCGGCGGCACCGGGCAAGGCGCGCGGCAGCCTTGCCGCGTGCGAAAGGGCGTTGGCAGGCGCGATGGCGCGGGTGGCCGCGCCTTTTTGCCGCTTGCGTCCTTTTTATATTGAGCGAAAAATCCGGCGCGAAAGCCGGTTGGAGCGCCTTTTGATTGGGGAAAATAAGGACGCCGGCGGGCCGCCCGCGTTTTGTATGGAAACAGGCCGCTTCGCGCATTTTTGGACTTGACGGTCGCTGTTTTTCTCGGTAAAGTGTCAATATCTCGATGTGGCATCGGGAAAACGGCCCGTTGGGGGGGGGGGTGTGAAAGACAAGCCGGAGCGGCGCTTTAATCCCGCATGGTGGAGACGGCCAGCCCGCGCGTTTGAGCGGCCGGACGGCGTCCGCGGGGGAAGGGCGCGCTCGGCAAAATGCCGAATAATTGTGGGACATAACCGTATAGTTATACATATTTTACGAAAAGATGTGACGGTTCGTTTTTTCTGAAATTGCAATTTGAATTTTATAATTTCAAACAGTATAATTAAAAAAGTCATGACCGGGCGGAAGCAGCAGAGCATAAGCCCGGCGTAACGCGCGGCTGCCGCTCCGCGCAGGAAGCAGCTTTGGGTAAGATTGGGCGATGGGTCCAACGCTGTTTCCGCTCAAGCGCGGGACGAAAGCCGGAATAAGGCATGGCGCAGGCTTTGCCTTATGAAAAGACGCCTTAAAGCGCCGGAGACGGCGCTTTAACAGACGGATTTGCGCGCTGTTTCGGGCCGGTCAGGCGAGAAAATATGTGCGTTAAGGAGACGTATTCATGCAAGTCCAATTGATCATCGTGTTGCTCTACTTTGCTGTCACGGTCGGCATCGGCGTCATCGCGGGCAAAAAGACAAAGGGCTCGGACGCCTTCCACGGTGCGGGGATGGGCATTATGGCCATCGTGTTCTCCTCCGCGTCGGAGTGGCTCGGCGGAACGGCCACGACAGGTGTTTCCGAATACGGCTTTAACAGCGGCCTGTCCGGCGCGTGGTATACTCTGGCCAACGGCATCGGCGTCATGGTGCTCGCGCTGCTGTTTGCCAAAATGTACCGCAGCCTCGGCGTCGGCACGGTGCCGGCCATTATTGAAAAGTTCTTCGGCAAACACGCCCGTATCGTGTCCAGCGTTCTTCTGACCATCGTCATGCTGGCTGTCGGCATTTCGCAGATGATTGCCGCCGGCAAGCTTGGCGAATCTCTCATGGGCTTTGACTTCACCATAACCTGCGTCGTCTTCGCCGCCGTCTTCATCGTCTACACGCTCGCCGGCGGCATGAACTCCGTCGCCTCGACGAGTACGCTCCACCTTCTGTTCATGTACTTTGGCGCCATCCTCGCCATCATCCTCGCGCTCTTCAAGGTGGGCGGCGTCTCCGAACTGAAGACCGGCATCGCCGCCGTTGAGGCGGAAATGGCTGCGGCCGGCCAGAAAACGGGCTTCTTCAATATGTTCACCATCGGCGGATCGAAAGTCTCCTCGTGGATTATCGCCTCGCTGCTCGGCGCGTGCACGGCGCAGGCCGGCATCCAGCCGCTGCTCGGCGCGAAGGACGTGCCGACGGCGAAAAAGGCTTCCATCCTCACGGCTTTCGTCGTCGCCCCGTACGGCCTCTTTACGGCGCTCCTCGGCATTATCGCCCGCGTCATGTCCCACAACGGCACGCTCCTTGACGTCAACGGCAACCTCGTCACAGACGGCAAGAGAGCCCTGTACGCCCTGATGATGAACCTCAGCCCCATAGCGGGCGGCATCATCCTCGCCTCCATCCTCGCGGCGATTCTCTCCACGGCGTCCCCGATTATCCTCGCCTCGGGCACAATGATCACAAAGGACATTTACCAGCGCGTCTTTAAGCCGGATGCCTCGGACAAGCAAATCCTCTTCGTCAGCCGCCTGACGACGGCCCTCTCCGGCGTCGTCTGCTGCATCGTCGCCATCCTGCTCGTCAACTCCAGCAAGGTGCTCGACATCGTCTACTCCGCGTACTCCCTGCGCGGCGCCCTGTTCATCGTCGTCCTCTACGGCATCTACTGGAAGCGCGCCTCCGAAAAGGCCGCCTGCATCAGCATGGTGCTCACGGCCGTGGCCGCCGTTGTCTGGGTTGCCGTCAAGGCCTTCACCGGCAGCTATCCCATCAGCGCCGGCTTCTCCGAGACGTACGCCGCCGTCATCGTCGCGGCCGTCAGCTGCTTCGTGCTCAGCTACATCTTCCCGAAGAAAGAGCTGCAGCAGGCGTAATAACACTGGGAATAACTGGATACAAACGCCGCATAAACGAACGTTTATGCGGCGTTTTGTTTTATTTTCGGCATGAATTTATAAATATTCTGCATAAATTTCCCGCGTTTGGCCCGCCCCGGTCTTGTTGCTATCCTATAGGAGTATGCTATAATGTTTTGGAAAAATCGAGAGGTCAAGCTGCGCTTGGCCGGCCGCGCCGGAAGCGTCGGGCCGCCTCCGGCGTAAACCGCCCCTTCCTGTTTTAATATGTAAAATATTTAAGTGAAAGGAATAGAAGAGTATGGCATCAAAGTACAAGCACCTGTTTTCGCCCATCACGATTCGCGGCGTCGAGTTTAAAAACCGCATCGTCCTGGCGCCGCCTTCTCCGAACCTCGCAAGCCCCGAAGGCCTGGTGACGCACCAGTTCGTCGACTGGTTCAGGATGTTTGCCCGCGGCGGCGCGGCCATCCTGTACGTCGGCAACTCCTCCATCGACATCACCGAGTGCAAGGACGAGGAATGCCAGCTTGACCTCAACCACGACCGCTGCGTCCTGCCGCTTTCGTGGTACACGGAGATGGCCAAGGAGTACGACTGCCACGCCTCCCTCGAGGTCAACCACAACGGCAAGGACACCACCTTTGAAGCCGTCGGCCACCTGCCTTACTCTTCCAGCCCCATCCCGGGCGACAGCGAGATCCTGCGCGCCAAGCGCGAAGGCCGCGAGCCGTACATACCCATCGAGATGGACCAGAAGAAGATTGACGAGACGGTCCTCAAGTACGCCAAGGCCTGCGAGCGCATGAAGCGGGCGGGCATGGACATCGCCCTCCTCCACGGCGGCCACGGCAACCTCATCTCGCAGTTTACCTCCCCGCACTACAACAAGAGAACCGACAAGTACGGCGGCTCCCTCGAAAACCGCGCGCGCTTTGCCATCGAAGTCGTCGAGAAGGTGCGCGAGCTGTGCGGCGAGAACTTCGTCATCGACTACCGCATCTCCGCCGACGAGATTATCGCCGACGGCATGCGCTTTGAGGAGACCCTCAAGCTCATGAAGATCCTCAAGGATCACGGCGTGGACATGTTCAACGTCTCCGCCGGGCTCCACTCCGAGGGCCTCTTCGCGTACCTGCGCTACTGGCTGCAGGACTACACCATGCCGCGCGGCTACAACGTCCACTGGTGCCAGAAGATCAAGGACTACTTCCAGGGCGACATCATCCTCACGGCCGTCGGCTCCATCATGAACCCCGACCTCGCCGAGGAGTACCTCTCCAAGGGCTGGTGCGACTTTATCGCCATGTGCCGCCCGCTCATGGCCGACCCGGACCTGCCCAAGAAGGCCGCCCAGAACAGGCCCGAAGACATCCGCCCGTGCCTGCGCTGCAACGCGTGCGCCATGCGCCTGGGCATGCCGAAGGTCATCAACTGCGCCGTCAACCCCATCTCCGGCATGACCCACTACCTGCGCGACGGGCAGGTGCCGCTCGCGCGGGAGAAGAAGAAGGTGGCCGTCATCGGCGCCGGCCCGGCGGGCCTGACCGCGATGCACACCCTCATCGAGCGCGGACACGACGTCACCGTCTACGAGAAGACGGGCCGCATCGGCGGCGCAATTAACGCCGCGGCGGCGCCCCCGCTCAAGGTGGACATGAAAGACTATCTCAAGTGGCTCAACGTCCAGGCACAGAAGGCCGTGAAGGCCGGCAAGGCGAAGATCCTCCTGAACACCGAGGCCACGAAGGAAATGATCGAGCTCGAGGGCTACGACGCCGTCATCGTCGCCGTCGGCGCCGAGCCTGTTGTCCCGAAGAGCATCCCCGGCATCGACAAAGAGAAGGTCATGTGGGCGGCCGACGCCCAGACGGCGCTGCGCCACAAGGTCGGCGAGAAGATTGTCATCGTCGGCGCCGGCGACATCGGCATGGAAGCGGCGCACGACTTCTACATGGAGGGCAAGGAAATCGCCGCCGTCATCGACATCAAGGACGAGGGCTTCGATATGTTCAGCCCGATGGGCCGCGTCCTCAAGGAGTGCGGCATCAAGGTCCAGTACAACACGGGCCTTGCCGAAGTGACGGACAAGGGCGTCGTCGTCAAATGCCCCGACGGCTCCCTGAAGGAGATCGAGTGCGACACCGTGCTCCTGGCCATGGGCATGAAGATCAACAAGGAGCTTGTCGAGTCCTTCCGCCACACGGCTCCCGAGACGGAAGTGCGTATCGTCGGCGACTGCAAGGAAGTCGGCGGGAACATTACCGCCGCCGTCAACGGCGCGTTCCAGGCGGCGCTGCACATTTGACGCGCATTTAACCCGAAAAAAAGCGGCCGGTTATTTACCGGCCGCTTTTTTCGTTCTTCGGGATTGCGGACGAAAGCGTCCTTGGCCAAACGGGAGCCTTCCGCGGCGCCCTTTTTTTGCCCGGCGGCCGCGGGGGAGGGGAGACGGGCGGGGCGCGCGCCCGCTTCCGGACGCCCCGGCGTGCGTCATGGCGGCGCGCCGGGAGATGGCGGCCCGAATAGCCCGTTTTGCGGGGTGCGCGGTTCCAAAAGGGCGGCGTTTTCTGCGTTGAACGGATATTCAACGAAAAATGGGGAGGGCGGGCGCCTAAAGGATGCGGGAAAAGGGCCCGAGTGCGAAAAAAGCCGCGCGGCGTTTTTTGCCGCGCGGCTTTCGTTTGCCTGTGTGGATGTTTTGCGTCAGGAGAAAGCGGTTAGAACCGGAGAATCGGCTTGATTGTGACGCCCGCGTGGGAGTCGTGGAACGCCTTCTCGATGTCTTTAAAGTCGTAGAACTTCACGAGCTTGTCGACGGGCAGCTTGCCCTCCTTGTAGAACTGCACGAGCTTCGGGATGAAGACCTGCGGGTTGGCGCCGCCTTCCGTCAGGCCCGCGAGGGTGGCGCTCTTGTTCATGAGCAGCGGCTCGATGGGGATGCCCACGACGGCTTCGCCCGTGACGCTGGCGACGACGCAGGTGCCGCCGCGGCACAGGCAGGAGAGGGCCTGCAGCGTGAGCGCCGGGATGCCGGAGCACTCGATGCTGTAGTTGGCGCCGCCGTTTGTGAGCCTGATGATTTCCTGGACGGCGTCCACTTCCTTGCCGTTGACGACGTGCGTCGCGCCGACTTCGAGGGCCAGCTCAAGGCGCGAGGGGACGACGTCGACGCCGATGATGGTCGAGCAGCCGGCAATCTTTGCGGCCATGAGGGCGGCCATGCCGACGCCGCCGCACCCGAAGACGACGAGGGAAGAGCCGGGTTCGGGCTTCAGGCGGTTGAGGACGGAGCCGGCGCCCGTCTGCACGCCGCAGCCGAGGGAGCAGAGATAGACGAGGTCTTCGTCGGCCACGTCCACTTTGACGGCGTTGCGCGCGTCGACGATGACGTATTCGGCGAAGGCGCCCTGGCCGAAGAAGGACGAGATGTCCTGCCCGTTCTGGTGGACGCGCTTCGTGCCGTCCTTGTATGTACCGTTGAAGAAGAGCTCATTTAAGTGCTCGCACGCGTAGGGCTTGCCTTCGACGCAGAACCTGCAGGTGCCGCAGGACGGGAAGGTGAGAATCACGCGGTCGCCCTTTTTAAGGCCTTCCACACCGATGCCGACTTCCTCGACGATGCCGACGCCCTCGTGCCCGAAGATGGCAGGAAGCGCGACGGGGATGATCTCCTCCATGCCGGCCGAGTCGGTGTGGCAGACGCCGCTGGCAATGATCCGGACGAGAACTTCCGATGCTTTCGGCGCGTCAATCTCCACGGTTTCGATGGAGAGCTTGCCTTTTTCATGGGTAACGGCGGCGGTCATTTTCATCAGTTAATCCTCCTAATTCCACACGTAATTTCGCTTTAACAGATGTTTTCTGACTCCCATTATAGAGGCACGGGGCGGCGTTTTCAATAGCCGCGCGAAAGAAAACTCCGCGCGCGCCGGAGGGCGCAGTCAAGGCGGCGGGGCCCTCCGGTATACCCGGAAGCGGCCGCGCCCGGCGCGGGATGGGCCGCGGCGAAGGCTAAAGCACGCTGGCGCGCCCATGAGAAAGCGGCGCCTGCCGCGCAGGACGGGGGCGGGGAGAGCGCTGCCCGCCACCTGCAGCGCGGTACTTGCTGGGGAGCACTGTAAGCATTTGGTTCCGCCCGGAAGCGGCCGCGCCTGCGCGTGGGACGAGCCGCGGCGAAGGCGGCCATGCAATGCAGCGCGCCGCTCGAAAGGCGGGCGTCCGGGCAAAAGCCGCTAAAAGCCGCTTTGACGGAGGGCTTGCGCTCCGGCATTTTCGCGCCCGGGCGCGGGCAAAAATATACTACCAATTAACCCCGCATTATGATAGAATATGAGAGAATCGGCGGAAAAAGAAAAGGTTGTGCAAAGGAGGGTCGTCATGCGAAGGAGCGTTAAATCGGCGCTGGGCGCGGTGTGTCTCATCGCCGTGCTTTTTACGGCGTCCGGGTGCTTTTTTCGCGTCTCGGCCGACGAGCTGTACAGCCTGCCACAAGCCAGCGAAGAATACCTCCTGCTCCAGCAGGAGCTGAACAATATCCTGTCGACGGGCGCGGTCTACTCGCCGCCCGTTGCCGGCTCGAACCGGCAGTCCGTCCAGCTTGTGGACCTCGACGGAGACGGCGTGAGCGAAGTCCTCGCGTTTATCCGCGCCGCCGGCGACAAGCCTCTGAAGATTTACGTCATCGGGCAGAAGGACGGGGAGATTTATCAGGCCGACATCATCGAGGGGGAGGGGACGGCTTTCGAGCGCGTCCGCTACGCCGACCTCGACGGGGACGGGACGCTTGAAATCATCGTCGGCCGCCAGGTGACATCCGCGCTGTCGTATGTGTCCATCTACTCCATGAAAGGCGGCGTGCACAGCCACCTCGGCAGCGCCGAATACGCGGAGCTTACGACGGTGGACGTCGGCGGGCGGTCCGTTGTCGTCGTGCTGCGCCTGCCCTCGGCGGAGCAGCCGGGGGAGGCGGAGGCGTTCTCCCTCGCGGCGGACGGCGAAATGGTGCGCACCACGACGCAGCTGACGAAGGGCCTTCTGACGTTTGCCCGCGTGCAGAGCGGCAGGCTCCGCGGGAGCGTGCCGGCGCTGTTCGTGGAAGGGGCCGACAGCGCCAACAAGACCATGACGGACATCCTCGTCCTGACGGAAAACGGCATTGACAACATCATGGAAGGCGCCCTCGCGCAGGAGACGGCGCGGGACCTTGCCATCTACAGCTCCGACATCAACAAGGACGGTTACATGGAGGTGCCGCTGCCGCGGGAGCTCAAATCCCAGTCGGACGCCAAGCAATACGCCATCGACTGGGTGGCCTACGAGATGACGGGCGAGCGGCACAACGTGTTCACGACGTACCACAACCGCTCCGACGGGTGGTTCTTCATCCTGCCGGACGAGTGGGTCGAGCGCCTCGGCGTGCGGCGCGACGACTCCGTCCCCGGCGAGCGGGCGATTATCTTCTCGTTTGTGGACGACACGACGGACACATGGACGGACTTCCTCCGCATCTACACCCTCTCGGGGGATAACAAGTACAAGCGCGCGGCGATCAAGGGCCGCTTCCGCCTCGCCCCGGACGAGGACGCCATCTACTGCGCGGAGATTGTCAGGTCCTCCGTCGGCGGGATTGCCATCACCGAGAAGATCGTGACGGACAACTTCCGCCCCATCTATTCCGACTGGAGCGCGTAACATCCGCTTTTTTGCGGGCGGCATAGAGTATAGTCAAAGGAGAAGGGCGCATGAAAAAGGTTCTTGTTCTCGAAGACGAGACGAGCATCCGCAGCTTTGTGGTCATCAACCTCAAGCGGGCCGGATACGAAGTCATCGAAGCGGGCACAGGCGCGGAGGCGTTTGAGCAGCTCAAGGCGCATCCCGACACCCGGGTGGCAATCCTCGACATTATGCTCCCGGACATGGACGGCTTTGAAGTGTGCCGAAGGATACGGGCGTCCGACCCGAACATCGGCATCATCATCCTCTCGGCGCGCACGCAGGAGATGGACAAGGTCACGGGCCTGATGACCGGGGCCGACGACTACG
>Ga0134096_1002116_pt1 | contig 13720 bp, 8 predicted proteins | sample 7_2taG_FD_94448 | JGI IMG/M metagenome (GOLD analysis project Ga0134096, IMG submission 94448) | Switchgrass degrading microbial communities from high solid loading bioreactors in New Hampshire, USA - 7_21_20_110_A3 metaG | ecosystem: Engineered > Bioreactor > Semi-continuous > Anaerobic >... | reverse complement strand
AGGGAGCTTCTGTCAAGAATCCGGAAGGAAGCCAGGGTTCCTTTGATAACAAAGACAGCGGATTACAGGAACAAGCTATCGGGGCTTTCAAAGACAATGCTTGAATATGATATCCGCGCTACAAATGCATATGTTCTGGCTTTTCCCGATCACAGGCAGCGGATGGGCGACCGGGACTTTACTATGCCTGTAATAAAAATTGACTGATATGCATAAAACGGACGGGTTATTTCCCGTCCGTTTGTAATTAATTCTACCTGAGCGTTGCATTCATTTCGGTCTTAAGACCGTCTATTATTTTTTCCATGATCCTGTTCACTTCATCGTCAACCAGTGTTCTTTCAGGCGAACGGAATATTAATGTATACGCTACGCTCTTCATACCTTCAGGTACCTGTTCTCCCTTATACACATCGAAAAGCTTGACTTCTTCAAGAAGCTCTCCGCCGAATTTTCTGACAGCCGCCTCTATTTCCTTTACGGGAATCCCGTCCATGACCACAAGCGCAATATCCCTTTCTACAGCGGGATATTTCGGCAAGCCTTTATATTCTTTTTCCATTCTCGAGTTTTCTATCATTGGTTTAATGTCCAGGACCGCAATATATGTTTTTGGAGGACATTCAAAATTATCGGCGACTTCCGGGTGTATCTCACCGATATAACCTATGACTTCGTTTCCCAGCGAAACTTTTGCACATCTTCCCGGATGGAATGAAGGATGGTTTTTCTCGGGTGAAAAATCAGCATTCTTAATGTTCATCTGGACAAACAACTGCTCTACTATTCCTTTCAGGAAATAAAAATCGGTATTGCCATAAAGACCTATAGTAAGCACTCTTCTTTCTTCAGGCAGAGGCTGGCCTTTAACGGGAAGGTAAACATAGGATACTTCAAAAAAGCGGCCTTCCTCAACCTTGCGGTTATAATTGGTTCTGATCACACCAAGCATGTCTGGTATGGTGGTTGTTCTCATAACACTGAAGTCTTCGCCAAGCGGATTTGTAATTACAACTGCATTTCTCAGTTCGTGATCCTTCGGCAGTCTCATTTTGTCCCAGACTTTTGGACTTGTGAATGAAAATGTATAGGTTTCATGCAGTCCGTAGGACAGCATTACCTGCATAATCAGGTCTTCCATCTTCTGGCTGTAAGTCTTTCTTCCGACTGTTGACTCTTTCCCGGACAATAGTGTAGGTTTGATGTTATTGTAATCGTAAAAACGGGCAACTTCCTCTGCCAAATCGGCCTGCAGGCGTACATCAGGCCGGAATGACGGAACGGTAAGCTTTCCGGTATTTCTGTCCAATCCAAATTCAAGCCTTTCAAACAAATCCAGCATCCATTCCCTATCAATATCGGTTCCAAGCAGACCGTTTATCGCCTTGTCATCCAATTCAAGCTCAACGGTTTCTGGTCTCACAGGATAGCAGTCCACTATTCCGGGAACAACCCTGCCGGCTCCCAGTTCTTCAATAAGCTGGGCACAACGGTTAAGAGCGGGTATCACATTCTCGGGATCCAATCCTTTTTCAAAACGGTTTGATGCTTCACTGCGCAAACCGAGCTTTTTGCTTGTAAGTCTTACCGAAGTTCCGTTAAAGTTCGCAGATTCTAGCAGCAGCATTTTCGTTTCGCTTGTGACTTCTGAGTTTTCCCCACCCATCACCCCTGCAATTGCTACGGGTTTATTCTCATCAGCTATTACAAGCATTGACGAATCAAGCTGACGTTTCTGACCATCGAGAGTGGTAATCATCTCTCCGTCTTTGGCGGTTCTTACTATAATTTTTCCGCCGTCCAGGCATTTCAGGTCAAAAGCATGCATTGGCTGTCCCATTTCCAGCATTACATAGTTAGTAATGTCAACAATATTGTTTATCGGCCTCATGCCTGCCAATGCAAGGCGCCTCTGCATCCATTCCGGGGACGGCTCTATTTTGACGTCTGTTACAATTCTTGCTGCATAACGGCTGCACAGTTCCGGATTCCTGATTTCAACCGAAGCAAAATCCGAGGCTTTTCCTTTTCCTTCTTCCTTTACCTTGATTTCAGGCTTTCTGAACTTAGCAGACAATGTTACTGCGGCTTCCCGTGCAAGCCCGACTATACTCAGGCAGTCCGGCCTGTTCGAAGTAATTTCAAAATCAAGAACGGGTTCAAGTCCCAGCACTTCCCTTACATCCTTCCCGATTTCAGGGGTATTATGGAACACGTATACTCCGTACTCGGGCGCATCGGGAAGGTAGTCACGGGTTAAATTGAGTTCTTCTATTGAACACATCATTCCATATGATTCAACGCCCCTAAGTTTCGTTGCCTTTATAACACCGCCCGGCAGGCGTGCACCTACAAGGGCAACTGGCACGTAATCTCCCTCCTTGACATTCGGGGCGCCGGTAACCACCTGGATCACTTCTTTCCCTATGTCAACCTGGGCAATTTTCAGCCTGTCGGCATCGGGATGCTTTTCAAGCGAAAGAATCTTACCCACAACTACATTGTCAAAGGATTTTCCCAAATCTTCAATACCTTCCACCTTGCTCCCCGAAAGGGTCATTTTTTCGGCAAGTTCTTCCGCATTCACATTTATATCAGCAAAATCCTTAAGCCAGGAAATTGGTGCTTTCATTCAAATCACTCCCCCTTTTCGTCGTATTCCCGATTAGAATTGTTTTAAGAAACGCATGTCATTCTCATACAGAAGGCGAATATCGTCTATGTTAAAACGTCCCATCGCGGTCCTTTCAACACCGAGTCCGAATGCAAAACCACTGTAAACCTTGGGATCTATACCGCAAATCTCAAGAACCTTGGGATGCACCATGCCTGCGCCAAGTATTTCAATCCATCCCACGTATCCGCAAACTCTGCATCCTTTTCCTCCGCATGCCCAGCAAGAGACATCAACTTCCGCACTGGGTTCGGTAAACGGAAAATGATGAGGTCTTAAACGTATCCTCGTATTTTCACCAAACAGGCTTTTCGCGAATACCTGCAGTGTACCAATCAGATCTCCCATTGTTACGCCTTTGTCCACTACAAGCCCTTCCACCTGGTGGAAAATCGGAGAATGGGTTGCATCAATCTGATCAGAACGGTATACCCTGCCAGGGCAAATTATTTTTATCGGAGGTTTCTTCTTTTCCATAACCCTTATCTGCACAGGCGATGTCTGTGTTCTTAATACAACATTTTCGTTGATATAAAATGAGTCCTGGGTATCCCTTGCAGGATGGTTTTTCGGAATATTAAGGGCCTCGAAATTATAATAATCCAGCTCCACTTCAGGTCCTTCGGCAATTTCATAGCCCATTCCGAGGAAAACCTCCTTTATTTCGTCAAGAACCTGGGTTAACGGATGTTTCTTCCCTATCGGATGCAATGATCCCGGCATTGTAACATCGATGGTTTCCCTGGCCAGTTTCTTTTCCCGCTCTTCCTGCAAAAGCCTGTTCTTGATCTTTGAAATGTTCTCTTCTATCTGTTCTCTTATTTCATTTACCAGCTGACCGATAACAGGCCTTTCCTCGGCGGGAAGAGTTCCCATTCCCTTCAGAATCCCGGTAATTTTTCCTTTCTTGCCCAAAAACATGACTCTTATTTCTTCAAGGGTTTTAATGTCCTTTACCGATTCCAGCTTTTCCATCGCTTCTCTTATGATTGCCTGAAGCTGCTCCTTCATGATTCCTCCCCTTTCAACATTTTTATTCAGTAAACAATGCCATATAATCAAAAATGCTTCGTCCCAGAATAGGACGAAGCATTGAAATACTCCGCGGTACCACCTATGTTTACACGGATACAGAATACGCGTATTATCCGTGTACACTCTGACCCGTATAACGGCGGGAACCGTCTTTCCCTACTTTCAGGACATAACGGGTGTAATGAATTATCACCCTGCCCAGGTTCAGGAAAGCTACTCCGGAGGGAAATTCACGCTGTTCCGTTTAAAGGGATGCTTCCAGCCGATGACATCCCCTCTCTGGTTAAAGAGGGAACAGGCTACTTAACTCCTTCATCGTATTATTATGTATTCAGCCTTAATGGTTAAAACACATTATAGCATAATAGTTATCCGGATACAAGGCGGGTAATGAGAATTATTTACAAAAAAAACGGTTATATATCTGATCCGAATATATAGCCGTAATTAAACTTCCTAAATTTTATATATAAAAAGAATCCGGCATTTTATGCCGGATTCTGTCGTCATATTATTTTGTTCAGCTTGTATAGGCGCTTATTTTCTGGGACTGTTCCTGGATGAATTTCTCCAGGTCACCAAAACGTATTTTGTTAACTGCATTTCCTGCCTTTTCAAACTGCTTTGCCCTTAACAGGTTGAGTACATTTACCAGATCGCTGTTTATATTCTTGATAATATCTGCGCCTTCTTTAATGGAATTAATATCGGCAGTCTTGATTGCTTCAACAAGATCGGCCTTAACAGTGTCAAGGTTATCAACATATGCCATAAAGATGTCGTATGATTCCTGATCCACCAGTTCAAGCTGTTCTTTGATATACTCGTCTTCTTCAAGATAGTAAACCAGTTCCTGGATGTACTCAGTATCTACGTCTTCAAGCAAATCAAGAACGTACTGCTGGCTGTTTTCAAGTTCATACGCATACTTGACTGCTTCATTAATATACGCGGTAATCTGATCATCAGGTATTGAATTAAGCATGTCGGTCAACGACTTTGTAATATCCGCATACATATTATAGTAGTCCTTAATTGAAGCAAGGTAATAATCAACGGTTTCATTCGGTACAATCACTGTCAGTGCCTGGTACAGATCCCTGTCGGCGATAAGGAGCCTGATTGCCCTTTCGATATCCCCGCTGTTAATTGCCGCGCTGAGATTGTTCAGCGAACCTTCGGCCTTTTTGTAAAGGGTGTAATATGTATTTGCGGTATCTACATAATCTGACAGTGTGGCTGCAGGAATAAACCATGTAAGCATATCATGGAGCTTGTCATTGTCAATAACGCTGAGAACTATCTCTTCTATCGTACCGTCAAGCTTAATGGTCTGGATCGGCTCTGCCCATTTAACAATTGCCTGACGATATTTTTCTACGCCCTGTGCGTATTTGTCCAGATCCGGAGCAAGTGCAAAGTAAATTGCGCTGTTGACGAGTTCCTCATTGTTAAGAACATCCTCAACATATTTTTCAACGTTTTTATCCGAAAGAACGCCCTCTGCGAGAGCCCTGTCTATGAAAGTTGCAATAACGGGAGAAGCGGAACGTTTGAAGCTGTTAATTTCAACTTCAAGATCATCAACATAATCCTTGACAAGTGCTTTTATAGCGTCAACATCAAGCTGGATAAAAGCATTCATATTACCACTGCCGTATTTGATTTCCTTAACGGTGAATATCTGAGGAACACCCAGATCTGAATAGTTAATTGTATATGCCAGTTGATCGAGAGGAAGTCTCTTCGTGATGAATTTAGGCGCTTTCTTATTGCCCAGATTAAAATCACTTGCTGAAATTGTTATTCCTGTTTCACTTGGTTCAATATTGATTTTAGCACTGATGGGAAGACTTATTGAGCCGTATTTTGCATTTACATAAACTCGCTGATCCGCTGTCTTGAATACAACTTCCTGAATCTTTAACTTGTCCGGAAGACCTAAATCAATTTGTTCGAGCTGATCTTTAATAAGAGAATTGATCAAATCCTGGTTAAGTTCAATTTCAACGGTGTGTGTTGATGCATCATAATACAGGTGTTTTTTCGCGATTTCGCTGAGTAGATCATCGTAATGTACATAAGAAAAACTTAAATCATTGTAAACCGAACTGTTCAAGCTTATGATGGTTCCAAGCGGCACCGCTATAATAACGAGAACAACCGCCACTATAACCCAAAACCACCATTTTTTCAATAACATAACTGGCACCCCCTAAAATTTTAAGCTTGTCCTTTAAGCCTTTTGGTAGGATTTTTATTTATAAATATATAAACATATGAAAATATGCCTATATATTTATATTCCGGTTACGTTCACAATATAATTTCATAATTTCAGTCGGTCATTTTCCCCAAAGTTTAATATAGTTTTTTGTCAACTTTAAACAAAAACATTACATAAATTTGCTAGTCGCTAGGTATAATATTACTATAAAATAGTATGACTGTCAATTACAGCTTGGCTGTCAAAAGGCAAAAAAATAATTATTTTCAGCTTAAATAAAAGCTTCGGGGACTTTTTAACTTGCATACAGAAATGGTAATATATTTCCATCAAACTTGCCATGAATCTTATCTTAATTGAAAATGTACATTCCATATATTAAAATGATTTTGATCACTGTTAATTGCAGAAAGGATGGAAAAAACCAACGATGAAAATTAAAAAGTTATTTTTTTTATTACTTTTTTTAACCATAATTGCAAGCATTGCACTTGCAATTACATCTAAAATACCACATAACACGAACGCAAACAACGACTATTTGATCGTCTCGCCAACCAGAACTCAGAATGACCCGCGTTCAGAAGAACCCGTCACTCAGACGCCAACGCCTGTTCAGGCTCAGGTAATTGAAAAAATAACACCGGTATATTCTGATAAAGAAATTGACCCAAGAAACGTAAATCCCGATATTCCCCCTGTCTACGACGGTGATAATGCTTTCAGTGAATATGCTAAAGAGAAAAAACTGGGCAATACTGTTTTGAAGTACTGGCATTTCCTGGATAACGACATTGTAATTTCTGATGTCGAAAACCCGGGTATTTCCTTCGGTCCCGCCGAAAGCTATACCGGTGTTGAAGGCGTGACCACCTTCAGAGGAAACCATTACAGAAACAGCGCCGCGTTCGGAACGAGGAAGGTTACCGAAAAAAAACTTGAGCTCGTATGGACAAAGGACATTGGTTCTGTCAGTGCGAACGGTTCATACTGGCCGGGTGTGGGCTGGACAGGTCAGCCCCTGATAATTCACTGGGACGAGGATATAAGAAAACTAATGAACGTTAAACCGGAATACAAGAATACCGATCTTGTGGAAGTCATATATCCTACGCTGGACGGAAACATATATTTTCTGAATCTTGAAGACGGGAAACCTACAAGAGATCCTATTTACATCGGTTATCCCACAAAGGGTACGGGCATGATTGATCCCAGGGGATACCCGATTCTCTATACCGGACAGGGTCTTAACCAGAACGGCGACAATTTCGCCCATCACAAGTTCAGAATATTCAGCCTCATTGACCAGACCGAAATTTTTTCGATTACAGGCACAACACCGGAAGCGTTCAGGCTGTGGGGAGCTTTTGATCCGTCACCGCTTCTTCATAAGGAAACCGATACGCTGATACAGCCCGGTGAAAACGGCATATTATACAGGATAAAAATGAACACTTATTTCAACAGGGAGACCGGGGAACTGTCAATAAACCCCGAGGTAACCAAGTACAGGTATAAAGGCGTGTTTAACGATAATATCGGTTTCGAGAATTCCCCTGTTTTTTATAAAAACTACCTTTATCTTGCAGACAATGGCGGCCTGTTGCAGTGTATTGACATAAATACCCTTGAGCCTGTATGGATCGCAAACGTCGAAGACGACACCGATGCGACGATGGTTCTCGAAGAAACCAACGAAGGTGTTTTCCTTTACACGGGCAACGAGGTGGATTTACGCGCAACAGGCGGACAGCAGCCGGCATATGCCGACTGTCAGCTTCGGAAGTTCAATGCGCTGACAGGCGAACTTATATGGGAAAAATCATACAGGTGCATATATCAGAACGGTGTAAACGGAGGTCTGCTGTCAACTCCTGTAATAGGAAAAAATGATATATCAGACATTATTATTTTCAACATATGCAAAACCAACGACTGGAAAAGCGGAAAAATGGTCGCGCTTGACAAGAAAACCGGTAAGGAAGTATGGGTAAAGGATCTTGAAAATTACAGCTGGAGTTCTCCTGTTGACTTTTTGTCCGAGGACGGAAAAACTTATATGATTTTCTGTGACTATGCAGGAAAAATGCATCTTATGGATCCTTCAAACGGCGAAATACTCGACACCATATCTGTTGGCCTGAATGTTGAAGCGTCACCGGCAATATACAACGACATGGTAGTAGTTGGAACATATGCAAAGAAAATTTACGGAATCAGGATAAAATAGTGCCTTTTTGGCTGAAAAAACCGGGTTTGGGTTACAGCCCGGTTTTTTTTCATAAAATTGTTCTTAACAAAAATATTCATATTCGTTATAATACCTTTCTAGAGCCTTGATATTACCCAAATGTCATGAAAGGAAGAATAAAATGAAACTTGGAATAGTGGGACTGCCCAATGTAGGAAAAAGTACACTGTTTAATGCAATTACGAAAGCAGGTGCAGAAAGCGCGAATTATCCCTTCTGCACTATAGATCCGAACATAGGTGTTGTTAACGTGCCCGATGAGAGACTTGAAAAATTGGCTGAAATGTATAAGCCAAAAAAAGTGACTCCCACGACAATCGAATTCGTTGATATAGCCGGCCTGGTGAAAGGAGCAAGCAAGGGCGAAGGCCTTGGCAATAAGTTCCTCTCCCATATCCGTGAAGTGGATGCCATCGTCCACGTAGTAAGATGTTTTGAAGACCCGAATATTGTGCATGTTGACGGTTCGGTCGGACCCGCCCGTGACATTGAAACAATCAACCTGGAACTTATTTTCGCCGATCTTGAAGTGCTTGAAAGGCGGATTGACAAGGTTAAAAAACAGGCAAAATCAGGGGAAAAGAAATACCAGGAGGAACTTGCGTTTCTTGAAAGCATACAGAAGCATCTTGAATCGAATAAACCGGTCCGTACGATGGAAATTGAAGAGGAATGGGAAAAATACACCGAACAGCTCTTCCTTTTAACTTCAAAACCCATGCTTTACTGTGCAAACATATCAGAGGACGACATAAAGAACCCGGACGACAACCCTTATGTGAAAGAACTTAAGGCATATGCTGAAAAGGAAAATGCAGAAGTAGTAGTAATATGTGCCAGGATTGAAGAAGAAATCGCCCAGCTTGACGACAGTGAAAAAAAGGCTTTCCTTTCCGAACTGGGTATAGGCGAGTCAGGGCTTGACCGTTTGGTAAAGGCAAGTTACAGGCTTCTTGGGCTGATAAGCTTTTTAACCGCAGGCGAGACAGAGGTGCGGGCATGGACAATTAAAAAAGGAACAAAAGCGCCGCAGGCTGCAGGAAAAATCCACAGCGATTTTGAACGCGGCTTTATCCGGGCTGAAATCGTGGCCTATGAGGATCTGATAAAGGCAGGCTCTTATAACGCCGCAAAGGAAATGGGTCTTGTCCGCTCTGAAGGAAAGGATTATGAGATGAAGGACGGGGACGTTACCCTGTTCAGGTTTAATGTATAGATGTTTAAATAAAACCGGATCGCCAAGCGATCCGGTTTTTTATTGCTTATTATACTTCCTTATTATTTTCTTTGACGTGGTTTTTTCAAATTCAGTCTCCCTTATTTCAATATGGCGTACGTATTTGTACAGTACCAGCATCTTGTTGACCTTGTAGACTTCTTCTTCAATGAGTTTGTATACCTGTTCTTCCGTAGGATTTTCGGTTCCCAGTGTTTCCTTTATTTTTTCCATGTCAGGGTATATTTCTGCCGCAACTTCAATATCACCTTCCACTTCATTTTCTCTTCCGTAAACCATGCTTTCGGCTATATACGGACTCCTGTTCAGCAATGCTTCTATTTCTTCGGGATAAATATTCTTACCGTTTTTCGTAACGATAACGTTTTTCTTTCTGCCTGTGATGTACAAAAACCCGTCCTCGTCAATATAACCCAGGTCGCCGGTGTGGAACCAGCCGTTCACAATGGTTTCCCTTGTAAGCTCTTCATTTTCATAATATCCCAGCATTATATTCGGCCCTTTGGCAATTATTTCCCCTATCCCTTCTTCATTCGGGTCATGGATTTTAACCTGCACATTCGGGAGCGGAAGGCCGGCAGCATTGTTCCTGTAGTCAACGTCCCTGTTCAGCGCAATGATGGGTGAACATTCGGTTAACCCGTAACCCTGAACGCAATGGATTCCAAAATCCTGGAACCCTTGTACGACTTTCGGATCTATTGCCGCACCGCCGCTTATGAAGAGCCTCATCGCACCGCCAAAATTTTCATGGATTGGCCTGAAAAGTTTCTTCCTTATATCAATACCTGCCATTCTGAGTATTCTGCTGATTTTAAGGCCAAGTTTCAGTTTTCTCAGAACTTTAGGATCCTTTGATGCCTGATCCCATATACGTTTGTACATCGCTTCAAGGATAAGCGGTACACCGAGCAGAATTGTTGTTTTCGATTCTTTAAGATTTTTTGCAATGTGCCTTAATCCTTCACAAAACGCAATCGTTGATCCGCGGTATATCTGACACAGGAATCCGCATGTGCATGCATAGGTATGATGAAGAGGCAGAACCAGCAGAAACACGTCTTTTTCGTCTATATACAGCATTGAACACATATCCATAAGGTTTGAGCAGACATTTTTATGGGAAAGCATAACGGCTTTCGCCTTATCTGTGGTTCCTGACGTAAAAAGAAGAATGCTCATCGCTTCCCTGTCTATTTTTGCATCGAGAAAACTCCTGTCACCGCTGTTAATAAGCTCGTAACCTTTATTGACCAGGACCCTGTAAGAGAGAACCTTACCGGTTGACTCTTCTGCATCCATTGAAATGAGGTATTTAAGGTTCGGCAATTCATCGGCAATGGATTCCACTTCATTTTTCTTGCCATCTGAATAGAATACTGCATCAGCTTTTGAACGGAGAAGCAGATTTTTAATTTCGCCGACAGGCAAATCCTTGTCCAGGGGCACCACCACTCCGGTTCCGTTCACTACCGCCAGGTAGGCTACCGTCCATTCGTACCTGTTTTCGCTTATAACAGCCACTCTTTTCCCTGAAAGTCCAAGGCTTATTAATGCAGTACCCAGGGCATTGACATCATTATAATACTGCCTGAACGTTATCGGCTTGTAAGGTCCGCCTTCTTCGGTTTTTACCAGAAATGCGGTCTCATTCCCATATAATTCGGCACTGCTTTCAAGCATATCTTTCAATGTGCTTATTTGACGTACCTCGTATAACGGTATGTTTTTCATACACAACCCTCTCCGTTTATCAGGATATCAGCCCCATCTTAACCCGGCTGTTTAATCTATTATAACAGTGTTGTATATGTTTTTCCACAAAAAACCTGCAATTAAACAAAAAGGATTATATAATCTTCACTGGACATATTCCGCCAGCTTTTCAGGCTTTAAAATTTTCACGGTGGAAAGGTGGAAATCTATTATTCCTTCGTCACGCATCCTGCCCATTTCCCGCGACATTGAAGGTCTTGAAATATTCAGAAAATCAGCCATCTCATTTCGTTTCATCGGCAGATGTATCAGAAGGCTCCCCTGCTCTTTATGAAGTTCCCAGAAAAATGTGCAGAGTTTTTCCCTCATCCCCTTAATGGACATGTATTCAACCTTTCTGTTAAGGTTCATCGCCTTTTCAGACAAAATCTTGAGCATGTTCAGTATAATCTGCCGGTGAAATGAACAGGCATGTGAACAGCTCCCCACTATTTTGTCCTGCGATATAAAAAGAACGGTTGAATTTGTCAATGCCTCAATGCTTGCCGGCCATACCCGTTTTTCCGAAAAAACGGCCATCTCCCCGAACAAATCGCCGGGTTTCAGTATATTCATAATTATCCTGTTCCCGCTTACATTCTCCTTCAGTACTGACAAACTTCCCTCCGTGAGCAGGCCCAGGCCTTTCATCGGTTGTCCCGCCTGCGCTATGAATTCTCCCTTGCTGAATGTTTCTTCCTTCGGATTAAGGCATGCCAGCATTATATCAATATTCTCCTTTTCAATATTCGCAAAAAGCAGTGAATTTGCCAGAACATCCTTCCAGTTGCCTTTTATAATAATCACCTCATTTTGTAGCCACGGCTACCGATTTGTTCCTTTTAATATATTACAATGTAACGCGTAAATCAAGAAGAATCTAAATCTTTACCGGACAAGGAGGATATAACTTATGTCTATGTTTTGTTTTCAGTGTGAACAGACTGCAGGCGGAAAAGGCTGCGTAAAAACCGGTGTCTGCGGAAAAAAGCCGGAGGTGTCAAATACCCAGGATGAACTGACCTGCGCATTGATTGGACTTGCGCGTGCCGCGGGCGGGAAATGCCCTGACAGGGAAACTGCAGAACTGATGATTAAATCACTTTTTGCAACGGTAACAAATGTTAATTTTGATGAAGGCAGAATAAGAGAACTTATCGATAAGACTGAAGCAAAGAAAAATGAGCTTGGCGGAGCAGAAAATTTCAACATGTGGGATTTATGGAACGGCGATGTGGACTCGGTGTCCCTTCGTTCAACACTGCTCCTGGGAATCCGGGGCATGTCGGCATATGCTTACCATGCGTTTGTGCTCGGCAAGGAAGATGATGATGTAACCAACTGGTTCTTTAAAGGAATGAAAACCATAGGAGAAGACCATTCCGCGGAAGAATGGCTGGAATTGCTCATGGAATTCGGCCGTATCAACCTTAAATGTATGGCACTGCTTGATGAAGCCAATACCTCTGCTTACGGGCATCCGGTTCCTACCAGGGTTACAACAAACATTGAAAAAGGGCCGTTTATAGTGGTTTCCGGCCATGATTTGCATGACCTGAAAATGCTCCTGGAGCAAACCGAGGGCAAGGGAATTAACATATACACTCACGGCGAAATGCTTCCGGCACATGCCTATCCGGAACTTAAGAAATATTCTCACTTAAAGGGTAATTTCGGAACGGCATGGCAGAATCAGCAGAAGGAGTTTGACGGTGTTCCGGGTGCATTCCTGTTTACTACAAACTGCCTGATGCCTCCCAAGGCATCCTATGCCGACAGGGTATTTACCACCGCAGTCGTCGGATATCCTGGTCTCAGGCACATACCTGAAGGAGAAAACGGAATCAAGGATTTCACTCCTGTAATTGAAAAAGCCCTTGAACTTGGCGGATATCCCGAAGATATGATTTTTACCGGTATTAACGGCGGTTCGGAACTGACTACCGGTTTTGCAAGAAACACAGTTTTAAGCGTGGCAGACACGGTTATAGAAGCGGTGAAATCAGGCGCCATAAGGCATTTCTTCCTAGTCGGAGGATGCGACGGCGCAAAGCCCGGAAGAAACTATTATACAGAGTTTGTAAAACAGGCTCCGAAGGATACGGTAATACTTACGCTTGCCTGCGGAAAATATCGCTTCAATGATCTTGACCTGGGAACCATCGGCGGGCTGCCGAGAATTATGGATATGGGTCAGTGCAATGACGCATATTCGGCTATCCAGGTAGCACTGGCACTGGCAAAAGCCTTTGACTGCACGGTGAACGAACTGCCCCTGACCCTTGTATTGTCCTGGTATGAGCAGAAAGCGGTATGTATACTCCTTACATTGCTGTCCCTTGGAATTAAAAATATTTACCTTGGGCCTTCACTGCCGGCTTTCCTGTCTTCAAACGTACTTAAGATTCTTGTGGATCAGTTCAATATAAAACCAATCACAACTCCTGAACAGGATCTTAAGGAAATCCTGGGTTAATACAGAAAAGTCCTGGTTTGGTTTTGACCGAACCAGGACTTTTAATTTTTCATATATTTTTT
>Ga0134096_1002112_pt1 | contig 13743 bp, 9 predicted proteins | sample 7_2taG_FD_94448 | JGI IMG/M metagenome (GOLD analysis project Ga0134096, IMG submission 94448) | Switchgrass degrading microbial communities from high solid loading bioreactors in New Hampshire, USA - 7_21_20_110_A3 metaG | ecosystem: Engineered > Bioreactor > Semi-continuous > Anaerobic >... | reverse complement strand
TTTTGGCATTGTCCCATGCACCGCCTGCATTACCGGTGAAAATAGCCAGCATTACTGCCGAAACAGTCGAACCAATCAGGATTCCGCCCACAAATCCGGGTCCAAAGAGGAAACCACAGACTACAGGAACAACTATGGCAAGCATCGAGGGTATTTTCATTTCCCTCAGTGCTCCCTGGGAGCTAATCTCTATACAAGTCTTATAATCCGGCTTTGCAGTGCCATCCAGAATTCCGGGAATTGTACGGAACTGACGACGAACTTCTTCCACCATTTTTCTTGCTGCTTTTGTGACAGCGTCAATAAGCATACCACTGAACATGAACGGAAGTGCGGCACCGCAAAGAACACCAACGAGAATCATCGGATCAATAAGGTTAAAAATCAGTTCGGTGGAGGGATCATTATACGAATACAGGTAACTTACCATGAGGGACAATGCAGCAAGTGCCGCAGAGCCGATTGCAAAGCCTTTTCCGATGGCAGCGGTTGTGTTACCGACTGAGTCAAGCTTATCGGTAATTTCACGCACTTCAGGTTCAAGTTTGCTCATTTCAGCTATACCGCCGGCATTGTCTGATATTGGACCATAAGTGTCAACAGAAACAATTGCGCTGACGAAACTCAGCATTCCTACTGCAGCCATGGCCACACCGTACATTCCGGATATAAAGTAGGAAGCAGCGATTGCAGTACCGAGTACAATCAACGGAGCCATACAACTCTTCATGCCAATTCCAAGTCCCTGGGTAATTGTAAGAGCCGCTCCTTCCCTGCTTGCTGAGGCAATATGACGTGTAGGTTTATAATCGTATGATGTATAATATTCAGCAATTATTCCTACAAGAATTCCTGCTACAACACCGAGCGTGGAAGCTATCCAGGGAGAAGCAAAACCCGCAGCAAAACCGGCACCGGACAAATCCTCACTTTTAAACATAATATATGTTATAAAGAATCCGAACACAATTGTAAGACCTGCAGACAACCATGTCGAACCATTCAGTTCACGGTGCGGATTATCCGAAAGATTTTTGAGCAGAAGGGATGCTATCCCAATAACACAGGCAATAAGTCCACCTGCAGCAAAAACAACCGGGAATAAAAAGAGTTTGCTCAAAAGGCTGTCTGATATTAACCCATTTGTCATTTCCCCTCCGGTGTACTGGCTTGTAAGGAACAGATGAAAGCCAAGGATAATTGCTGCAGTTATTGCACCGACATAGCTTTCCAGCAAGTCACTGCCAAGACCTGCAACATCACCGACATTGTCACCGACATTGTCCGCTATTGTGGCAGGATTTCTCGGATCGTCTTCCGGAATGTGCGCTTCAACCTTTCCTACCAGGTCAGCACCCATGTCTGCAGCCTTGGTATAAATACCTCCGCCAACACGATTAAACATGGCTATCAATGAACATCCGAGCGCATATCCTGAAAGAACCATGGTAAAGGGTACAAATTCAACCCCTAACCAGTTCGAAACAAGTACTACATTCTCGGGTTCCAGCATTCTCAAACCAATACCGAAGATAATATAAACGAGAAAAAGACCAAGAAGCGCAAACCCGCCTACGCAAAGACCCATAACGCTGCCACCCCTGAAAGCCACTTTCAACGTGCTTCCAAGTTTTTTGGTTACCCGTGATTGGCAACTCTGACATTTGCATATGTAGCAATTTTCATTCCCACATAACCGGCTGAAGCACTCATAACAGCACCTATCAAAAATGCAAACGCTGTGTAAACGCTTACAAGAATTAAAAGCGCTGCAAATACACATATTACAACGATTAGCAATATTTTATACTCGTAATTGATAAACGCATTTGCACCAACACGGATTGCCGAAGCAATTTCCACCATTTTATCAGTGCCTTCATTCATCTTTTTTACTTTTACAAAGTTCACGGCAGCAAAACCCAAAGTAAGTAAAGATGCAATTATGACGAGGGCCAAAATGCTCATTTAAAACACGCTCTCCTTTCATTTTGTTAATAAAATCTGCATATTTCGACATAACTATATAATTATATAACAGATTAAGAGTATATTACAATGGTTGTTTTTTCCGGGCTTAACATGATCTGAGCAATTCTGCCGTTCTTTTTGAAATAAGGGTTTCCTGGCATTGCTTCATCCTCGATATGTTCCCCTGTGCGTATTTTGCCTCTTCATGTCGAGTAGACAGATTGAATGTAATTCAGTAAATCAGTTAATATCAGTCACACCTCTTTCAAACCGCAAACGCCGCTCAAGCAACCCATCATATCAAACAATTGCTATCATGGATTACCTGTTGGGGTGTACATAAATATTGCCTTCATTATAGCAGTGTTGAAATATGATTTATTATATGCTTAAATATCATTAAGAAAAAGGTTGTGCCTATTAATGCAATAAAAGAACATTTTGGAAGGAATCAATAAGTGAAGCTTTTTGACAGACTGCCCCCCAATCTTTTTTCCATACTGGTTTCCAAAAACAAGGCATTGTATGCTGAAGCTTTGTTTGTCCTGCGCAAGGCATTCAAGCAGCATATGACCATAAGCAAGAGTGATCTTGTGGCAATGCTCATTGCAAGTCTTGATGAAGCATTATTGGATCTTGATTTGGAAGCGGAAAAAATGGAGTTTGAAGAAGCTGAAGAAGAAGTAAAAGGCGGGCAGGGACAGTCTGCCACTGCGCATCTGATTCTCAGAAGGCTCATGGCTACAAAATGGATTGAAGTTGAGTATCAGATGGATTCGTTCGAGGAGATTATTACTCTTCCCGATTATACAATAAAACTTCTGGACCTTTTATATTCATTTACGGATGATACGGTGCGCGAATACAATTCATATGTTTATTCCACCTATTCCGCCCTGCGCACAGCCGATGCAGAAAGAGACGATTTCATGTACAATGCTTTGCTGACAGCCCATGAGAACACCCTGAAGCTTGTGGATGAACTGAAGACGCTGCATAACAATATAAGAAGATATCATCAGGCCCTTAATGATTACTTTACCGTAAATGATATCCTGAAGGGCCACTTTGATGAGTACAAGGAACTTATCATGGATCGCATATACCATCCGCTGAAAACTATGGACTCGGTTCCGCGGTACAAAATTCCGATAATGAAAATACTGACGGGCTGGCTTTCGGATTTGGGAATAAGACAAAAAATGGCCGTGCAGGCCGTCCAGCGCGGCAAGTTTAATACGGTGGATGATGCAATGGATGATATCATACGCAGAATAAATGAAGTAAGCGATATTTATGAAGGCCTTGACGAAATGCTTGCTGAAATTGACAGGAAGAGGACGGCTTACACCCGGGCATCATTGGAAAAAATGCGTTATCTTCTGACTATTGACAGGAGCATAAAAGGCAAGCTTGTGGACGTCCTCTCTGCAGCTGCTGCAGACCAGGAAAAATGGGCGGAAATAATGGCTGACAATGTAAAACTGTTCAAACAGTGCTATATAGATGAAAAGTCGCTGTACGTAAAACCGAACAGGATGGGACGCAAAGAAGGAAAACCTCTTGGCCTTGAGATAACAGACGAGAATATTGGCGGTAAAGCGTTTGAAGATTTTCTGAAAAAGGCCAGGAAACAGTACAGCCATCAGAAGATAATGGCATTTATGAAAGAGCTGATGAGAAACAAGCATGTTCTGAACAGTTCTGAAATCAGAATTGCTGACGATGATGAATTTGTCATGCTCGTTCTGGCGACATTGAAAAAATGTGAAAAAGGCGTTTTCTACCAGGTGGAATTTGAAGACGGATATGACCGGTGCGACGGATATACCATACCGCGCATGAGGTTTATAAGGAGAGAAAAAGCGAATGTGGACTGAAGCTTATGAGAAACTGACAAGCTCTGAAAAGGAAGAATTCAGACGACTTGCCAACATGCTGCTGTCGAAGACGTTCATAATAAGGGACTATTACGACAGCAAGGAAGAGATGATGAAGATAAGTCCGGAGTACAGGTTTATTGAGAGGAATTTTGAACTGTTCTCCGGTTACTTTTTCTGTTCGGGCTGGGATTTGCTCAAGGATAACCAGTATGGCGTGATTTTAGTAGAAAACGTATATGAATACAACAGGCTTAAGCTGAGCCGGTTAACCACTTTCTTTCTTTATATAATCAGACTGATATACGAGGAAGAACGGGAACACATTTCTTTAAGAAACGAGGTCATAACTACTACAGGGCAGATAATACACAAAATGATCAATCTGAACCTTATAAAAAAGAAACCCTCGGATCACGACATTTCGGATTCTCTCAGGCTTTTGTCAAATCACAACCTGATCCAGAAAATATCGGGCCCGTGGGAAAAGGCGGATACCAAAATCCTGATACTGCCCTCAGTGCTCTTTGTGGTATCCAATGAGAGAATAAGCAGGATTTATGATCTTGTTGAAAACGGCGAAAATACTCAGGATGAGAACAACCAGGATAATGAAACGGTATCGGAAATCATAAGAGGGGAAGGCGAAGAGGCATGAAGCTGCTGAAAAAACTTCTTTTGATACACTGGCATTTCTTCAGTTATGAACTTGTAGAATTCGATAAAATCAACTTTCTTACAGGGAAGAATGCGTCAGGCAAAACAACGATGATTGATGCGTTACAGGTCATTATGCTTGGAGACGCAAACGGAAGGGGTTTTTTCAATAAGGCCGCCAACGAAAAATCCGCCAGGAGCCTGAAAGGGTATTTGAGAGGCGAGCTCGGAGATGACGGTGACGCAGGTTTCAGATATCTGAGAGAAGGACGTTTTACCAGTTATATTGCCTGCGAGTTTTATGACGATGTAAGAAAATCCAGCTTCACCCTGGGTATTGTATTTGAATGCTATGAGGACAGTTCCGATGAGCACCGGTTTTTCATCCTGGATTCCGAACTGCCGGAAAATCACTTTATCGTCAATAATGTTCCGATGACATACAAGGAATTGAGGACATATGTAAATAAGCATTACAAAAAGGGAAGATACGATTTTCCCGATTCGGACAGGGGGTACCAGGAGATTCTGAAAGGAAAGCTTGGCGGTCTGAAAAACAAGTACTTCGACCTCTTCAAGAAGGCCGTTTCATTCACTCCCATCACCGAGATTGAGACATTTATCACCGACTATGTGTGCGATGTTAAGAATCCGGTGGATATATCACTGATGCAGGAAAACATAAGGCAGTACAAACGTATGGAGCTTGAGACCGATCTCCTTGAAAAACGCGTATCAGCGCTTCAGAACATTGCCGATATGTACAGGTCATACCTGGATGAAAAACAAAGGCTGCAGATACAGAGCTACCTGATAGACAGGGCAAGTTTGCAGGTTATACTTGATGAAAAAAAGACTCTTAATGAAGAGATAGGAAGGCTTGATAGAGAAATTGCCGCCTGTTCCCAAAAACAGGCAGATATTGCCGTGAAGCTTGTGAATGAAAGGAAAAAAAGGGACGAGCTTATTGCTGCAAGAGAAAGGTCAGACATCTATACTCAGATGAAGCAGCTGGAATCACAGAAGAAAGAACTTTCTCAAATGATAGAAAAGCTGAATGGCGAAGCTGACGAGACCGTTCAGAAACTTCGGAAATATGCCCATGAATGGAAAGAGGCTGCAAAAGGCTGTTCAGACCTTAAGCGCCTTCCCGAAAGTGAAATAAAGGATTTGTTTATCAATGAAATTCGGGATGTAGAAAAATGCGCAGCATTGGCACAGGCTCATGCCATAAGCCTTCTGGACATTGATGAGGAAAGCATTGACACGCTGACAGCCCATAAGTTTAACGGCATAAATGAAGATTTGACCAGATTTAATAAATCGTCCACGTTGCTTATGTATTCAGCAGACAGGAAGAAAGCCGGGATAGAGTCCGAACTAGAAAGACTGGAAAGAACCCTTGCCGACCTGGAAAAGGGTATAAAATCATATGACCCGAAACTTATCGCACTGCGGGATGAGATCAGTAAAGAACTTGCCGGGAAGTACCAAAAGGATATCCCGGTGTATATACTGGCCGATCTTCTCGACATAAGGGATATGCGCTGGCGAAATGCGGTTGAGGCATACCTGCACACCCAGAAATACTACCTGCTTGTGGAACCGCAATACTTTATTGACGCCTTAAAGGTATATGACAGGCTGAAGTTCAGTGGGGGATTTTATGACTGGGGCCTTATTGATGCAGGCAAGCTTGAAAGTTTCAGACCCCATGCACAGAAAGGAAGTCTTGCCGAGGAAGTGGTTACAGACAATATGTACGCCAGGATGTTTATTGATTACGTCATGGGAAGAGTAATCAAATGCGACAAGGTCGAAGAATTGCGAAACCATGACAGGGCTATAACCGATTCCTGCATGCTGTATCAGGGTTATGTTGCAAGGCAGCTCAACCCAGAGAGGTGGAAGTATCCGTTCATAGGAAGAAAAGCGCTGCAAGAACAGAAGGAAACCGTAAAAAGGGCTATAGAAAAGCAAAAGACGGATCTTCAGCATTGCAAAATCTTAGTTGACATTCTGTCAAAAGCATCGAATATAATAGTTATTAACCGCAATGAGTATGAGCAATACCTGAGGGTTATTGAGGAGACCAGGAAACTGCCCGGGCTGAAAAGCAGGCTGAATGAAGTCGTTGATGAACTGGAAAAGCTTGACCTTACCTGGCTTTTCAGCCTTGACGAAAAAATAAGGGAATGCGAGAACAGGATAACCGGGTTTGAAGAAGAAGAGAAGAAATGTATAAGCTCCATTGCATCAGCAGAAAATGCAAGGAAGACAATCGTCCAGGAAAAACTGCCTTCTGCTGGGAAACAAGAAGCAAAAGCGAGAGAAGACCTGGCCCGGTACGATACTTCCTGGGTTAACGAAAAAGGAGAACCCCGGTTTTTACGGGAATTGGAGAACAGAAAATCCGCGAACGATATTATCCGGAATTTCAGCTCGCAGCTTGAAAGGACCAGGAACCAGACTGTCAAAAAGAAGGATGACATGGAAAAAGCCAGGTCTGACTATAACAGGGAATATAAGATGTCATATGATATCAAGCAGGAAGACAATTCATCGTATGACAAGGAGTTGAATGAACTAAAGGATATCAGACTTCCTGAATACAGGAACCAGATTAGGGACGCCAAAGAAAAGGCATTCCAACAGTTTGAGGACGATTTCCTTGCGAAGCTCAAAGCCAATATAGATACCGTAAAATCTCAAATCAATGAACTGAACAATGCCCTTAAGGAAAGCAGATGGGGAAATGAACGGTACAGGTTTACATGCTCGCCCAAGCCTGAGTATAAAAAGTACTATGATATGATTACCGATGAGATACTGATGGAAGGTTATAATATTGCTTCGCAGGCCTTCAGGGACAAGCACCGCGATGCCATAGACGAGCTTTTCAGGCAGATAACCGATGTTGATTCCGAACTCAATGCGGATGCACGGGCAGAACTTGAGAAAAATATCAAAAGGTTTACCGACTACAGAACCTACCTCAGTTTTGACCTCATTGTCACTGATGAGGAAGAAAAAACCCAGAGGCTTTCCAGAACACTCCGTAAGAAATCAGGCGGAGAGACCCAGACTCCTTTCTATATTTCTGTGCTTGCATCTTTTGCCCAGATGTATAAAATTAATGATCCGGCTTATAACCGCATGCGACTCATCGTGTTTGATGAAGCCTTCAGCAAAATGGACAGCGAAAGAATACGGGAAAGCGTCCGGCTCCTCAGGAAATTCGATTTCCAGTGCATCCTCTCGGCGCCTCCGGAAAAGATAGGCGATATTGCTCCCCTGGTAGACAGAACGCTTTGTGTTATCAGGGAAAAGAACACATCAATAATTAAGGCATTTGAACCCAAAAAGCTTATGGAGGAGGGGTTGGATGGAGTATAAAAAGCTTGTGCTGGACAGGCTGCTTGATCGGTATGAAAAGAGCAAGTCCTTTAAAGATGAAAATTCGAGAAGAAGGATCATGATTAAAATGACAAGGGGTGACATGCCTGAGTATGACATTGAAAAACCATTGGTGAGAGAGACCTTCAACAGCGTAATTAAAGAGTTGGATGATAAAGGCCTGGTTAGTTTCGAATGGGCCAGGTACGAAGAAGGAAATATTATTGAAAAGGTATGGCTGAATGTCACAAGGGTTGAAGACTGTTATGCCGAAATAGGAAGAAAGGCAAGGCGTGCTGTTCTTGATGCATTGCTTGAAAGAATTACGGAGCTTAAAGAAAAGACTTCGAACAGTTGGATATTGTCTTTCTTGGCTGACACAGAACAGTCTATTAAGGAAAAGTCATCGACAGCCGGTTTGCTTCCCTCTGATGAAGAGCATGCAGTGGCGGTTTTAAAGGCATTGGATTATCTCAGAACGCTGGATGGCGGCCAATGCCTTGAAAGAGTGTTCAGCCTTCGGTGTTTCAATGATTCCAAATATTTCGAAAAGAAGGTCAAAAAAAGACTGGCAGGAATTATAAAAAGATATTGCATAGATCAGGAAGTACCTGATGAAATGTCGGACGATGATATACTTGCACAGGTCGGAATACTCCAGTCACCGGAGCAGGTTGATTTCAAGGGTGGAATTGTCGGTACACTGGACGGAAAAGAGATAGATTTTTCATCATTTATATACGGCGTTACACTGAATACCGATACAGTCAGAAATTTAGCCATTACCGGAATAGGCCAAGTCCGCAAAATTCTCTTTATCGAAAACAAGGCAAACTATATTCAATTGATTAATGAAAACAGTGACGATACATTGATGATCGTATTTCACGGCGGTTTCTACAGCCCGGTAAAAGGGGCGTTTTTTAAGAAACTGTACGAGGCGGCTCATCCATGCGGAGTTGAATTCTACCATTGGGGCGATATTGATCTGGGTGGTTTTATGATTTTTCAAAGACTTAAATCAAGTATTATCCCGTCTTTAAAACCTTATTTAATGGACAGAAAAGCCCTCGAAAGCAGGATCAAATATGGCAAAAAATTTGATCCCAGGTATGCTGAAAAACTAAAATCATTACTTAAAGATGAAGATTACAGTGAATTCAGAGAAGTTATCAAACTAATGCTTGAGAAAAACATAAAGCTTGAACAGGAGTCTTTTCTTATTTGACATGAGTGTATGCCGATGTGATTTCTATACTTTATTTGCCTTAAGGAATATCACACAGGAAATAGGCGTTCTGTTCCGATCAGTAAGAAACATCGTGCTCCGTTGTCTTCAATCCGCCAGGTAGTATCGTTAATTTGAACAATGTCAGCCATAAGTATCCCTCCAAATTATTAATTTATCTTAAATTCGCAACACTCTTGATATTTAAAACTAATTATTCGCCAGTTTCAATGCTGCTTCTTATTTTTGGTTAGCCATGTTTCAGCCTATAGATGTCTGCATGCACCGTTTATAAACTAATTGGATATTTTCAGTTTTTCTCCAAAGTTTTGCCGGATACGTAAATGGTCCATTACAACTTATATTTATGATAAAAGCTATAAGTGTCCCACAAATTACTTATTTATTTTTAAAAGGTGCAGAACTTATTCCCAGTATAATAATACACTACGCCCAACACCTATTAAAAGTAAAATTTAACTTTAAAAAAAGTATCCGTCAAAATGAACAGACATAATGTATTCACCCCGCGGAATTATCCACTGATCAATCTTGTCTTGCACTTTACAATCATTTACATCAGAACGTAATCCTGCGAAGTAATTGTAAAACCCGTTTTCAGAGCAAGCTCTTTTTTGAAAACCGATGTTTCGGTCTTCAGGTAAAGTGTCAAAACTGTCAATTTGTATTGTCATTTATCTGGGAATTTGACAAAAGATACCTTTCAAGAGTAAAATATCAACTAAGAAAGATAATATGCATACACTTAATTATTCATACTGTTAAATATAGAAACGGGGTGATCTGTTCATGAGAAAAACTATTATGCCCATCATCATTGTAATTTTAATTTTCAGCCTGCTCCCGGTACCCGCATACTCTTTACAGGAATATACCGTTATCCTGCCGTTTATCTTCGACCAAAGGATTACAGACATAAGCGGTGATCTGGTTATGACAGAGGATGAAAACGGCATATATGTTTATACCGCTGAAGGTATACCGGTGAAATTAGAACCATATGATATGGCTTCACTTGAGAACGGTTATATTAAAATCCGGCCGGAAGGATCCCGGCAGTGGACTGTCTGTCGAAAAGACGGCAGCCGTGTATTCGAAGAATGCTACGATGATGTAATAGTTACCGATCAGAATATAGCTCTTGTTGGAATTGGTGACTGGCGTCCTCCCGGCAATTTCTTCGGGCAATACGGTGCAATTGATCTTCTGACAGGGGAAATCCTGATTAGTCCGTCTTACAGTAATCTGCAAATGAGCGCAGACGGAAAATATATTGTTGATAACGCATATCTTTCGGTCCGGGTGTTCGATTTGAATGGAAACGATGTAACTGACACCGTCGATTATGTTGCGGTACGTTCCTATAAAAACGGATACTACGGAGTCAGAAGTACGAAAACCGGTTTATACGGTCTGGTGGACAGCGAAGGGACACTTTGCGTTCCGTTATTGTATGATCAGCTCGGTGACTTGTTAAGCGGTGCACTCCTTGTGAGAAAGGACGGAAAATGGGGTGTATCTTCGATTGACGCATCCGGAGAACTTCTGCAGCCTGTTGAATATACTGATGCCAGGGCCTTTTCCGGTGATATTTACGCATTATCAAAATGGGACTGGATCACACATGCCATAGATTCGAATTTCATTACCATCCATTACGGCAATGGAAGGCAGGCATTTTCAGCGGAATCGTATAACGCAGTAAATGATGTATGCGGCGATGTTATATATGTCAGCCGAAGGGGGGACAATGCTATTGTCGGACTTTCAAAAACCGGGGAAGTTCTTGTCCCGCCGATTTCAGACAGTTATTTGTCTTTTTCTCACGATAATTTTGTGCTGATTCAAGGAAAATACGATACAAGCAACATGTTTCCTGTTAGTATGGCAGTAAACCGCTGGGGTGAAGTGATTGTTCCATATGGACCATATGCTTTGCTTTCTGACGGAAGTTTCATCGGAAAAGGTTTTACCCTGGTTAATAAGGAAACAGGGCAAATCACCCGTATGATGATAGACGGATATGAGCTTAGATTGCCGAATATGCATTCATCAGTGGATTATAATCGCGGCTGGGTGATATACAATGATAACGGCAGCGCCTGGATAACCGATTTATATGGCAATATAATTGTTCCTGAAGGCGAATATGTCATGGTGTCTTTCAGTATGAACAATCCAAACTTAATTGCAGCAGGACATCAGTATATAATTGCACAGGATAAAAACGGGAAATACGGGGTATTGTCGTTAGTGGAGAAACCATATCATATTCCGCCCCATGACTGGGCAGTTGAGGATATTAACGAAGCAATTTCAACAGGTCTCGTGCCCGAAAATCAACAGCGTGACTGGCGGGATTCCTGTACCCGGGGTGACTTTTGCCGGCTGCTTGCGCCTTTACTGGAAATAGCAGGTGTGCAAAGCCAGAAACAGGCAGCTTTCACTGATACACAGGATGAAGACATATTGCTTGCGGCATCGCTGGGTATTGTAAATGGCACAGGAAACGGAAAATTCTCACCGAATCAGCCAATCTCAAGGCAGGAAGCTGCGGTAATCCTTTCACGCACTGCTGATGTCCTCGGTATTAAAGCTGAAGAAACACCGCTCACATTTAAAGACGAGGATAAATTTGCAGATTGGGCAAGGGACGGTATATATTCTGTAACTTCAATTATCTGCGGAAACAATGAACAGCGTGTTATGCAGGGTGTATCTGACGGACGGTTTATGCCTCATGGTATTTATACAAGGGAGCAGGCCATCCTGACTATTTTTCGTATGTATCGCGCGTATTTGCTGAATCAGCCGGGGAACAGTCATTGACCTATAATTGAAAGTATCTGTGTTACGATTATAATTCCAATTGATGTAACAAAACAAACTGGTAACAGCACTTCGGGAAAAATATGCCACGCGGCTTTGACCGCGTGGTTTTGTCCATCCCAAAATTTAACGGTTATGTCGCATATGGAGTCTTCTGCAGATCAGGTATGATTTTACTTTATGTAAAATATATGTTAGGAGTCCAACTGGCGGCAAGACCACAATTCTGTCGCAGGGTGCAAACAGTATTCCGCTATATGCACATCAAACGCAGGAAAAGAATATTTCATGCTCAATGCTTTGCTGACAGCCCATGAATTATAAGCATATATACCACTGTCATACATCTTTATTGTCTTCACTTGCATCCGCAAGCATCCTTTACCATTTTCAGTTCATCAGTGTATATGCAATGCTTTATTCGGTTATTCCTGACCGCTGCAAAGCATTCATCCAGATCCATCCAAAGCACACCGTCAACCTCTTCTTTTTGAAGTATAAATTCTCCTTCTTCGATGTCCCGCCACAAAATGAATACTCGTGTATATTGCCTGTCATGATAAGGTTTACCGCAGATACAATCATCCCAGATTACAGTTCTGTCCCCACAGAATATAAGTTCATCAGCAGACGCTGAGATACCTAATTCCTCCTGCAGCTCTCTTATGGCAGATTCGACAAAATCCACTCCTGCCGGGATGTGACCGGCACTTGAAATGTCATAACAGCCTGGGAATGATTCTTTGGTTTCAGACCTTTTCTGAAGCAGAACCTGAAACTTACCCTGTTTTTTCCTGAGAAGCCATACATGCGATGTTCTGTGCATTATGCCTTCCTCATGAGCTTTTTTGCGTTCCACCGTTTTTCCTGTCGGATTACCGTATTCATCAACAATATCCAGAATCTCCATTTAAAACACCTGTTCCTCAGGTTATAACAAATTATGTATTCCATATTACAGCATCGTGCGGTCACCTCTTACAGCCGTGGCATCAATACCACGCATTCAATATGCTGCAAAACGGTTAATCAAGTATGACTATATAGGTTATGAAAAAAACATCAACTGATTTGTCAAGTCACCCCCGCCTATTTGGGGGCTTAAGTTACTACAAAAATACCAGAAGTAATATACCGGCTTTTGTCAGCCATCGTTATTCTTGTTTGTGTATATAAAACCCCAGGTTGGCGTATTTTACGACGCTATATACATATAAAAAAGGCATCCGGGATAATTTACTATGTATTTTTTATTCGGCCCCAGTTATTTAACTACAATCAACTCGTAATCCCGCGTACCCAAACCGATTCTCTCCGCGTGCTCCAAACAGGAACGCCATTCGGATTCGGGCGTGGAATTGATGAAGTGGTCATGATGGTCAACAAAGTCCGGTTTATTCATGTTGTCGGTCAGATGGCTTCCCGGAAGCGGTGCAGCTTTCAGGCAGGCGTCTGCACAGGCTTGATCCAATGCTACAGGGTCAAAGGATGCAAACATACCCAAATCAGGCAAAATAGGCACGTCATTTTCTCCATGACAGTCGCAGTAGGGTGACACATCCACAACCAGGGAAATATGGAAGCAAGGACGTCCGTCCACCACTGCCTTTGCGTATTCCGCCATACGATAGTTTAACTGCTCGACGGCAGCATCGCTTTCGAATGAGATAGCATCAAAATTACACGAACCAAGGCAACGACCGCAGCCCACACAATTTTCCTTATTAACCGTCATCTTTTTGCGGACTGTGTCAAATACTA
>Ga0134096_1002110_pt1 | contig 13755 bp, 10 predicted proteins | sample 7_2taG_FD_94448 | JGI IMG/M metagenome (GOLD analysis project Ga0134096, IMG submission 94448) | Switchgrass degrading microbial communities from high solid loading bioreactors in New Hampshire, USA - 7_21_20_110_A3 metaG | ecosystem: Engineered > Bioreactor > Semi-continuous > Anaerobic >... | reverse complement strand
TCTGATTTTTCGGGGTTGACTATGGTTGCTCCAGAAATATCTATTCCAACCGCAAGGGATTTTATCTCTTCCTCATCACCCACCAGCACAATGTTCGCAAATCCTTCCTTGAGGATGATCTCTGTGGCCTTGAGGGTACGAATATCGGTACTTTCCGGCAAGACAATCGTCTTTTTGTCAAGTTTCGCACGCTCGATGGTTCTCCTCAGAAAATCGCTCATAAAGAATAAACTCCTTTCGTGTTATCACACTTTAATATACCCTGGACACACAGAAAAATTATAATACAAATGTTTTTTGTATACAAGGAAAAACGGGAAAAAACTAATAATTATCACCTGATTATATGTATTTGATCACATGACCAAGTCATAATTATCTCAGATCCTGTAAAGGATGTGCCTGATCGGCATCAAGCGCCGAATACCGAGATTTTTTAGCAAGACTTTCCGTAATTTTTGCGATACGCTCCGGACAACCCCGAGCTCTTCCCCGGTTATCTCCTTGTTCCCGTACCTGGCTCGGCAGAAGATCTCTGAGGCGTCGGACATGGTATATGGGGTTAATGAATAGATGTTGTCAACGCGACGACCGAAATCCAGTACCGTTTCACCGGGTTGGAGAGCAAGACCTGAGCTTTCCAGCCATTTGATCATGGTCTGGTACAGGCGTATTACCTTTCTCTTGTCATCAAGGCTTAGGAAAATCAGGGTTTCGATGAGAACAGTCACCCGATCAATGATAAGCATGGCCAGGAGTAAAACGGCGATGGCCATGGGAAGGTACCTGGCATATGCTGCAAGAGGGTTGGCAGTTGTTTCTCTGCGGATTGCCGCAGGCTGATCAGAAGATGTCCTTCCGTACATTTGGGCGTACCTGTTCATCAGGACCTCCATGTCTTTTGGAGTTTCGCCGACCTTGCGGATATCATCCTCGGAAGGCAGGTATTGCATCACATCGGCATAGACGGGTGTGGGTTCAAAGGTGAGCCATCCGAATCCCTGAAAATATACCTCCACCCACGCGTGGGCGTTCCGTCCGGTGATGGTATAAACGTTATCCTGGTGTTTTGCGGGCATGACGAACCCTTCCACGTACCTTGCCGGGATCCCGGCCGCACGGAGCAAAACCACCATCGATGTGGCATAATAGGTGCAGTACCCCCTCCTGTCCTCGAACAGAAACCAATCCACGAAATCCCGTCCCTCGGGTACATTGCTTGGGCTTAACGTGTATTCATAATTGCTCTTCAGGTATTCCTCAATGGCGATGACCTTTTCATAGTCGTTGGCGCAAGGCGTTGTCAGGTCCCTCGCCAGGTTCAGGACACGTTCCGGCGTATCATCGCTGAGCTGGGTATATGCTTCTTCAATCTCCTTTGAGCGGGCCAAAAGAAATGTCAATGCCTCTATTTTTCTTTCCAGTTCTTCCAGGAGCGGGCTTTGAGCAGAAGCACCGCGGGCCAGAAGCACACGCCGATGCCTCACAACCTCGTCAAGCGCATCCTGATACAGGCTGTCATAACTGAATGCCAATGCTCTTTTCAGCATGGGAGCCCCATACATGGGCTGCAGGTAGTATACGGTATATTGTGAGCCCCTTGTCAGTTTTTCCGGGGCAATAGCGATACCATGACTATCCTGCTGTACATCCAGGTTCCCGCCCTCGCCGCTGGTGATGGGCAGAATGGTGAGAAGCGGAGCAAATACGGTTTTTGTTGACAGGCCTCGGGGACGCACTTCTATGGAATATGTAGGAAACAGGAATGGTTGTGCTTTCCCGGATGCGAGGTTTTGCAATAGCTCCTTATCGTTTTCCTCCGCTTCCGGAAACAACTTTTCGACCGGAATGTGAAGCCATCCTATCCGGTTTTCCAACAGCGTGTTTTCAATCTCTGTGATATCCTGCTGATCCCCGGTGCTTTGGTGCCACATATTGCTCTCATACCAGGAATATGCGGCTCCGCGCAGATAGGTCCGCTTGATCCCCTTAACATCCATCATGACGGTATTTTTCGGTCTTACCTGCCCGCCTAGCCTGTTGGCAAAGCCGCTGAATCCCGTTGCCGAAAGCGTGAAAAATTCCACATCGGTGCGACCGAACCTTTCCTCCAGGTACTGGTAAGCCTCGTATGCCTTCCGATCAAGCCAGGGCCACCGAATAGGGCGTTCGCTTTTTGGCAGGGAAATGACAATGAGAACCGGAAGAATAACGGCAGGCAGTGTAAACAGCATCAGCCTGCCCGCCGACATGCCTCCTGTGAGCAGGCCGTATCTGGCCTTCCGTTCATAAACCTGCCTGAAATAGGACAGGACAGTCAGGATCATTGTAAAGGCCAACAGGGTTTTGTTCTCCTTTCCCGTGAGGGACCAGATACCGATATGCATGGCAAGGACAAATCCGGTCAGAAGGAACATCCGGAAACAGCGGTTGAAAAGGTAATGCACCAGTACGGACAACAGAGCGGAAGCCAGGCTGACAAGCATGATGACGGATGCCGGCGGCTGTTCGGAAAGGATAAGCATCTGGCCGTAATAAACGCTTTCGAGCATCCTGGCCAGTGGGGTCACCTGATCGGCAAGAAAACCGCCATTTCCCGTCAAATAAAGCGCGACAGCCCCTGTGCACACGGCTCCGAAAACCATGCAGGAAGCAATCCGGCTGACCCTGAACAGCAGAAGCAGATTGATAACAAAATATACGGCTGTTGCGGTCAGAAGCAGCATGGCTGCGGGGATTTGACCACTGAACACGGACGAGGCAAGAAAAAGCATAACCAGTACATAGAGATATCCTATGAAATAGATGAACAACTTATCAAGCCTGCTTTTCATGTGCGTTCACCTTTTCCCTTTTCTTCTTCCATGGCCAGGCCATCACGGGTTCACTTTCCCACGCCTTTTCGGGCTCCTCCTGTTCTTCCGGTATCTCCACGACGCAGGGTGTCAGAAGATAACCCCTGATGTTGCTTTTCATCAGGAGGTCGGCCAGTTCGTTCTTTGCCTCTGCATCATCCTGGCTGATGCCCACAATATCCACATAATAGAGCTCGATATCGAAGCCTTTGTTTTTGATGCGGTGGGATGCTTCAATCATTTTTCCGTCAAGATTGACTGAAAAGACATAGATCAACCTGCAGTTCTGCTCCGTATCGGTAAAGTAATGATAAATGCTCTCGAAATCGTCATCTCCGGAAAACTTGACTTCGCTCAGAATCTGATACAGGCCTTCAAATTCATTGAGAGACGCGGCACGGAATGTATAGGGCCCTTCTTTGAAAAAGCAGAGCTTGACAGGGATATTTCGCCTCAAAAGAAAATAGATAGTCGATACCATTTCCTCGATGAGACAATCCTCCTTGATGAGGGTCTCCTCGTTGACGGGCCCTGATTTGTTCAGGTTCAGGAGCAGTATAATATCATTGTCCAGTTCATTGCGGGTATCTTTGACCATGGGTTTTGAGAGCTTGGATGTGAGTTTCCAGTGGATCTTTCTGAAACTGTCCCCATAGACGTATTCCCTGATATCCTTAATCTCATTGTGACCGGTTTCGTGGAGTCCGGCGGAAATCTCGCCTTCCGAAAGCCTTGCTGCTGATATGCTTTTGCTGTTCTGTTCCAGGATCCGCGGCTTAACCAGAATGCTCTTCTTTTCGAATGGATTCAACCTGATCTTGATTAAGCCAAGCAGATCCTGGATTTCAATATAGTTCACGCCGATATCATAGCGGCCTCTGAAATAAAGGGGCATCCTGTATTTGAACTCACGGCGGCTGAAGGGAGCCAGGGAAAGGTGTGCACTCCTGAGGTTTTTCAGAATGAACTGCCCCTCCAATTGCATATGGACGGTGATGTAGGGCATATAAAGAAACGAGGTATTCTGAAGGATCAAATGATAAGTGGCGCATTCTCCCTTAACGAAGGTTCTTTCGCCAACACGCTCGCTCATTCGGAAAAAGTAGCAGACAATAGCCATATGCAGGGCAGAAATAACAGGCAAAGCCAGCATCATGTATAGGAAAGTGTACGGGAATATGCCGCCGTAGAATAATGCATAGGCAAGGCTTGCAAACAGAAGCAGAAGATAGCGGGCGATATTGCGCTTTCTATACCTTGATTCCGGATCCTTCCTCTTGGCCATGGCGTGCCGTCCTCCGTTCCATGTTTTGGAATACCGTGATACTCCCCTTATACCCGCTATTTGACGCCAACCGGAATTTTCTGATGATTCACGATGTCAAGAATAATGCTTTCATCGGTAATGCGCCGGATTTTGGCTTCCTGCTTCAGGACGAGCCTGTGGCTGAGGACGGGTACGGCCAGATCCCTGATGTCTTCCGGAATCACATAATCCCTTCCGTCGTACAGTGCGGCAGCCTGTGAGGCTCTGAAAAGGCTGAGGGATGCTCTGGGACTGCATCCCAGCATGACATGCTCATGCCTTCTCGTGGCAGTGACCAGATCCACAATATACCCGGCAAGGCTTTGGTCCACCCTCACCTTTCTGACCTGTTGCCGGAGATCCAGCAATTCCTCCCTGGTAACCACAGGATCAAGATCGCTCAGCGGACTGGATTCCTGAAACCTGTACAGGATATCCATCTCCTCTGACTTGGAAGGATAACCTATGGCAATCTTCATCATGAACCTGTCCATCTGCGCTTCAGGCAAGGGATAGGTCCCCATGTATTCGACGGGGTTCTGGGTGGCGATCACCATGAAGGGATCGGGAACCGGATAGGTTTTTCCGTCCACCGTAACCTGCTTTTCCTCCATGACCTCCAGCATGCTGGCCTGGGTTTTGGGAGAGGTCCTGTTGATTTCATCCGCCAGGATAATATGGCTCATGATGCCACCGCTTCTGTACTCAAACTCCCCAGTCTTCTGGTTGAACACGGTGAATCCTGTAATATCCGAAGGCAGAATGTCGGGGGTGAACTGGATCCGGTTGAAGGACAGGCCAACCGTTTTTGCCATGGCATTGGCCATGGTTGTCTTACCTATGCCCGGTACGTCTTCAATGAGGACATGACCGGAAGCGGCAAGGGCTATTACCATCAACCTTGCGGATCCCTCCTTGCCCACAATTACCCGGGACATATTATCCACGATACGTTTCATGACCGTTTGATTCTCTTTCATGAGGATTCAGACACGCTCCTCTTTTCCTGAGCTACGGGCGGCAAGGAAAATCCACAATCTTCCCATTTCTCAATACCGGATCAACCGTAACACAGACAGGATATTTACTATAATTATAACATTAATTAGCATCATTTGGTTGTCCAGGTATCCATTTTTCAGGAGTATATAAAAACGGGCTGAAAAACCAGCCCGTCAGTCATGTGTCCTGTGCTATTCATATCTCAAAGCCTCTATGGGATCAAGTCTTGCGGCCTTCCTGGCGGGATAGATGCCGAAGAAAATACCCACCGCCGATGAGAACAGAATCGCGATGATCACCGTACCGGGTGAAATGTACGGTGAGATTCCGGCTATGGATCCGAGGCCATAGGCGCCTGCAATACCGAAAATCAGGCCAAGGATGCCTCCTATGCAGGAGATGATCACCGATTCGGTCAGGAACTGGAACAGGATGTGCCCGGTTCTGGCACCAATGGCCTTTCTGATGCCTATCTCACGGGTACGCTCGGTTACTGAAACCAGCATGATGTTCATGACCCCAACGCCGCCCACCAGCAGGGAGATGGCCGCCACCGCAGCAACAAAGGTCGTAAAGATCCCCAGCACGTTATTGATCTGATCGAGTTGCTTCATGAGGGGCTCGGCCTTGTAGATTTCCCTCCCGCGGTTACCGTGCCTGTTTTCCAGCAGTTTTACTGCCAGGTTTCCGGCGGATTCGATATTTTCCTTGCTGTCGGCTACGATGTACACCTGGGTTGTTGCCCCGTACATGCCAAAAAGCTGTTTGAGAGTGGTTGCAGGCATATAGATAATGGCAGGCAGATTGTCCTCATTGGTCATGTCCGAAAACATTTCGATCTGATTCTTTACCACTCCAATGACCGTAAAGCTTTTTTTCGCAGAATCAGATCCGATGTCGAGGGTCATGCCCACAACGTCTTCCATCTTAAACAGGCTCTTTGCCGCCGAGTTGCTGATGATGGCCACAGGCTTTCCTTCCTCATATTCCGCGTCATTGTAAAATCGCCCATATGCAAGCTCAATGTTGTCGACCTGGTAGAGATCGCTGGTACCGCCGATAATATAGGCTCTCTTGGATTTCAGGCGGGAATTAGCCTGACCCTGCACCTGGAAGACCGGCGTGGCATACCGGATATATGGAACCTTTTCCTTGAGCTGTTTCACATCCTCAAGGGTGATATAGTCGCTCAATTCGGCCTTGCTGCTTTCCACAGTGATCAACACCGTATTGGCCCCGATTTTTTCAAACTCGCCGGTAATGGTGTGCTGGCCTCCCTGACCCAGGGAAACCACAGCAATAACCGAGCTGATTCCGATGATGATGCCCAGCATGGTGAGGAACGAACGCATCTTGTTGGACCAGATGCTGGCAAGTGCCATCTTGACGTTTTCCATCAGATTCACATTCCCCACCCCCCTTATAGAACGGTACGGTTTTGGACCGGGTAGTCATCGATTATGCAGCCGTCCTTCATCCGTACGATTCTTTTGGCATAATTGGCCACGTCGGGCTCATGGGTCACCATGAGAACGGTTACGCCTTCATCATTCAGTTGCTGAATAATTCTCATGATCTCTACCGTCACCTTGGTATCCAGGTTCCCGGTGGGTTCATCCGCCAGGATGACCGATGGTTTGTTGACAATGGCACGGGCAATGGCCACCCTTTGCCTTTGACCGCCGGAGATCTCGCTTGGTCGATGCTTGATCCTTTCGGAAAGATCGACCCTGGCAAGCGCTTCAAGCGCTCTTGCCCGCCTTTCCCTGGCCGGTACCCCGGCATAGACCATGGGGAGTTCCACGTTTTCCAGTATGGTCATGCGCGGCAGCAGATTGAATGACTGAAAAACAAACCCGATCTCCTTGTTGCGGATATAGGCCAGTTCATTGCCGCTCAGCGTGGAAACATCCTTGCCGTTCAGGATGTATTTCCCTGAAGTTATGCTATCAAGGCAGCCAAGCAGGTTCATCAGGGTGGATTTGCCGCAACCCGAGGGACCCATGACCGCCACGAACTCGCCCGGCTTCACATGCAGCGAAACCCCTTTAAGCGCAGTCAGCTGGATTTCCCCGTTCCTATAAACCTTGGTGACATTCTCAATGCGGATCATTGCTCTGCTCCTTCCACCACAACAGCCATACCGTCCTTAAGATCCATGGAAGGATTCAGGATGACCTTGTCTCCCTGCTTCAGGCCTTCCACGACCTCAATCTCCGATTCGGACTGAAGCCCAAGGCGAACAGGTGTAAGCTTTGCCGTTCCATTTTCCACCACAAAAACGGAAGTATTGTATGCCTTATCGTACTTGATGCATTCAACAGGGATTTTGAGCACATTCCTGACCTCGCCCACCAGGATATCTGCGTCCACATCAAAGCCTATCTTCAGCGCTGCATCCGGATTGACGATCTCTATCTCTGCCATGAGGGATGTTTCCTGGCCGGTCATGCCCGCTGCCATACTCCTTGTGGCGGCCGGGCTGATAAAGGATATCTTTCCCTCGTATGTTTTATCCGAGTATTCCAGGACAGCTCTCTGACCCAGCTGTATTTTGGCGGCATCATACTTGCCCAGCTGGATGACACCCTTCAGGCGGGTCATATCCTGTATCACAGCCACCGGCTGTGTCATGACAGGAGCGCCTTCCTCAGCGTTAAGCGCTGTCACCGTGCCATCCATGTCGGCAACAAGACCGTCCCTGACTTCATCAAGCCTGGCACGGGCAGAGTCCAGGCCGATTTTTGCCAGTGCCACCGAGTTGTCCATCAGCTTGATTTGCTCATCGGATACGGTTTTCAGGGCGTCACGCTTTTGGATCAACGCCTGCAGGGTGGCCAGATCCTGGGGATCCGAACTGCCATCCAGCCTGAGGATTTCTGCTTCCAGGTCAGCCATGTCCTCCTCGATCTGTTTTTTCTGGCTGATGAGTTCAGCCCGGTTGAGCAGGGCGTTTTCATACTGGATTTCTGCCTGCTCCACAGCTGCTATCAGATCGGTCAGATCATACTCCAGGATGATGTCACCCTTCTTAACCGTATCCCCTACTTCAACATAAACCTTTTTAACTTTTAATCCCGAGGCGCCATAGTAGTTTTTGACATCGCTGGATTCGATCATGGCGTTGGTGGAAAGCCAGGACTGGATATCTCCTGTCTCCGCTTCCTTCACCCTGACCATCGGAGCAACACTCTGGTTCCTGCTGCAGAAACTCAGAACCACAGCGATGGCGATAATGGCGATGACGGCAATGATAATGCTTTTTTTCTTCTTCATGTTGTTCTCCCTCATATGTATAGCATAGTCTGCCTGGCAGCTCAGTTTACATGCACAGCCTTGCCATAATTTTAATACAGCATCATTTGCCAGGATGTCTGATTGGAAGCTCAAATTCATTGGGAATCAGGCGCTAAGAGCGACAATACCGCCATGATGGCTGTCTCCTGATAACGTTGCTACCTGCATCGCATCAAGACGCGGAGAGGTCATGTGTGCCAAATTGTGTGCCAGAAGCTAAAAAGGGTTTCAGGCTTAATACCTGAAACCCCTGGTGCGAAAGGCGGGATTTGAACCCGCACGTCCTTGCGGACACTAGAACCTGAATCTAGCGAGTCTGCCAATTCCACCACTTTCGCACGTTTCCAATTCGCTTCACTTGCCGGACCGAATCGGCAAAACTAAGTATACATGAAAATCTTCAAATGATCAAGAGTTAATTTTTTATTTTTTTCACACCCCCAGGGACAGAACCCGTCGGTGGGCAGCACACGCCTGCAGCGGACCAGCTTTCCGGCCCATGGTGCCGGATGTCCCCTCCGGGTTTGGTACCTGAGGGAGGCGTAACGCATGCCTACTCGATGAAAACGGCCGAATACCAGTTCTGGGGGTCTTCCTCATGCTTGAGGGTATCAATGGGAAGGCCAAACTGGCGGACTGTTTTGAACACATCGATCCCGACGCTGTGGAAGGCGGGTCTCGCCTTTCCGGGATTGGCACATCTTCCTCCCGAAAAACCGGCACATTTGGCACAGCAGGCGCAATCGCTCAGGGAAAACGCGAAGTAATACCCGTCCAGAAAGGCCATCCGTTCGATGGCGTAGGAAACCTCCTGGGATACCTTCTTATCGCCTGAATGGATGATGATGCCCCACTGATACTTTTTAAGCACCTTTTCGTATTCCCAGGGCATCAGGGAGCCCTTGCGGGACGGGCAGGTGAGGCCATATCCCCAGTCCGAACAGCCGAACATGCACTTGAGAATGGTCCTGGAATCAAACGCAATCTGATCAATGGTAAACGGCACCGCATGATCGGCTCCCATTTCCAATGCTGCCTTGCAATACTTGTCCTTCATACCGTTGTCTCTCCCCATTGCTTGATGCATTATATCGACGATTGTTTCATTATACACAACAGACTTCCTAAAAGGAAATCCGGGTTTTTACGCCCGGACTATTCAATCTCAAAGAAGATTTCGGTTATGGGCCTTACCAGCTGATGTGCCCAATCATCCTCCGTCAGTTCAAAGGACAAAAACATGAACACACTGAACAACAGGGTCAGGACCAGCACGATGGTTGGGATGATCTTGCCCTTCTTCACGATCAGCCTGAGGTTGAGGGTATAGATCAGCAGCAGGATGGTGATAACCGGCGTCAGGATTCTGAAGGTATCGATCGTCAGATTGTTCAGCGGATTATGGACGCTCTGATTGGGATATGTAAACCATGCGACAATCCATACGCCAATAAAGATAAGCATTCCGCCCCATAATATCGCAAAAAACCAGGGGAACCGCTTTTTCGGCTTTTGCTGCGGAGCCGCTGCCTGCAACAATTGCTGCGCATAATCCGGTTTATTCTCCTGAACGGGCTGAGCCGGCTGCTGGAAAACAGGCTGCGGCTGCTGAGGCTGAGCCGGACTCTGCCCATAGGTCTGCGCGACCGGTTCCGGCCCGGCGGAGGCTGTTTGCTGCTGCAGAGCCGCGGTTGTCGTTTCGTTTGCGTTGGGCTGCTGTTGAGGGATGAAGTCCGTTTCAACAGGCGGTTGCTGAACAACTGTTTGGGCGCTTGCCTCCGGAGCCTGATCCCCTGCCCCGGCAGAGGCCTCGGATACTTGAATATCCTCCGTTGGCGTCATTGCAGGTTCTTCCGGTGTCTGAACAACTCTTTCCGGCTCTTGAGCAATGGTTTCCTGTTTCTGGCCGCAATGGGGACAGAACAGTGCTGCAACAGGGATATTACTGCCGCATGAATGGCAAAACTTGGTATCTCCCATGAAATCGCCTCCAATACTTTCTGTTAGGTAAATTCTATCAAATTGTGGAAATACAATCAACAGCATTTTCCATGCGCTTTCGACCTTAAGGATCCCTTTCCTCCCCCATACCCATTCGTTGGTCTGCACGGGATTGACATGAATTGGTGTACCATGGTACGATTATTTCAAAATGAACAGGAAAGGAGAGCTTCCGATACCTGTACGGCACGGTGTCGGAACCAGGTGACGCGACGATGATTGGCTGATTTCGGATTGTGTTTGTTTTGATACTGCGCATGTTCCGGAATTGGCCTTTTATACGCTTTTTTCGCGATCACCAAGCCGTGTGAAATCATGGCTTTTTGGCTTGTACATGGCCTTCCGGAACTAGCTTTCGGGAGGTTGTTTTTATGTCATTGGTTCTTCAAGCCCATCAAATCAGCAAAAGCTACGGTGAGCAGCAATTGTTCAACTCCTTTTCCCTGAAGGTTTATTCGGGTGAACGCATAGGAATCACGGGTCCCAATGGAGCCGGCAAGTCCACATTGCTGAAAGTGCTTGCAGGTATTGAAAGTCCGGATGAAGGTTCTGTCCGCCTCTATACCTCATACTCCTTTCTCAGGCAGCAGGATGACGGCGTTCCGGAATCCATGGCATCATCCCTGCCGGTTGGACGGAATCAGCGGCTCATGGGCCTTCTGGACTGGGAACCTGACAGACAGCATGTGCATTTAAGCGGTGGCGAAAAGGCCAAACTGCGCTTCCTGCATGCCTTTGATCCGGACTGCGGCATCCTGTTTGCCGACGAGCCCACAAGCAATCTGGATATGGAATCGGCAGACATTGTCAAAAAGGAACTGAAAGCCTATAAAGGTACGCTGCTTCTGGTTTCCCACGACAGGGATCTGCTGGATGAGCTCTGCGATACCATCCTGGAGATCATGAACGGCGAAGTCCGGGTATTTTCGGGGAACTACACGCAATATGTCCGGCAGCGTGAAGCCGAATACCAAAGACAGGTTTTCGAGTACGAGTCCTATATCCGGGAACGCGATCGTCTGAAGGAACGAATCCTTGAGCGAAAGGCCAACAGGCAGGCCATCAGGAAGGCGCCAAGCCGAATGGGAAACTCGGAAGCCCGTCTTCACAGGCGCAATTGGACCGCCATCCAGAAGAAGCTCAGCCAGAGCATTGAGCAACTGGAGACCAGGCTTGAAAAGCTGGAGAAAAAAGAAAAACCGCGGGAACTGCCCCAGGTGCTCATAAAGATTGAACCGCCCAGTAACCCCGTATCATCCAAAGCCGTCCGGGCCAGGAACCTGACCATCGGTTTTAATGTTCGAAAACTGATCACAAATGCGACTTTTGAGATTCCCACCGGGAAGCGAACGGCCCTGCTTGGAAAGAACGGCAGCGGCAAGACCACCCTGGCCAACCTGATCGCAGAAAGAGACAGCCGTCTGTCAATTGCCCCGGGCGTCGAGTTCGGCTTTTTCAAACAGGATTTCTCCATACTGGATGAAACGAGGAGCATCCTGGAGAACGTAATGGCCGAAAGCGAAAAGCCCGAACATGAGGTCAGGGGTGTCCTGGCAAGGCTTCTGATACCGGCCGGCCATGTCCATAAACCGGTAGCCCTCATCAGCGGCGGCGAGAAAGTGAAGGTCTCCATTGCCAGGCTGCTGGTTTCTAAAGCCAACTTCATCATCCTGGACGAACCCACCAACTACCTGGATGTCTTCTCACTGGAAGCCCTTGAAAGCGTCCTGAAGGATTACACCGGAACGCTGCTCCTGATCTCCCATGACAGGCAGTTTGTTGAAAACATCGCCCAACGGCTTCTCATCATTGAGGATAACCGGCTGAAAACCTTTGAAGGATCGCTGAAGGAATACGAGGAAAGCATCCGGGCAAAGGAGGAAAGAACCGTTTCGTCTTCAGGACTCGAGGAAACCATCAGGCAGATGAAACTGGCCGAACTGTCGGCCAAAATATCCGCCTGCAGCGATGAAAGCCAGAAGCAGGAACTGGAAGCACAATACCAGGCATTGCTGAAAAGGAGATAACAGGCCTATGCGGCAAGGGAGGCATATCATTGCCTCCCTTGCTGTTCCTATGCGCCATGATATTCTACGGTACGGATTTCAGGGTGATTTCGGTCAGTTCCGGCCGGTTGAACAACCGCATCTGGATTGCCGAATTGCCCAGTCCCCTGTTCACAATCATCTTGCCGGTTCCTTCCTCAAAAAGCCCGGCATCAAATTCTGGAAAGAATACATGTTCGGGTGACAAAAGCCCCCCCTTGAAAGGAATTCGGATAACCCCGCCATGCATATGCCCGGCCAGAATGAGATCCGCCCCCCACGCCGTATATTCCCTGAAATAGGAAGGGTTGTGGACCAGAAGGAGGTTGAACCCTTCTCCGGCCCTTCCGACAGCCTCTTCTATGTATGGGGTCTTCAGCAGGAGGTTTTCGTCGGCATAGGGCTCATCCCGGCGCGAATAGTGATAAAGCGCCAGCGTCAGGCCGATGATGCGGATTTGATCCCCGTCCTTTTCCAGGATCTCCGTCTCGTTGTTCAGGATGCGCACACCGTACTCCCGAACCTTCCGGATGAAAGCATCGTAGCCATATTCCGATTCGCTCTCCAGCTCTTTCCACTCCGCGATCTGTTCGTGGTTCCCGAGGCACATGTATATGGGATACTGATCCCCCATGCTTTCGAGAAAGTCAAGGAATGCCTGACCGTCCTTTGCATGGGAACTGATCATGTCACCGGTACAAACCACGATATCCGGATTAAACTCCCGGATGCGCCTGGCAAGCGTACTGTTTTTATAGCCAAAGGCCATGCCGTGCATATCGCTGATATGGGCAATTTTATACCCGTCAAAGCCCTGGGGCAATTCCTCGTAGGAAAGGGTGTACCTGACGTTTTGAAGGGTATAGTTCTGCCAATACCAGAACATGACCAGGAAGAGCAGGCCTATCAGGAAATACAGGCAGCCAAAAGGCCTCTTTTTTCTCATCATCTCACCTCTGAAGGTCAGTTCATCATCATAGCACAGGCAGGCATAAAAAACAACCATTTTCCGGGATGCTGCACACATTTTCCGGTATCCCTTTTCCTCTGCTTCGGTTATCGGTCTTTTTGTGTGGGCAACAAAAAGGACCGCCGATGAACCCGGCGGTCCCAAAAGTCCCGTATGCTTTTATCTTGCTCCCTGATCGTAGGGGACGCCCGCTGCCTTGGGCGCCTGCGAATTCCTGGAGCTGAAAACCAATACCACCAGCGTCGCAATATAGGGAATCATTTTATAGACATATCCCGA
>Ga0134096_1002075_pt1 | contig 13967 bp, 12 predicted proteins | sample 7_2taG_FD_94448 | JGI IMG/M metagenome (GOLD analysis project Ga0134096, IMG submission 94448) | Switchgrass degrading microbial communities from high solid loading bioreactors in New Hampshire, USA - 7_21_20_110_A3 metaG | ecosystem: Engineered > Bioreactor > Semi-continuous > Anaerobic >... | reverse complement strand
GTCGATTACGGGCTTGTGGGCGAGATTGTGAAGGTCAACCCCGGCGTCGTAGAAAAGGCCATCGAGGACGGGATGATTCCCGTCGTCGCCACCGTCGCGCGCGGCGTGGACGAGGACACGGCGTACAACATCAACGCCGACACCGCCGCGTCCCGCCTTGCTGTCGCCCTCGGAGCGGAAAAGCTCGTCATCCTCACGGACACGCGCGGCGTCCTGCGCGACCCGAAGGACGAGGACACGCTCATCAAGGCCATCCGGAAGGACGAAATCCCCGCGCTGATGGAAGAGGGCGTCATCTCCGGCGGTATGATTCCGAAGGTGGCCTGCTGCGCCGACGCCATCGAAGGCGGCGTCGCCCGCACGCACATTCTCGACGGGCGCGTCCCGCACTCGATTCTCATTGAGATGTTCACCGACGAAGGCGCGGGAACGATGATTTATTAGATTTGAAAAGAAAGAGTGGTGCGACATGAACAGCCAGCAGATAAAGGAGCTCTACGCCAATTACGTCATGGAGACGTACGCGCGGTTTGACGTGGCGCTCGACCGCGGCGAGGGGGCGACGCTCTATTCCCCCGAGGGCAAGGCGTACGTGGACTTTACGTCCGGCATCGGCGTGTGCAGCCTCGGCTACGGGGACAGAGGCTGGGCCGAGGCGGTCATGGGTCAGGCCCTGAAATTGCAGCACGTCTCGAACCTCTTTTACACGGAGCCGGGCGCGCGCCTTGCCAAAGCGCTTGTCGAGCGCACGGGGATGAGCAAGGTCTTCTTTGCCAACTCCGGCGCGGAGTCGAACGAAGGGGCCATTAAGCTCGCCCGCAAGTATTCGCGCGACAAGTACGGCGCCGGCCGCGAGACGATTGTCACCTTAGTAAACTCCTTCCACGGCCGCACCATCACCACTCTGGCCGCGACGGGGCAGGATGTGTTCCACCAGCACTTCTTCCCCTTTACGGAGGGCTTCCGCCACGTCCCGGCAAACGACTACGAGGCGCTCAAGGCGGAGCTTGCCCGCGGCGACGTGTGCGCCGTCATGATGGAGCTTGTGCAGGGGGAGGGGGGCGTGCTGCCCCTTGACAAGGAGTATGTGGCGAAAGCCGCCGCGCTCTGCCGCGAAAAAGACGTGCTCCTTATCTGCGACGAAGTCCAGACGGGCGTCGGCCGCACCGGCACCCTCTTTGCCTTCCAGCAGTTTGACATCGAGCCGGACGTTGTGACTTTTGCAAAAGGCATCGCCGGCGGGCTTCCGTTCGGCGGCTTCCTCGCGGGCAGCCGCTGCGAGAGCGTCCTTACCCCGGGGACGCACGCGACCACGTTCGGCGGCAACCCCGTGTGCGCCGCGGCGGCGCTGTACGTCCTCGACACGCTCACGCAGGAGCTGCTGCGGGACGTTGCCCGCAAGGGCGCGCATATCCGCGCTTCGATTGAAAGCTGGTCTGCCCCGGCGGTCAAGCAGGTGCGCGGGATGGGGCTTATGATCGGCGTGTCCCTTAAAGACGCAAAGCCCGCGGACGCGGCCGCGCGGTGCATTGAAAAAGGCCTGCTCGTCCTCACGGCCGGAAGCGACGCGCTGCGCCTCCTACCGCCGCTGACCATCTCGGACGAGGAAATTGAAAAAGGCCTTGCGATACTCAAAACCGTACTGGGGGAACTTTAAGTGAAACATCTGCTCAAGCTCTTAGACCTCACAGGCGAGGAAATCACCCACATCCTTGACGTGGCCGACGCGCTCAAGGCCCAGCGCAAGGCCGGCATCGCGCACCCCTTCCCGCCGGGGAAGACGCTCGCGATGATTTTCGCCAAAAACTCCACGCGCACGCGCGTCTCCTTTGAAACGGGCATCTACCAGCTCGGCGGGCACGGCATTTTTCTGTCCAGCGCGGAAAGCCAGCTCGGCCGCGGCGAGCCGATTGAGGACACCGCGCGCGTCTTAAGCCGCTACTGCGACGCCATCATGATCCGCACCTTCGACCAGGAGGAAGTGGAAAAGCTCGCCGAGTACGCCACCGTTCCCGTCATCAACGGGCTGACGGATTTTGCCCACCCGTGCCAGGTTCTGGCGGACCTGATGACGATCCGCGAATACAAGCATAAGCTCGAAGGGCTGACGATATGCTATATCGGGGACGGCAACAACATGGCCAACTCCATCATCGTCGGGGGACTTAAGTGCGGGATGAACGTGCGCGTCGCGTGCCCCGAAGGGTACGAGCCGCACGCTAAGGTGCTCGAATTCGCGAAAGACGCCGGCGCGCGCTTTATGCTCACGCGCGACCCGAAGGAGGCCGCCCGCGGCGCCGACGTGGTGTTCACGGACGTGTGGGCCTCGATGGGGCAGGAGAAGGAGGCGGCACTGCGCCGGAAAGCCTTCGACGGGTATCAGGTCAATGACGCGCTCATGGCGCTGACAAACCCCGGCTGCATGGTGCAGCACTGCCTGCCGGCCCACCGCGGCGAGGAGATTACGCACGAGGTCTTCGAGGCGCACGCGCAGGAGATCTTCGACGAGGCGGAAAACCGCCTGCACGTGCAAAAGGCCGTCATGTTCCTGCTCATGGGCGGGGACGAAAAGGCGCTTTTCGGGAAATAGCAGCGCGCGGCTTAAGGCCGCGTCCTGTAAAGCTCGATAATGGCCCGCTTGGGAGAAACAGCGCGGCGCGCCTTCTTCAGGGCGCGCCGCGCTGTTGACAGACTTAAGGCGCTTTGCTATAGTATAAAGCGAAGGATAGGTGTTAAGTAAAGTGGACGAACCCTGCAGTTCAGACATTGAGCCTCCTGACCGAAACACGTTTGAGCGCTTCGGCACGCTTTTATGGATGAACTACATAAAAGGTAACATAACGCATATCAACGGGGGCGAATAGGGGCCCTTTGTTGGTGTGCGTTTTTTCGTCTTTGCAGGGTTTATTACCCGTCTAATAACCCGCCGGCGCGCGGTTATAATAGCGCCTAAAATACAATAATACCCACGTAAGCCGGTTAATGCGCCTTGCGGGTATGGCACATTCTAGGAGGTTATCGTTTTGTCAGACGGTCCATTGATATGGTTGTTCTTGCTCCAGTTTGTCTTCATCTTCTTCAACGCGCTGTTTGCCTGCGCGGAAATCGCCGTCATCACCATGAACGACAACAAGCTCGCCAAGATGACGGCGTCCGGCGATAAGCGCGCCATAAGGCTGACGAAGATGACGCAGCAGCCGTCCGACTTTTTGGCGACGATTCAAGTCGGCATCACCCTTGTCAACCTGCTCTCCAGCGCCGTGGCGACGAAAAACTTCTCCGACCGGCTCACGGCGTGGCTTGGCAGCATCGGGATAGGCATCCCGCAGGCTGTCGTCAATATCATTTCCGTCGCGTTTATCACCATACTGCTCACGTACTTTACCGTTCTGCTCGGCGAGCTGATTCCGAAACGCCTTGCCATGCAGAGCGCGGAGAAGATTGCGCTGCGCATGTCCGGCCTGATCTACGCCCTCTACCGCATTTTCACGCCGGCCGTCTGGCTGTTTTCCGTCTCGACGAACGGGCTGCTGCGCCTTTTCGGCGTCGACCCGCACAAAGAGAATGACGAGAACACGGAAGAGGAAATCCGCATGATGCTCGACGCCGGCAAGGCCAAGGGCACGATTTTGCCGGACGAGCAGGACATGATTCAGAACATCTTCGAGTTTGACGACATCTCCGCCGGCGAAATCATGACGCACCGGACGGAAGTGGCGCTTTTGTGGATGGAAGAGTCGGATGAGCAGTGGGAGCAGACGATTTTTGAAAGCCGCCACTCGATTTATCCGATTTGCAACGAAAGCCCGGACAACATCGTCGGCATCCTGATGGCGAAGGACTACCTGCGCCTGAGGGACCGGTCGCGCGAGAACTGCATGAAAACCGCGGTGCTCCCGGCGTATTTCTTGCCGTAGACGGTGCGGGCCGACGTGCTGTTCCGCAATATGAAAAAGACGCGCAACCACTTCGCCGTCGTCGTCGACGATTACGGCGGCATGAGCGGCATCATCACGATGAACGACCTGCTCGAGCAGCTCGTGGGCGACCTCGACGACGACGACACGGCCCCCGCCGAGCAGCCGCCGATTGCGCGCATCGACTCGAAGACATGGCGCATCTCCGGCACCGCGCCGCTGGACGAAGTCTCCGAGCAGCTCGGCGTCGAGCTGCCGGAACACGATTACGAGACGTTCGGCGGGCTGGTGTTCGGCCTTCTCGGCTCCGTCCCCGACGACGGCGAGACGCCGGAGCTGGAGGAGTTCGGCCTGAACATCAAAGTGACGAAGATTAAAGACCGCCGGCTCGAGAGCGCCGTGGTGTGCCTGTCTGAGCCGGCGCACACCGAGTAAAGCGCCGCACTTTAGTTTCGTACGGCGCGTACATAGAAAAAAAGCCGCTTAGCGGTTTGGGATTTATATATCTGTAAAATAATCGGCATATTTTGGTATACCTTTACCAGTTATGCCGATTTAATTCTTACGACTTTTATGGTATAGTATTGGAGGCCTTTTCTGGCGCGCCGTACGGCTGTCAGCCGCGTAAAACTTTCTCTTGAAATGGGGATGACACATCCACAGCTTCAAAAGGAAGCTGTTTATAGATAGATAGAGAAAACTGAGACAAATAAGTAAGAGGTGATTATTTGAGCGAGTTAACGGGGAAATTAAAGGAAGTGCTGGCGTCTGTCCTGCCCATTACGGTTATAGTGATAATCCTTCACTTTACCGTCAGCCCGCTGGAGCCCGATATGCTCTATGCGTTTCTCATCGGCTCCGCTCTTGTAATCATCGGCCTGACCATCTTCCTGTTCGGCATCGATCAGGGGCTTGAGCCCATCGGGCATGATATCGGCAACGCCATCACGCATTCGAACAGGTACGCCGTGATTATCACGGTCAGTTTGATTCTGGGCTTTTTTATATCATTTGCGGAGCCGGACCTGCATATCCTTGCAAAACAGGTCGACAGCGTGACCTCCGGGCAGTTTAACGACATGCTGATGGTCGCCGTCGTCTCCGTCGGCATCGGCGTGATGATGACGCTCGGCCTGCTGCGCATTCTGAAAAACGTCCGGCTGAAATATGTTTTTACGGGCGCGTATGCCCTGATTTTAATCCTGTCCATTTTCTCGTCGCCCGATTTTCTGGCCATCTCGTTTGACGCGTCAGGGGCGACGACGGGCGCGATTACGGTGCCCTTTATGCTGGCGCTGGCCGCCGGCATCTCCGCCATGAAAAAGGACAGCCGCGTGAGCGAGGCCGACAGCTTCGGGCTCGTCGGCATCTCCTCGACGGGCGCCATCCTCGGCGTGCTCATCGCCGGGCTTTTCCTGAAAAGCGGCAAGCTGAACGGCGCGCTGCCGGAACCGGAAATCACGTCCGACAGCCTGTGGGCCGTTTACGGCTCAAAGCTCCTACATATCGCGTGGGAGGCGTTTTTAACGCTGCTGCCGATTATCGTCGCCTACATCCTGTTCCAGATTTTTTCCTTTAAGCATAAAAGGAGCAGGGTCATCGATACGGTCCGCGGCATCATCCTGACCTTTGTAGGGCTCGTGTTGTTCCTGCTGGGCGTCAACGGCGGCTTTATGGAAGTGGGCACCCAGCTCGGAATCCGGCTTGCGTCGATGGACTCATACGTCCCCGCGCTCATTGTCGCGGCGCTGTTGGGGCTGACCACTGTCCTCGCCGAGCCGGCCGTCCACGTCCTCACGAATCAGGTGGAAGATATCACCGGCGGATCGGTCAAACGCATTTTCGTTCTCATCTTCCTTTCTATCGCGGTTGGCATGTCCATCTTAATGGCGGCCCTGCGGATTCTTGTGCCCAGCATCAAGCTTTGGATGTATTTGCTGCCCGGGTTTGGCCTCGCGGTTGTGCTGGCTTTCTTTGTCCCTGACTTGTTTGTGGGCATGGCGTTTGACGCGGGCGGCGTCGCTTCAGGGCCTATGACGGCCACCTTTTCCCTTGCCTTTGTCCAGGGTATCGCGGCGCAGGTCCCGACGGCCGATCTGGTTGCGGATGGGTTTGGCATGATAGCGGTCGTCGCCATGATGCCGATTATCGCAATCGAACTGCTCGGCGCGCTCTATCAGTTCCAGTCGCGCAAGGCATCCAATGCTGCTGCTGTGTTGAATGAGCAGGAGGGAAATCATGAATAAGCAAACGAAGGAGCCGGCCGGCGGGCGGGCGCTTCTGATTGTGACACTCATCCTAAATGAACAGCAGTGTCACAGATTCGACCGCCTCGCGAAAGCGAAGGACATCCGCAGCGGGATCATCGTTTACGGCAGAGGCACGGTGAAAAGCGCTACCTTAAATCTGTTCGGCATTAAGAGCCAGAAAAGGGAAATTGTCAATTTCCTGATTGAAGAAGACAGGGCAAAAGAAACGCTGGACTATTTCGCCAGGGAGCTGAGGCTCAATGAACCCGGGCATGGAATTGCCTTCGCGTCCCGTGTTGTGAGCCTCACCCAGGTCATGAGCAATCCGGACACTTTAAGCACAGTGCAGGCTATGGAAGGAGAGAGCATGTACAAGAAACTGACGGTCGTTGTCAACCGCGGTATGGCGGAAACCGTGATGGAAATTGCGCGCAAATCAGGCGTCAAGGGCGGCACGGTCATTCACGGCCGGGGAACCGGTTCGGATGTCACCGCGAAACTGCTGGGCATGGAGATTCAGCCGGAAAAGGAGCTGGTTATGATTCTCATGCCGGGCGACCTGGTGGAGAAAGTCGTAAATGACCTGTTCCACGAGCTGAAAATGGACGCCCCGGGAAACGGGATTTTGTTCGTCGAGCCGGTTTCGGAAGTCAGGGGCCTTGTCGACGCGAAATGCAACGGCAAGAATAAGTAGGCACGCTGATTTTTCGTCAGAAACAATAGAAGCATGCGTTGACAGTTATTAGCCTCTCAGGGGATATGCCGGAATAAGGGTGGAGCGGGTCATGACGACTTTTGCGTTGAATTAAGCGCTGCCAGCGAAATGGAACAGATTAAATCGTACTACAACGCTTTCCGTCGCACGCGTCGGGATCTGTGCCTTCCGCCAGTTAAAGGCCTTGATAAAAACAAAATCTGCGAGATACTCCTTTCAACCGGGGATACCGACGCGAAGCAGTTTGTCGAAAAGATGCAGCGCAGGCACGCCGATTACGTCCCGCATAGCTCTGAGACGCTGTATCCGCTGGAGTGGTGGAACTACAAGTATCAGGGGGAGCGGCTGTTTTGCAACAATAATAGGATATTCGTCTTCATCGCCTACAGGAATAAGTTCGTCGATGGCCGCGAGCTCAAAGGAAAGACCTCCGATATCGGCCGGAAAATTAGTGAACTACTCGACAACGTGACAATGGAGGACGTCCACGTCATCCGATACCACTACGACAAGGAGGCAAGCCTGACGGGCGACTATACGGCGCTCGCACTGTCGACAATATACTCTGAATAAAGCGAAAGCAGGAATGGGAGACCATTTCCTGCTTTATTTCATGATTTCCGCGCACGCTTTGATGATGTGCGAGACTTTATGGATATACCCCTTTGGGATTGTTTCCGTAAAGAGCTCGTTGATGACGTTATAGACTTCGTAATCTGGGTGGCAGTGGAGGATTTGGGCGATTTTCGCGCGCAGCGCGGCCGCATCGTTTTGATAGACAATCTCACTCTGGGTGCTCCTGCCTTCGTTTTTGAAAGTGAGTACGAAGTCCGTTTTGAGCGCGTTTTTCCGATTATCTTGTATGACTGACGTCGCGGAGTAGGAAAGCGGCACGATGTCGTGCAGCTTAAACCCGTGGCGGGTAATAATGTTTAGCGTGTCCAGCCAGGTGCGGTCGTCAAGGCTGTTAAACGCCATGGAGAAGAATCTGCCTGGCTTGAGGACGCGCCTGTTTCGGTAAACGCTTCGCTGAGAAGGCGGCTGTAGTTTTCCGGGCCTTTCTCCGCACGAGACTTGGCCTCACTCACGACGATTTCCTTATCCCATTCGATTCCCATATCAAGCCGCAGCCACGCGTTCCACATCAGGCTCTGTTCGAGGTAGAGGACGCGATTAGCGTGCGGCGGGTCAATAAAGGCGTAATCGATGCTGTTATCCTCCAGAGGTAGCTTCGTCGCCGAACCGTTTATGAGCCGGACATATTCGTCGAAATATCCAGGCGGGTACGACGAAAACAGCGCGTTTATCTCTTTAAGGCCCTTAAGGACGCGCCTGAAGCGGTTTTCAAAACAGTTCCAGACGTTAATCTCAAAGTGCTCCTCCGGAATCCAGTAGCCGATGACCCAGCTGCCGACTTCGGCTCTCGGCGCGGAGCCCCTGTTTTTCTTGCGGTCCCGGATGACAAAGACGAGTTTACTCGCCTGAGAGAGCGTTCCCGAAAACGTCACTTCGAAAACGTCCCGGATAGCCTCGTCCCCGATGCGCCAAATCTCGTCCAATATCAAAGAAAGAGCGACTAATGCCCGAGGGGTGAATAAATCGGCGACGGTCTGCTCCTTTCCCACGTTAATGCGTGAGTTTTCAAACAACCGCGCGGTAGGGTACCATTTCGGGGCGATGGCCGGACTGTTTGACATGGAGATATCGACGTCCCGCCCCGGACGAATTTTTTTCTTTACCGTGCCCGTCTGGTACCATACTTCGATGGGATTGCCGCTTTTCCAGATTACGTGGGTCACAAGTGTCTTCTCGCCGTTTTCCTCGACTTCGTACAGGCTGTTTATGACAGGCTGCAGCTTCTTTTTCAGGCTTTTGAAAACGCCAGTGACTTTATCTATATCGACAGACGTCATCGAGACTTTGCACAGCTTGATGGCGATGGGGTTTAAGTCGACGCCGACGCACTTTCTTCTAACCTTCAGAGCCTCGACTAAGGTAACACCAGAACCACAGAAGCTGTCGAGCACGGTTTCCCCAACTTCGGTGTACCGCTCGATGAACTTCGATATTTCATTGAACGGTTTTTTCCCCCAGTATTTGTGCATGGCATAGATACCTTTGTATGTATCCGTGTTTGGCATTGTGTTCTCCTTTTGGGCAGGCAAGTCCTTTGGGCCGCTGATATTGGCATTTATAGCACAAACCGGAAGATTTCGCAAGAAACTGCAAAAAAACAAGGCGCGCCACAGCGCGGCCTTGTTTTTATACCTAGCCAATGATATAGAGGATCCCCGCCTGCGCGACAAGCGAGACGATGACGACGGCCGTGTCGATGATCACGCCGGCGACCATGGGCTTGATGCCCACGCCGGCGACTTCCTTGAGGCTCGTCTTCAGCCCGATGGAGCCGAGGGCCATCGCCATGCAAAACTTCGAGACGCGGGAGACGGCGGTGACGGCGCCGTCCGGCAGAATGCCCGTGCTCCGGACGCCGACGACGGCGAGGAACCCCAGGATAAACCACGGGAAGATTTTTTTCAGCTGCACTTTTTCCGCGCCCTCCGCCGGCGCCTCCTTTTTTATGTAAATCCACGAGAAAACGAGCACGATGGGGACGATAAACAGCGTGCGCGTGAGCTTGACGATGGTGGCCAGCGCCCCGGCCGCGTCGGAAAAGGCGTACCCCGCCGCTACGACGGAGGACGTGTCGTTCACCGCGGTGCCGATCCACAGGCCGTACCCCGTGTCGCTTAAATGGAGCAGGCGGCCGAGCCACGGGAAGATGATGACGGTGAGCAGGTCAAAGAGGAACGTGGCGGAGATGGCGTACGCGATGTCGCGCTCTTTCGCGCGAATCGTCGGCCCCACCGTCGCGACGGCCGTCCCGCCGCATATCGCCGTGCTCACGGACAGCAAACCCGCAAGCTTCCAGTTGATTTTAAACGCCCTTTTGCACACGTAGCCGACGCCGAAGGCCGTCGCGAACGTAAACGCCATGAGAAGCAGGGCGTATTTGCCCGCGTGGAGCACCTGCGTAAAGCTCAGGGCGATGCCGGAGAGAATGATGCCGGCGCGGAGGACGCGCTTGGACGTCCAGCTTACGCCCGCGCCAAACGCCGGGAAGCGGCCGGCGAGCGGGCTGAGGGCCATGCCGAGGAGCAGCGCGATGAGCGTTTTGCCGAGGACGGCGTCCGGTATGACAAGGCCAAGGAGGTACGCCGCGGCGGCGATGGCGCCGGCGAGCAGAACGCCCGGGAGGAGGGACTTAATTCGGTGCATGTCTCTATCAATCCTTTGCCGTAAACTGCGAATGCACCTTGTTTTTATCACATCCTGTTGATAAAATCAAATTATATCTTATAATGGAAGTATAATATTATCTTATAAGCGGGTGAGCGCCATGCTTGATTTCAGACACGAGACATTCCTCACCCTCATCGCCTGCGGCAGCTTCACGAAAGCGGCTCAGGCGCTGCACATCACGCAGCCGGCCGTGTCGCAGCACATCAAATACCTTGAGGAGCTGTACGGGTGCCGGCTTATCGACACGTCCGGGCGGAAGCTCAGGCTCACAGCGGAAGGGGAGCTTCTCCGGGAGTTTGTGATGACGGTGTCGTCCGACTCCAAGCATCTCCGGGAGAGTATCCGGGCGGCGGAGAGCGTGACGCCCTTTTCCTTCGGCGCCACGCTCACCATCGGCGAGTACGTCATGCCGGAGATTCTCTCAAGGCTGCTTATCAGATACCCGGACATGCGGTTTCACATGGCCGTCGCCAACACGCAGATTCTCCTCGAGCGGCTCTCCCGCGGGGAACTTGACTTTATCATCGTTGAAGGGCTGTTTGATAAATCGGAATACGACGCGACGCTCTTCAGCCTTGAGAAATTCGTCCCCGTCTGCTCGCCGAAATCGCCTTTCGCCCGGGGTGAGGCGACGTTTCAAGAGCTGACGAAAAGCCGCCTGATTGTGCGCGAGCGCGGGTCCGGCACGCGCGAGATATTTGAAAACATCCTGCAGAAGAACAACTTTTCGCTCCACTCGTTTGACAGAGTCATCGAAATCGGGAACATGGCCGCGATAAAGAAGATGGTCTCCATGGATTTGGGGATCACCTTCCTGTTCGAGGCGGTGGCGCGGCGGGAGATAGAAGAGGGGAGCCTTGCCGTCATCCGAATCCCCGGGTTTGACGAAATGCGCGAGTTTAACTTCGTCTTGCTGAAAAACAGCTTCTTCCGCGCGCGGTATATGAAAATCTATGAGCTCATGAGGGAGAACGCGTAGAAACGCACGCTGGCAGCGTTGGCGCGCTTGAAAATTCTAGAAAATGGTGTAATAATATACAAGAAAGGAGGGGTGAGATGAAATCTAGAGTATTTTTTCTAGTTTTATTTGTGATTCTTTCCATACTCATAAATAATGCTTCGGCCTCCAGCGGTGTAACGTACTACATTAAAGAAATGGATATAATGGTCACTCTTCCGTCGGATTTAATAGTTTTTTCACAAGAATCAGAAGCAAGGGAATTTGAAAATCTTGAATTAGATGGTAATTACTTCTTGAATTACTATAAAAACTCGAACATATATTTAGATGCAGTTCCTAATAGCTTTGATTTTGAAATTGTTGTAGGTATGGACGAGGGCGATTGGTCAACTGGACTTTATGATTTCAAACAATATAGTGATTCGGAGCTCGAGATAGTTGCTGATAACTTAAATGATTTGCTAGAAAAACACAACTACAATGCTCGATATTTGAACTATAGTTTCTATAATCATCCACAAGCTAAGTTTATTGTGTTATCCGCTATACAAACTGTTGAGGGTAGCACAGTGTATGGGAAGCAATATTATACTATACTTGGAGGACGTGCTATTAACGTAACTTTACACTCTTACACAGGTCCAGTGTCAGTAGAAAAAAGTGCCATAATAAAGAGGGTTGTGGATAGCATTGAGTTCGGCGAATCTTATCAGAAGTCGGTGATAAGATTTCTGAAACTAACAGAAGTTGTTTTAGGTAAAAGCCAGCAGTTCATTTTAGTCGCCGTCACTTCATATTTATCTTTGGCACTTTATGCTATGTTTAGTGTAATCAAAGGGCGTTTAAAGGAACGCAGAATAAGCGAAATGAGAGTAGATGCCAAATACATCCCGGAGACAAAAAACACTCAAGCTCAAATACCAAAAGCTTTTGATTATCCGAGGTTTTGTCGAATATGTGGTGCGCCACTAATCTCGGACAGTGTTTTCTGTAGTTATTGCGGTACAGAAATCGTCAAAGCTACGCAGTCTCAATAAAGCCTACATAGTAAAAAAGAGCGCGCTTCAATGAAGCGGCTCTTTTTTGCTTGCAATACGGGCAGTGTTCATGGAAAATGTAAAGGGACTGCGTTTATACAGCTTTGTAGATAAAGAGGGAGACTATGCACATTCGAAACGCAACGATTCAGGATTTACCTGCCATCATGGATATATTCGAAACCGCCCGGGACTTCATGCGGAAAACCGGAAACCCCACGCAGTGGCCGGCAGGGTACCCGAGCGAAGAGATGATCCGAAACGAAACCCATGAGGGGAACCTCTATGTCATAACGGAGGAGGGTGAAATCGTCGGCGTTTTCGCGTTCATTTTAGGGGAGGACCCGACGTATCGCGTGATTGAAAACGGCGCGTGGCGCAGCGATAAGCCTTACGGGACGATTCACCGCCTCGCGTCCAGCGGGCGGGTGAAGGGCGTCGCCCGGCGGTGCTTCGATTTCTGCCGCGAAAAATGCCCGCACCTTCGCATCGACACGCACCGGGACAACAAGCCCATGCAGGCGGCCATCCTCAGCTACGGTTTTAAGCCCTGCGGCATCATCTACACCCACGACGGCACCGAGCGCCTCGCATACGACTACCTGTGAGAAAGCAGCCGCCGTTGCAAGCGGTTTCTGAAGGGATGCGAGAACGCGCGAGGCATCGCATAATGGCGGGAAAAGAAGGTTGAACGAAGATTCAACCGATGTTTCATGCAGTGCTCCGCTTTACGCACCGTCTGCAACGCGCAGCGGGAACGCGCGGCAGAGTCACGTTCTGGCGGGAAATATCGGTTGAATGAGAATTCAACATACATTTTGAGTTTTGTTTTCGCTTGGACTTTCTAATACGTGACAGCCTGAAAATGCCGCTTGCTTCGCGGCACTCGCAGGGGTTTTTGCGCAATTTGCGATGTGAGAGGTTTTGCCGATGATTATCAGCGCAAGCCGCAGGACGGACATACCGGCTTACTACGCCGACTGGTTTATAAGGCGCCTAAAGGAAGGCTTCGTGTATGTGCGCAATCCCATGCGCTTTCATCAAATTAGCAAAATCGCCTTGACGCCCGACGTCGTGGACGGCATCGTGCTCTGGACGAAAAACCCGCTGCCCATCATGGGGCGCCTTGACGCGCTGCGGGACTACGCCTGCTACTTTCAGTTTACTATCACGCCGTACGGCAAAGAGGTAGAGCCGAACGTCCCGCCGACGGATGCCGCCGCGGATACTTTTCGGGAGCTGGCGCGGCGCGTCGGGAAGGAGCGCGTCGTGTGGCGGTACGACCCCATCCTGCTCGGCGGCGCGTATACGGCGGAGTACCATACAGAGCGCTTTAGCCGCCTTGCCGGGCTGCTCGCCGGCTTTACGGAGACGTGCACGATCAGCTTCCTGGACTTTTACCGGTGTATGAAGGGGAGGGCAGCCCATTTGGGCGTCACGGAGCCGGCGCCGGCGCAAAAGGAAGACCTTATGGGGCGGCTGACGGAAATCGCAAAGGCGGCGGGGCTTAATCTCGACGCGTGCGCCGAGGATATGGATTTCAGCCGCCTTGGGGTCGGGCGCGCCCGCTGCGTCGACAAGGAGCGCCTTGAGCGCATCGGGGGATTTAAGCTCAATGTAGAGAAGGACAAAAACCAGCGCCCCGCGTGCCTTTGCGCGCAGAGCGTCGACATCGGCGCGTACGACACCTGCCAGAGCGGCTGCCTGTACTGCTACGCCGTCCACAGCCCCAAGAAAGCGGCGCAAAACGCCGCCCTGCACGACCCCGCCTCACCCCTCCTGTTC
>Ga0134096_1002072_pt1 | contig 13987 bp, 10 predicted proteins | sample 7_2taG_FD_94448 | JGI IMG/M metagenome (GOLD analysis project Ga0134096, IMG submission 94448) | Switchgrass degrading microbial communities from high solid loading bioreactors in New Hampshire, USA - 7_21_20_110_A3 metaG | ecosystem: Engineered > Bioreactor > Semi-continuous > Anaerobic >... | reverse complement strand
TGAAGTGTAATAGGTATTTAGCAGCTGCTATTTTTGGCAATCTACGAAAAAAGCAGCAATTACATGAACAAATAAAGTAAAGTAACAAATAAAATTGATTACAATACCTTCTATGAGTTCTTGGATACATTAGAGAGTATAAGCATTGGGGTTTCCTGATGCTTATTTTTCATTTGTGTATTACGTTCTTCTTTGTATTTACTTGTTTATTTTTTAAACATTAAAGTACACCATATAAAGTTGATGAAGAAAAATAATCTACTATATATTGCATATATATAACTATAGGGTTATTGTAAGCGAAGAAGAATCAGATACTGTGGATACTGATTACTTTGAAGTTGAAGATGAGGAAATAGATGATTATTATATTACTAATACCTATGAACCTTTTTTGAATTACGTCAGATATCATAATTTTCCTGGCAGAATTAGCACTAATGGTCCTTTCTTCAAGGACTTTAAGGATTCTTTATTCACTTTAGATTTTGATTATTACAATATAGATGACTATTTTGGATTTTTAACTGTTGAAAATATTAATCGCCCAGGTTATTACTTTTACTTTCTAGTTTCAAGTAAGATGATATGCATTACAGAATATACAAATAAAAGAACTATAAAGGAAAATGGAAAAGTTATTAAATAGCTTTTCATGTAATTGGTTAAGGGTGATTGCAATGTTATCACCCTTAACTTGGTAGTATAAAATAACAGGAAATGTTGGAAGCAGGAAAGGTTTCCATTAATATATATTCAGGTCCTGATATTTATTTATAAATATTGGGACGTTTTATTTTACTAGAAATATTACTTCACATATCTTGAAGGCTATAACTTTATATGATAGCCTATAAAAGATAGAGATGAAGAATATGAAAATAAATAGAGGAATATAAGCTTAAAGTAGGTGTTGGCTTTAGAGGTTTAGCTATTAATTGCCTACCCGATAATGTGGATGAAGATACTATGTCCAAGACAATTGAGTTATTTTCAAAAAAATATGATAAGAATTTTCTCAATAAAACTAGACCATACGCTGGAATAAAACAATTGCTAAATGAATTGACAAATAGAGGAGTATTATGGGGATTTAGGGATTACAATGAGCTAAAAAAGTATGGCGCTACTTATATAATAGAAAAGCCAGAGGAATTATTGAAGTTTGTGCAGGAATGACTGATATCTTAGTGATTTAGGAAAATATATGAAATGTTGTGGGCGGTTAGGAGGATATTAATTGTATAAGGCCATAGGAATAGATTTAGGGGGAACTAAAATTAACGGGGGTATCATAGACTCCAATGGAGAAGTTTTGAAAAGAGTAGAGATGGAAACTGGCAAAGAAGGCCCTAAGGAAGTTTTAGGAAAAGTATCTCATATAATAGATTCCTTATTAATGGAGGATGACGATATATTAGGAATTGGTATTGGCTCGCCTGGTTTTATAGATAATGTGAGAGGGAAAGTACTGTCCTTTGGAGGAAATATTAGCGACTGGCAGGGGTTTGATATAAAAGGGGAGCTTTCTAAGCTTTATCTGGGGAAAAGGATATTTGTAGAAAATGATGCAAATGCAGCTGCCATTTGTGAAGGATGGATTGGTGCTGGCAAGGATTTTTCCAGCTTTATTATGGTTACACTAGGTACAGGAATTGGAGGAGCATTGTATACAAGGGAACATGGAATATGGCATGGGCACAGCTTTCAAGGTGGGGAGCTAGGTCATGTAATCTTATATCCAAAAGGACATAAATGCAAATGTGGTCAGTTTGGATGTTCAGAACAATATATTTCCGGTACAGCAATAGAAAGAAGGTATAAGAAGTTAACAGGAGTTTATAGAAGCTGCAAGCATATATTCTGTGAAAGCTCTGGTATTGCAAATAAGGTAGTAGATGAATTTGTTGATAATCTGGCCATTTTTCTATGTACTCTAAAGAACTTTTTCGACCCTGAGGCAATTGTCATTGGTGGAGGGCTTATCAATTCAAAGGATTGCTGGTGGGAGAAAATGATTAATAGATTTCATGATTACGTCAACGATTCCAGCAGCATATCAATAGTGCCAGCCAAGTACCTGAACAATGCTGGCATGATAGGTGCTGGGAAAATGGTTTTTGATAGATAAGGAATGATAATTTATTTAGAAGCGGTTAAATATTCAGAAAATATGTAGATATACATATAAAACTATTATATAATTAACTAAAATAATTATCAGAAGCAATCTAAATTGATAAAAGGAGGATAACTATGCATCCAATTAGAGAATACCTGTATAGGATGGTGGCTGTACAAAGTGACTCTGGAACTGAAATGGAAAGGAATATGGCCAATGTGATATATGACATGATTAGATCCCATCCATATTTTGCATCTCACCCTGAATACTGCGGTACCTTTGTTCAAAATGACATACTTAATAGGCCTGTAGTATGGGCTCTTAAGAAGGGGACCACTGACAAGACCATTATCCTCATGGGACACTATGATACTGTTGAAATAGACTCCTATGGAATGTACAAGCCTTATGCCTTGAATCCAGATGTATTGAAGGAGAAATTTAAGGAAGGAAATTTTGGGGATGAATCATTGAAAGCCCATTTGGAAGATGAAAACTGGGCTTTTGGACGGGGCATTGCTGATATGAAGGCAGGTATTGCCATAAATATGCACATATTGTTTACCAATGAAGTTGAAGAGGTAAACATACTGTTTATAGCTCTTCCAGATGAAGAAAACATGTCTTCCGGTGCCATCATGTCCATACCTTTGTATCTGGAGCTAAAGGACAAGTTCAACCTAGATTACAAGCTTTGCATTGTACCAGAGCCTGAGGAACACACTGTGAATGGAGATGTGGATATATTTGCAGGAAGTGCAGGCAAGTTCATGCCAATTATAATGGCTAAGGGAGTGCCAACCCATGCTGCTCGTATTATGAATGGGCTCAATTCAGGCTTTATCATTGGAGAAATCATCCGCAATATAGAAATCTGCAAGGACATGATTACCTCCAAGGACAACATCTTCTCTCAACCTCCTTCAGTGCTGCTGTTTAAGGATTTAAAGCCCATTTATGATGTAACAGTTCCGGAGTACAGTGTAGCCCTGTTTAATTTCATGTTCCTGAAAACAAGGCCTCCAATGGACTATATGGATTCCATAATAAATATTTGCAAAAATGCTCTGGATTTTGCAGTGGATAAGTACAATGATACATTTGACTATCTGGTAAGGGAAGGCTTGGTAAAGGAGGAAAACAGGGTTAAGTTTAATCCAAAGGTTATGTTGCTTTCTGAATTGGAACATTATATTAAAGAACGCAAGCCAGTATATAAGGAATTTAGGGAAGAGTTAGACAGGTATATTATGGACAAGGTTCAGTCAAAGGAAATGACTTTGCAGGAAGCAAGTATACATATGATAAAATCCTTGCTGGAGTATTCGGAGATAATTGATCCTGTTGTTGTCATTGGCATTTCTCCTCCATATTACCCTGCAGTGTCCAACGATGCTATACCTGATAAAAATGTGGATTATGTGTTTGAAAACATAGAGGATAGGCTAAGGGAGAAATATGGAATAGGGTTAAAGCATTATTATTCAAATATGAGCATGACGGATATAAGCTATTTCTCATGCACAAACCCGGAAGAAGAAAGGGAATTTTTAAATAACCTGACAGTGCCATCAGGCTTATACGATATACCCGTTGAGGATATAGCCAAGCTTAATATTCCTACATTTAAGATAGGCCCTAATTCAAGGGATATCCATCGGGTTGGTGAAAGGGTTTATATGCCAGATGTAGAAGAGCTTATTCCTGGTTTGTTCAGGGACATAATTAAAAACCTGGCTAAAAGTGAAATATAATATAAAATACCCCATGGATATATGCTGCAGGGTTTTGTGATACTAAAGAAGGATTTTTGTAATATATGTGGAATATTAAAGTAACATATCAATTCCGGGGTGAAAAAATTGCTTAGCATAAATACAAACATATTGTTTGATATCATAACCAAAAATATTGATGTGGGTATAGCTATAATAGATAAGGATGGATATTTGGTATATTACAATAAAGCCATGGGTGAAATTGAAGGATTTGATAGCAATGAGGTTTTAAATAAGCATATATTTGACCTGTTTCCGTCTGTTGATATGAAAAACAGCTCCCTTTTCCGCTGCCTTAAGACAGGAAAGCCCATATATAACGACCTGCAGAGCTATATAAATAAAAAGGGAAAGAAGATATATTCAATAATAACCAATATACCAATTATAGAGGATGGAGAAATACTTGGGGTTGTAGAGTTTGCAGAGGACATAGGAAAGATTGAAAAGCTTCATAAATCCGTAAATAACTGGCTTAATTATCCAAAGCTTAATAATCCTGACAGCAACGCTGACAGGATAAACCATTACAGTTTTGATGACTTTAAAACCTGTGACAAGTCACTTCTAGATCTCATAGAGAAGGTAAAGAGGATAGCTTCATATGGGTCCAATGTGCTCATTTATGGCGAAACGGGCACAGGGAAGGAGATATTTGCACAGAGCATACATAATATAAGCAACAGGAGGAATAAGCCCTTTATAGCACAGAACTGTGCTGCAATTCCTGAAAACCTTCTGGAGTCCATTCTATTTGGAACGGAAAAGGGAAGCTTCACAGGAGCCATAACCAAGGAAGGGCTATTTGAAGAGGCCAATGGAGGGACGCTGCTTTTAGATGAATTGAATACCCTTCCTGCATATCTTCAGGCAAAGCTTTTGAGGGTAATTCAGGAGGGATATGTAAGAAGGGTTGGAGGAAGAGAGGAAAGAAGGGTTGATGTAAGGATTATTGCCACAGTAAATGAAAACCCAATGGAGCTTATTAAGTCTCAAAGATTCAGGCAGGATTTATTTTTCAGGCTCAGCACCCTGTACATTTGCATTCCGCCTTTAAGGGAAAGAAAGGATGATATATTCTACCTGGCGGATTATTTCATTAATAAATACAGCACTGTATTTAATGTACCTAAACCTAAGCTGTCAAAGGAAGTCTCGAACTTCTTCATGGAGTATGAATGGAAAGGCAATGTAAGGGAACTTATTAATGTAATTGAATATGTGATGATGACGGTGGAAGGAGACAGGGAGATAAGGTTAAGGCACCTGCCTATATACTTATTGGAATATCTGGAAAAGGAGAATATACAAAAAAAGGAAATAATCCACAGTTCCTATTCTGACGTGGTAAATGATTTTGAGAAAGAGATGATATTAAATGCATTAATCAGGAATAATTGGAATGTGACGAAAACTGCCAGAGACCTTAATATTAAAAGGCAGACTCTTCAAAACAAGATGAAGAAACTGAATATAAACAAGTTGAAGTAATAATTGCCCATATTTTATTTAAATTGCCCTAATATGGGCAATTTTCTTTTTGTAATTTCCTTATTATTATGATAAAGGCTGGCTTTTGGGTTTGGCATGGTTATTGCAATATATTATGATAAAAAACATAAGGGGGAATTCATATGAAATATTTGGTAATGGGAAGTGGCCTTCAGGGCAGAGTTGTAGCTTATGATATACTTCAGTTTGAGGAAGGGTCCCAGGTAATACTGGCAGATATTGATGATAAGAATCTGGAAATTGCAAAGAGCCTGATTAAAAACGATAACCTTAGCGTAGAGAAATTCGATATCTTCAATGAAGAAGAAACAGTGGCACTGATGGAAAAGGCAGATGTAATCATCAATAGCTTGCCACATACATGGGAAATTACAGAAAGCTTCTACAAGGCATTGGCAAAGACAAGAGACAAGAAAGCTGTATTTACAGATTACTGGCTGTGGGAAAAGCATTATCAGTTTGATGAGGCATTAAAGGAAGCTAATGTTCTGGCAGTTCCAGGCCTTGGTATTGTTCCAGGATTTGGCAATATATGCGTAGGCCAATTGGCTCATGAATTTGACCAGCTGGAAGAAGCAGCTATCTACTGCGGCGGACTTCCAACAAAAAGAGGAGTGGCACCACTGGATTATATGATTCTGTTCAATGTTGAAGCACTGCTGGATTTATATCTGACTCCTCCAACTGTTATACAGGATGGAAGGCTGGAAATAGAAGATGCCCTTGACAATTTTGAGACTTTCCTGATTCCAGGCTATGGACAGGTTGATGCCATGAAGACTGATGGACTTTACAGCTTAAATAAAACACTTATTGAAAAGGGAGTTAAAAAGGCAGCAGAGTACACATTGCGCTATCCAGGACATTATCAGACGATGCAGATATTACAGGATGCAGGATTTTTCGATAAAGAACCTGTAGTAGTAAATGGAGTGGAAGTAAGACCAAGAGATGTTTCAGAAGCTGTTTTGAATAAGCTGATGGCTAAGATTCCTGGAGTTAGAGATTTTACCTATCTGTATGTAGTAGGAAAAGGATTAAAGGATGGAAAATATGTTCAGAAGGCATATGAACTGTTGGATTACAGCGATGAGGAAATAGGAATTACATCCATGGAGAGAACAACTGCATATCCATCATCTATAGCAGCCATGATTATTGCCCATGATGATGGAGGAATGAGAGGAGTTGTAGAGCCAGAAAACATATTTGTAGGAGAGCGCTTTGACAAGATGGTTAAGGAACTTGCCAAGAGAGGCATAATTGTATACGAAAAATAGATAGATGCAAGGGGGACGGGGGTTTTTGCATCAATTTGATGCAAAAACCCCCGTCCCCCTTGCACTACGAATATTCAAAATATGGCCAAAATTTGATATAATTTAATAATGAAATAATAATGTAAATTATTATGATTCCTCACCTATCTGGAGTGATTGGAATGTTAAACATCAAAAATTTATTAAACCTGTATAATTATTTTGACAGCGTAATAATAACAGATCATAAAGGCGTTATACAATATTATATGAATATGAGGACAGATGTATTTGACCTTAAAAGGGATGATATAATAGGAAAGACAATATTGGAAATTCATCCCTATTTAACTGAAGATACAAGCAGCATAATGAGAGTGTTAAAGACTGGAAAGCCCATATATGATCAGGTGGAGTATCTTACTACAAAGGATGGGCAGCAGGTAACTAATCTATATAGCACCCTTCCAATTATAAAAAATGGTAAAATTGTAGGCGCCATTGATTTGGCAAGGTGTATAAATGAGAATGAACGCCAAAGCATTGTATTATCGGCAAACAGTAATGGTGAAAATACTGAGCTATATTGCATAGATGATATAATTACCAACTCAAGCTCTATGAAATCAATTAAGTCATTAATAATGAAGGTTGCGAATACTGACTCTCCTGTTATGATTTATGGAGAGACTGGCACTGGTAAGGAATTAGTGGCACAGGCTATTCATACTTATAGCTATAGAAGCAACAAAAGATTCATATCCCAGAATTGTGCTGCCATTCCCTATGATTTACTGGAAAGCATTTTGTTTGGAAGTGTTAAAGGAAGCTATACAGGTGCTGAAAATAGAATGGGATTATTCGAGGTTGCCAATGGAGGTACATTGTTATTAGACGAAATTAACTCTATGGATTTAAGAATGCAGTCTAAGATACTGAAAGCCATTGAGGAAAAGAAGATAACCAGAGTGGGAGGTACAGAGCCTATTCATGTGGATGTAAGAATAATTACTGCATTGAATGAACCTCCTCTGGAATGCTTGAAGAAGAACTTAATAAGGGAGGATCTGTTTTATAGATTAAATGTAGTAGAAATAGATATACCTCCGTTAAGGGAGAGGGTAGCAGATATACTGTATTTGACGGAATATTTCATTTCCCAATATAACAAGAAGATGAATAAACGCGTTGTGGGGGTAAGCGATGATGTAAAGGAGATATTTCTAAATTATGATTGGCCTGGTAATGTGAGGGAGCTTAAGAATGTTATAGAAGGAGCATTTAATATATTAAGCTCTCGCTTTATTGAAGTAAAGGATTTGCCAAATTATCTGGTAAGTAGGGTTATTAATGGGATGGTAAAAATATATCCTAAAGAAGAGAGTTTATCATTGGATGAAAAAATTGCAAGGTATGAAAAGCAATTGCTGATTGAAGCTTTGAAGTCAACACATACTTATGCTGAAGCTGCCAGAAAGTTAGGGATTTCCAAGCAATCGTTGAATTATAAATTACAGAAGTATAATTTAAAATAAAGTAATACGTGGACAAAAAATTTTTACCTTTGTAAAAAATTTTTGTCCTTAATTTTTTCAATATTCTAACAAATGGTAAAGGAAATTTTACTATTAACTGATATGCAATTCTGGAATGTGAAAAAATAGCCATTACAAATTGGCATGCATATTGCTTTGTATATTAGTAAATAAAATTTATAAAGGTAAGGGGGAATCAAAATGTCACACTATGGTATTTTGAGTCTAATACCACCTATATTAGCCGTTATTTTAGCTTTAAAGACAAAGCAAACGCTATTATCATTATTCTTTGGAGTATGGCTTGGCTCTACTATTATTAATGGCTATAACCCTTTAGTAGGTTTTGTAAAAGTTGTTTCAGATTATATGATTCCTGCTATAGGTAATAGCTATAATGCTGGTATGCTTATATTAGTTACTTTAGCAGGAGGCTTTGTATACATGCTGAGAATAACTGGAGCAGCTGAAGCTTTTGCCAAAGTTGTAACAAAGAAAATCAATAATGCAAAAAAAGGGCAGATAGTTACCTGGGCATCAGCTTTCTTGTTCTCATATACAGAGCCATGCTTAATACTAGGAACAATTATGAGGCCAATTACTGATAGAGTCAGGATTTCAAGAGCTAAATTATCATATATTTTAGATTCCATGGGGTGTAATCTAGCTTCATTTTCACCAATAAGCAGCTATGGTCCATTTATAACTGGATTAATAGCAACTCAGCTTGCAGCAGCAAATATTACTGCAAATGAATGGGGATTGTATTTTCAGATGTTTCCATTTAATTTGTATGGAATCTTTGCAATGTTAACAGTATTAATAGTTGCTATAACTGGCTTAGACATTGGACCAATGTATATAGAAGAAAAAAGAGCGAGAGAAACAGGTAAGCTTTTGGCTGATGGAGTAGAGCCTTTAGTTCCAGAGACCCAGATTAAGTTTCCAGAAGGATATAAACTTACAATAAAGAATTTTATTATTCCAATGGTATTTTTATTTGCTGGTATTTTTGCTACAATATTCTGGAGTGGAGATATTGTAACTAACGGTTTTAGAGGCGCATTTATAAATGGAAATATAACATTGGCCATTTCAGTTGGATTTTTAACCGGTGGTATTGCTGCGGCTATAGTCGGAATATCTACAGGTTTGTTTAAGTTTACTGAAGCATTTAACAGCTTTGTTAAAGGCATGGAAGATCTGATAATGGTACCTTTCATATTGGTATTAGCCTGGTCTATGGGTGGAATAACTGGTGCCATGGGTGTGGGTAATTTCCTATCTGAAGTAGTTCAAAATTACCTTACTGGAGGGTTAGTACCAGCTTTAGTATTCTTGTTTGGAGCAATGATTTCCTTTGCTACAGGAAGTTCATGGGGAGTTTGGTCCATTATGATGCCAATAGCAATTCCAATGGCAATTAACTTCAATATACCTATACCATACATAGTTGGGGCAGTAATAGGTGGAGGTTTATTTGGAGACCAATGTTCACCCATATCAGATACTACAATAATGTCTTCCACAGGAGCTTCATGTAACCACATTGTTCATGTATCAACTCAATTACCATATGGCATTACTGTAGGTGTGGCTGCATTTTTAGGGTTCCTGTTTGGAGGGCTAACTGGGCAGTATTATTTAAGTTTATTAGTCACAGCCATAGTTTTAGGAGCTTTATTGGTAGTATTAAATAAGTATTCCTCAAAGAAGGAATATAAGGCAGAAATATAATAACTAGAGAGGTGATATTATGAAAAAAGTTGATATGATTGTCAAAGCACCCCATTTTTATACTATGGAAGGAGAAGGAGTAGGGTATAAGACTAACGTTGCAATGGTAGTTGATGGAGGAAAGATAATTGCCCTGGAGGATGTAAATGAGGTGAATAAGGAGTATGTTGCTGAAGAGCTTATAGAGTTAGACCATCATGCTATATTCCCAGGGTTTATAGATGCCCATATGCACACAGGGCTGGCCATTATGAGAGGATTGGCACAGGACACCAACAACTGGATGATGTATGGACTTCAGCCCTTTGACAATGCAGTGAGAAAGGAAGAAAAGGATGCAGGAAGCCGCTTGGCAATTATTGAGGCTATAAAATCCGGAACTACTACCTTTGGAGACTATGAAACAAATATGGATTCAGTATGTGAGTTCATACACAAGGTAGGAGTAAGGGGCAATATTACCTATACCATAAGGGAGGCAGTAAGGAGAGTATATAATCCTGGAGAGCTATATGAATTTGATGAAGCTCTAGGGGAGAAGTCCTTCAATGAAAACATAAGGCTGTACGACAAATGGCATAATAAGGATAATGGCCGCATAAAAATACTTTTCGGGCCACAGGGGGCAGACTTTGTAGGCAAGGAACTGCTTTTGAGGATACAGAGGGCTGCCAAGGAGAGAAATACAAAGATACACATGCATACTCAACAAGGGGACAGGGAGACTTATCAGATTGTAAAGAGATACAACAAGAGGCCAATTCAATGGCTAAAGGAAATAGGATACCTGGATGAGACTCTCATAGCAGTACATCTTACTGATGCCAATGAGGATGAGGCAAGGATAGTTGCTGAAAGCGGTGCATCCATGATTGTATGCCCAGGCTCCATTGGAATTATAGATGGCATAGTATGTCCATCTGTGGCATTTCAGGAAGCAGGAGGAAATGTAGCCTTAGGTTCAGACCAGGCACCAGGAAACAACTGCCATAACATTATAAATGAGATGAAACTTATTGCTCTGTTTAATAAGATTAAATATCAGAATCCGGAAGTAATGCCTGCATGGCGTGCACTGAGGATGGCTACCATTGAAGGTGCAAGGGCAATTGGTTTGGGAGATATGGTAGGCTCACTTGAAGTAGGAAAAAGAGCAGACTTTATAGCCATAGACCTGAATAAGCCTACAATGCTTCCATTATATACCTACCCAATGAGAAATATAGTTCCAAACCTTGTGTATAGCGCAAGGGGAGATGAAGTATGCCTGTCAGTAGTAGACGGCAGGGTAATATATAGAGATGGTAAGATACTTACAATAGATGAGGAAGAATATATTAAGGAAGTAAATAGGTACCCTGAGGGAATAGGAGAAAGAGCAAGCAAGGAGTTCTTCGAAATAAACGGCACCAACGCACAGTTTATGTGTGAGAATAGACTATAGTGCAACGTGCAAGGGGGACGGGGGTTTTTGCATCAATTTGATGCAAAAACCCCCGTCCCCCTTGCACTATTGCACTAATTTTGCTATTACGTAGGTGTTCATATATACAAAGGCTACAACGCCTGTATCGTTCAATAAAAATGCAAATATGGAGGTAATGAATATAATCATTAATTCCTCTAAAAAGTATGGATCCTTGGCACTTTTTATAGTGCTTATTTTATCCAGCAGGAATCTTTTCAGAAAATACAGCTGACCTGCCATTATGATGCTCCAGGGAGGTGAGATGGCTGTAAGTACCAGCTGAGCTACCTTCTTTTTTATCATGTCAATGAGCTCATATATTCCAAGGCTTGCTATTCTTACAAAAAGGTTTCCAGCATGGCCATTGGAGTCATTTCCTATTTTTATTGCAAATCCCAAAATAAATATTCCAGCTCCAAGTCCAAGGAGGGTAAGCAGTGTCTTTTTGCTGAACTTTCCTTTAAATAACGTTACAAACAACAGCATTAGGAATGCAATAATGGAAGTCATATAGCCTCCAAAATTTGTTGCATATCTTTCTGATAATGCCAGTATGATTATTGGAAAGTAAATGCATAATGCTATTGTAGACAGTATGTTTTTTTCTAGTCTTCTCCTTATATGGTAGAATGTAATGATTCCTGTTACTATGAGCACTGCCATGGCATCATTATTTAATCCATAGAACCTTCCGCCTAATATAATATTGTTGTACCCGTAATAGGAATTGTATATTATATCCGGATAGAAGAAAACTGCAAAGAGCATTAATATATTTGTCAGTATGGGGAATATGGTGAGGGCATCAATGCCTTTTCTGTCTGCCACATATGTTGTTAACGCTGTAATCAGAGTAAGCACCGTAGAGTATAGTATTATGCTTTTACCTAAGAATATGCCCAGGGCCATGGTTGCAAATATCATAATGATTATTCCATTTATGAGCAATTTGGATCTTTCCAAGGCATTATTATTTTTGAGTATGCTGTATATTACATACAGCTGCAGCACTATGGCTACACCATGGAACGCATATTTTATAACCAACAGGTTCAGTATTCCATTAAAATTGTCTACATTCCTGTCAATTAGCTCCTTTGAATCATCTATATCAGTTTCAGTATACATTCCATAGCCTGTGGTTGTACTGGTTTTTATTCCATATATATCTGCAACTTCAGGGAATATGTCCATACTGGTAACAAGGCCTTGTCTTTTGGTAGAGTTGCTGGTTAGAATTCCGCTGTTCTTCATCCGGTTGCAATAGATAATGGGTACTAATGTGTTGTTTCTGATATCGTTGACATCTCCTGTAACTTTGCTTGGGAATACTATGATGTTATACATGGAAAATTCATCAATATATTCCCCAAGGGTTTCTATTCTTTCCGGATTGCCGTCTATTTGAAAGGAAACTACTATTACATCAGATTTCTTAAGCAAATTGGATGTATTTTCAAACAGCCAATCCTTTGTGTACTGGATATCTATATATCCGTTATATATGGTTCCATTTTTATCTGCAGCAATGAGGCTTGATTCATCCTTCCCCATGTAGCCAATGGATATATGCTTCTCCTTAAGGGTATCTGCCAGAAAAGCCATATTCCTTGAAAAGCCTTTGTAGTTTTTATCCAGGTTCCTTATGATGTCCTCATATCCATCTACTGCTATATTGCCATATTTGTCCATTCTAAGACCTTTGAACAACCCTTCTTTAACTTCGACTCTTCTTCCTGTTGCAATGGTCATGAAATACGACTCACTGCTTCTTCTGAATATACTGGAGGTTCTTGTGTTCATAAGCCCAAGTGATATTCCGGATTTAAGGTTCAGCTTTTCAATGGTGGAAAAGTCCAGCTCATCAGTTACTATTATTAGGGTTTTAGCATTTTCTGCATAGGATATGCTGCCTATGGATAAAAGAATAATAAGTGCCAAAAGGGTCATTGCTTTTTTCATTGTGTTCATAATCATACCTCATATTAGAATTTTTGTATTAAGCATTCAATATTATTATACATAAAATTGTTTAAAAGTCACAAATTTATGATTATGCTAAAATATAAAATAAAATTTAGTGATGAGTTATACATAAAAATGTTAATAATCATAAATAACTGATATAATATAGAAGTACTCAATTTTAAGGGGTGTTTGTATGAGCGGGAAGAAGATATTGTCTATATCTGCATTTATTATATGGATTGCAGTAATATTTTTACTGTCTGCCCAGCCAAAGGAAGAGTCCAATGCTCTATCCATGAAGGTGGCAGAAGTGGTTTCTCAAACGGTGCTTCCTAATAGGGTAGTAGAGGAAAAGGGATTTGATTTGGATAGGCTTAACAATACAGTTAGGACCCATGCCCATTTTTTATCATATCTGGTACTTGGAATTCTCACCCTAAACCTTTTGGGTGTTATGGGAATATCAAAGTATAGAGTTTTAATATCATTGCTAATATGTGTTGTATATGCCATAACAGACGAATTTCATCAGATATTCGTTCCGGGAAGGGGTGCTCAGATAAGCGACATATTGGTTGACAGTTTCGGTGCCCTTGTAGGCATAG
>Ga0134096_1002055_pt1 | contig 14107 bp, 13 predicted proteins | sample 7_2taG_FD_94448 | JGI IMG/M metagenome (GOLD analysis project Ga0134096, IMG submission 94448) | Switchgrass degrading microbial communities from high solid loading bioreactors in New Hampshire, USA - 7_21_20_110_A3 metaG | ecosystem: Engineered > Bioreactor > Semi-continuous > Anaerobic >... | reverse complement strand
TCCGACCCGCTCTGTGGTGCCAGCATGAAGGTCTCCACGCCCTTCTCGGCAGCCAGGGCCTTGATGCCCTCTCCGATGGCCATGTAGTAGTTGAACTCCGTGGCCGGCGGCATGTAAGCGACCTTGATCGGGTCGCCGGGCGTGTAAGCTACCGGGGTTGTTGCCTGCGAGCCTTCCTCCAGCGGGATGATCCCTTCTGCCCCCTCGGGTAGTTGATAGTCGCCGGTTGTAGGGACTTCAGCCGTTTCCTCGGTCTCTGCCGGCGCTGCCGGGGGCTCCGTCGCCTGAGGTGCTGCCGGTGGGGCTGCTGTGGGCGAGGCACAGGCCGACAGGATTAAAGCCAGGGCAACCAGTAGGCTAAAGATTTTCTTCATCTGCTGTCCTCCTCCGAATCGTTGGATAGGGTTTGTACAGGTCTCAAGCTGGTTACAGTCCGGTGATGGTCATAAGATGAGTTGTGCGGCCTCCTTTCTAGCCCTGCAGGGTCTTTCTGCGTTCGTTGAGCACATCCACCACGACGGCGATGATCAGGATCAGCCCGGTGACCAGGTTCTGCCAGTAGACATCCACCCCCAGCAGGTTCAGGGCGTTCGCCAGCACGGCCATGAACAGAGCGCCCAGGAATGCTCCTAGAACCGAACCCTCACCGCCGCTCAAGCTGGCTCCGCCGATGATCGCGGCCGTGATGACGCGCAGTTCCACTCCCGAGCCGACCGTCACGGAGGCTGAACCGAAGCGGGCGGTGATCATGATCCCTGCGATGCCCGCCAGCAGCGCCACCAGGCAGTAATTGAAAATCTTCACCAGGTCGACGTTGATGCCGGAGAGGCGGGCTGCCTTCTCATTACCGCCGATGTAGTACGACTGGCGGAAGAAGCGTGAGTTGCGCAGCACAATATCGCCGATGATTACCAGCACCAGCATGATGTAGATCGGGTACTGCACCCCGAACAGCCGCCCCTGGCCGACCACGGTGAAGGATTGGGGCAGGTTCAGCACCGCCCTGCCCTCTGCCAGGACGAGCAGCAGGCCGCGCACAGTGATCATCATGCCCAGGGTGGTGATGAAGGGGTTGATCTTCAATCTGGCCACCAGCAGGCCGTTCGCCAGCCCGACTCCCAGCGCGGCCAGCAGGCCCAGCAGGATCGCCAGCGGTGCGGGAAGGTTCAAATTCATCAGCGCTAACCCCGTCACCACCCCGGTGAAGGCCAGCGTCGAGCCAACCGACAGGTCCAGCCCGCCCGAGATCAGCAGGATGGCCATGCCCACCGCGATGGTCCCTTCCACCGACAGGCTCAGCAGGATGGCCTCCACGTTGGCCCTGGTCAGGAACACATCGGAGACGAAGGCCATGACGATCGCGGACCCGATCAGGACGGCCAGCAGAGAGAATTCCCGGAACGATGCCAGGTTTCGGAGTGTGCGTGTAAGGCTTGCGTTCATCTGCATACCGTATCTGTCCACTTTCCTTTACTGAACTTGCCCGGCGCGGGCGGCGCCGTTGAGCCCGGCGGCGTACGAGAGGATCAGCTCCTCGGAAAAGTCCTCGCGCTGCACCTCTCCCTGAATCCTTCCCTGGTGCATCACCAGAATGCGGTCGCACATCCCGATCAGCTCGGGCAGGTCAGACGAGATCAGGATGATCCCGGCACCCTGCGAAGCGATCTCGCGCAGTTTCTGGTAGATCTCGGCTCTGGCGCCTACGTCTACACCCCGGGTGGGCTCGTCAAAAATGACGACTTTGGGCTCGATGCCCATCCACATGGCGATCATGCATTTCTGCTGGTTCCCGCCAGACAGGTTGAGCAGTTTCTTGTCGATCGATGGCGTAGCAATCGAATAGCGGGCGACCATCTCATGCGCAAAATGGTCGATCGCTTCAGCGTTCAAAAAGTCGAAGCGCCGGGTGAACCGCTTCAAAGATGGAGCGATCAGGTTATCTCTGACCGGCATGCTGAGAAACAGGCCCTGGCCTTTGCGGTCTTCGGTCAGATAAACGATCTTCCTGGCGATGGCGTCCTGCGGCCTGGCGATATGGATTTCCTCGCCGTCCAGGGTAATGCGCCCGGAATCTCTGGGGTCGATGCCCACGATTGCCCGGGCGACCTCGGTGCGCCCTGCGCCGACCAGCCCGGCCAGACCCAGGATCTCGCCGCGCTTCAGACCGAAGGTGATCCCCTCGAAGCTGCCCTTACGCGTCAGGTTCTCCACCCGGAAGTAATCTTCTGCATGCGCCGGGCGGGACCGCTTGCCGTACAGGTTGGTGATCTGCCGGCCCACCATTGTCGCCACCAGGTCGCTTTCGCTCACCTCGCTCACCTTCCGGTCGGTGATGTAGCGGCCGTCGCGCATCACCACCACCCGGCTGGCGATCTGGAAGATCTCCGAAAGCTTGTGGGTGATGTAGATGATCGACATCCCCTCGGCCTGCAGTTTGCGCAGGTTCTTAAACAGGTAGGCGACCTCGCTCTCGGTCAGCGAGGATGTTGGCTCGTCGAGGATCAGCACTTTAGGGCCGGTGGAGATGGCCTTCAAGATCTCCAGGATCTGCTGCTGGCCCATGGAGAGCTGTTTCACCGGCTGCCTGGGGTCCAGGTGCAGGTCAAAGCGGCTCAGGAACTCCCGCGTGTCGCGGTACAGCTTGCGCCAGCGGATGTTATCCAGCCTGCCCACCGGCTGGCGGTTGGCGAACAGGTTCTCGGCTACCGAAAGGCTGGAGACCAGGGAGAGCTCCTGGAAGACCATGCTGATGCCGGCCTGGATGGCGTCCTGCGGCGAGTTGAAGGACACCTCCCGGCCCTCCAGGAAGATCCGGCCCGAGTCGGGCTTCTGCGCGCCGCCCAGGATCTGGGTCAGTGTGCTCTTGCCGGCGCCGTTTTCGCCGACCAGGGCCAGGATCTCGCCCCGGTACAGGCGCAGACTGACCTGGTCGACGGCCTGCACGCCGGGAAAACTCTTGGATATATTCTCCGCCAGGAGTACCTCTTCCATCTTGGCCCTACCCGGTAGGGGATGCAGGCTGCGGCCCGCATCCCCTCGCAGCCCTTATTTCGTGTAGATTTCGTTGGCAGCCAGGAAGTAATCGACGTTGGTCTCGTCGATGTAGTTCACCCACATGTAGACGTTGTTGGGGCCGGTGCGTACGCCCGCTTTGGCGTTATCGGAGGTCAGCGGCGCCTGGTTGTGAACGTAGTTATACAGCACCTGCGCGCACCAGAAGGCCATGGCGGCGTCATCCTGGGCGACGGTGCCGGTCAGCGTGCCGTCTTTGATCTTCTGCAGGATGTCCGAGTTGCGGTCCATGGCCACGACTTTCACCTGCCCGACCTTGCCGGCCTCCTCAACAGCCGTCGCGGCGCCGATCCCGCCGGTGGAATCCGTGCCCACGAATGCCGCCAGGTCCGGGTGCCGCTGCAGGATGTCCTTGGCGACGCTCACCGAGGTGACCGTGTCGGCCTTGGTGTCGCCTACCTGCACGACCTCGATGCCGGGGTATTCGCTGAACGCTTCGCGGTAGCCGGCCTCGCGCTCATCGAACATCCCCACGCCGGGGATGCTCAGGATGGCGACTTTGCCCTGTCCGCCCAGCGCTTCAGCGATTGCCTTACCGCCGGTGTAGCCCAGGTCGCGCTGGTATGAGCCGACGAAGGCCAGCCGCTTGGACTCGGGCAGGTCGCCCAGGATGGTGACGACCGGGATGCCGTTGTCGGCGGCTTTGTTGATCGAGGGGACCAGGACCGGTTCGACGCCGAACACGCAGATGCCCTTGGGCTGCTTGGCGATCGCCTGGTCGAAAGCCGCGACCATGGCATTCATGTCGTATTCCGCCGGGCCGACGTACGTCGTCGTAACGCCCAGCACCTCGCCAGCCCACTTCCAGCCGTATTTATGGGCGTTGAAGAATTCCAGGTTCCCCATCGCCGAGACATAGATGTACTCCTCGTCGGAGGCTGCTGCGGGCTGCTGCTGAGCCGAAGCCGGCTGCTGCTGTGGAGCGGTCGACTCCGCCGGCCGGCCAGCGCAGGCAACCAGGAGCAGGCTGGCCGCTACCAGAAAACAGATGATTAACCCGATGCTCCGTTTCATTTGGCATTCTCCTTCCTTATGCGATCATGCGAATGCGTTCGATCCAGACCGTTCTTCACTTTGTCAGGTATGTGGTCCCGTCTTATGAGTTGGATCGGCTCACCTCCTCAGCGTCCAGAGGGCGATTCGCAGACAGTATCGCAGTGGGTGTTTCCTCAGCGCTCCACGCGCTTTCCGCCGCCGACAGCGTCGGCTTTGATCAGGTCCTGGACCTCCGCCTTGGTGACGATCGGCAGGTCGAACATCAGGGTTTGTTTGATGCGCGTCGCAGCGTCGCCCACGCGCAGGCCTTTCTCCAGCCCTGCGGCGTTGAAGCCGGCCGTCAGCAGTCCGTAATAGAAGCCGCCGTTCCAGGTGTCGCCCCCGCCCAGCCGGTCCATGAGCACGATGGGTTTGACCGCCGGCGAGCGCACGAAATTGCCCTCGGAGTCCATCGCTGCGGTTTCCCAGCGGTGCTGTTCGAACGAATCCGGGTAGCGGATGGTGATGGCGACGATGCGGGTGCAGAAGCGCTCGCCCACCTCTTCGGCGAAGGCCTTGATATCGTCGTCGGTCAGCGGGCCGATATCGCCCTTGTCGATCTGTTCGGCGCTGTACTGCCCGCAGCCGATGCCGTATAGCTTGGCCATATCCTCGATCGTGGTGATGAGCACGTCGACATGGTCGCGCACGATCGGGGTCATTACCGTGCGGCACTGTTCCGGACTCCACAGGGTGCCGCGGTAGTTGAAATCCAGCCCCACCAGGCAGCCGGCTGGTTTGGCGGCGATGGCCTCGTGGAACGCCTCCAGCAGATAGTTTTTCTCATACTTGCTGTGGTAGGCCAGCCCGAACGTGATGCCCGAGGTGTGGAACAGCCGGCAGTCCTGCAGGGCGCATCCCCAGTCCACCATGCCGGCGCCCAGCCGGCTGGCTGCGGAGTACATGCGCTGGTAATAGGCCACACTCTTGCGCGGGGTGCGCCCGAGTTCATACAAAAGGCGCCCAACCGGTTCGGTCTTGGGCGCCCAGACAAAATAATCTGTGTTGATCCCCTGGCTGCGTGCCGTATCACGGATCATCCAGCCGTAGGGGTTATCGGGCACGCGGGTGATGTAGGCCGTGGGGATGCCGAAGCGCGCCAGCGTCATCGCCAGGGTCAGTTCGCTGCCGGCCAGCGAGAGCAGCACCTGCCGCGTCATCTCCAGGCGCTGGTAATCGGCCGGGGTGTCGCGAATCATGGTTTCGCCAAAGGTGACAAACGCCGGCCCTTTCCCAGCGAACTCGCTCAGGTCATCCTGGGTGATGTTGATCATAGCTGTCCCCTCAGTCATGGCGGCCCCCCTCCGCTACCAGGATTCGAGCTGTGCCGTCAGTCCGCCGTCTACGAAGAGCTGCGTGCCGGTGATGAACGATGCTTCGTCGCTGGCCAGGAATGCTGCAGCGTAGCCGATGTCTTCCGGAACCCCGATGCGCTTCATCACCTGGCGCTGTTCCACCTGGCGGCGCTGTTCGGCCGGATCATCGTAGCTGTCAAAAATGCTCTGGATGAGCGGCGTGAGCACCCAGCCGGGAGCGATGGCGTTGACCCGGATGGTAGGCCCGTAGTCAATGGCCAGGTTGCGGGTCAGCGCCGTGATGCCGCCCTTCGAGGCCGCATAGGGCGCCACCCCGTTGACCGTGGCGTAGGAGTGGACCGACGAGATGTTGACGATCGCCCCTTTGCCCAGCTTCTGCATGTGCGGGATGGCATATTTGCAGCACAGGAACACGCCTTTGAGGTTGACCGACAGGCAGTGGTCCCAGTCCTCGCTGCTGGCGTCCAGGACCGATTTGTACACGCCGACGCCGGCGTTGTTGACCAGGATGTCCAGGCGGCCGAAGGTCTGCACGACGGTGTCGATCATCGCCTTGACCTGTTCTTCGTTAGAAACATCACAGCGGACGAAAATTGCTTCGCCCCCCTGCGCGCAAAGCTCGTCCGCTGTCTTCCGGCCGTTCTCCTCATCCCAGTCGACGACCGCTACCTTAGCGCCTTTCTGGCTGAAAACTTTAGCTATTCCCCAACCGATGCCCTTTGCCGCGCCGGTGACGATGGCAACTTGATTATCGAAGGTCATAGCTTATCCTCCTTTCGATCACTAAACACAAAGGACACAACGGGTTTTTGATTGTTGGCGGGTGTTCTTATGTTGTCACTGCTTCTTTATATCTCCTCTGGTCTTGAGTGGACGCATTCGCGCTGCTTACCACGGTTCACGCGGTGTGGAGAGGAAGACCGGGCCCGACTCGCCCACCGCGACGTTGTCTTCAATGCGCACACCGCCGAAATCGGGGATATAGACCCCCGGCTCGACGCTGCTGACCATCCCTTTTTCGAGCACGCCTTCCAGCCCGGGCGCCAGCACCGGGATGAACTCGTGATAGCGGAAGCCCACCCCGTGGCCGGTGATGTGGACGAAGTACTCGCCCAGCCCGGCTTTTTCCAGCACTTCGCGGGCCGCGCGGTCGGGATCGGTGAAAGCTGCCCCCTGGCGCATCAGAGCGGCGGCGGCCTGCTGGGCTTCGAGCACAGTGTTGTATACTTCCTTCTGGCGGTCGCTCGGTTCGCCGACCACTGCCATGTGCGTCAGGTCGGACCAGTAGCCGTCCACAACCGTGGCCAGTTCGACCATCACAAAATCGCCTTCCTTAAGCTGGTAGCCGGTTGATGGGATCAGCAGGGTGCCTTTGGTGCTGTCCACCGGCCCGGCGGCCACCTCGGCACTGGCCCGCACCAGTCTGGCACCTTTGCAGCCCGGCCCATCGGCGCGGATCTTGTATTCGATCAGCGCTCCAACCTGGGCCTCGGTCATGCCCGGCTCCAGCTTCTCGAGAGCGTAGCGGATGCCCATTTCGGCGATCTCGTTGGCGATGCGCATTTTCTCCAGCTCGTATTCGCCTTTGATCGCCTTGGCGGTGCTGAGCAGGTCGTTGGCGTCCACCAGCTCGCTCTCTGCGAACACATCTTCCAGCAGGCTGTGCCAGGGCCCGGCCGGCACCACCGGCTCGGCTGCCCGGTAGGTGGGCCCGGTGATCTCGAAGCTCTTTTCGACGCCGATCTTTTTGCCCTTCAGGCCCAGCTTCTGGACCAGCTCCTGCAGCCACTTGCGGAAGCTGACGTACATGTCTCCGTCTTTGAGCAGGCCCCAGCCGAAGGGCGTGACCTCCGCCCAGCTCTGCTCGGCATACTCCTGTTCGACCTCGGGGACCAGCGCCAGCGGGCGCCCTTCGCGCGGCAGGACAGCCACGGAAAAGCCGTGGTGCGGCCAGTAGTCCGTCAGGTAAACCACGTTTTCGGACAGCCGGCACACCAGCGCAGCCAGGTCTTCCCCGGCCATCATCTTCTGCAAGCGCTCTAATCGGGTTTGATCCATATCTGCCCTCCTTACTCTCTCAGTTTTCACTGCCTGAGACCGCCGGGTTTACAGCCTGCCGAACTCGGCGAGCAGTTCCTCGACGGTTTTGCCTTCGCGGATCTTGGCGCGGGTCATTTCCTCTTTAACCGCCTGCTCGCGGGCTTTTTCGAGCACCTCGGCGGCGTTTTCCAGCGGGATGACCACCACGCCGACCTCATCCGCCAGCACGAGGTCGCCAGGGCGCACGACGACCCCGGCGCACTGGATCGGGACGTTGATCTCGATCGGCTCCATCCGCCCCGAATAAGGGGTGTGTGTAGAGCGCGGCACGATAGCCTTCGAGAAAATGAAGAAGCCCAGGTCGCGGGTCTCGTCGGTGTCGCGGATCGCTCCGTCGACCACGGCCCCGGCCACGCCCTTCATCTGGCACAGGCCCGACATCAGCCCGCCCCAGATGGAGGTCTCGGTTTCGCCGGCCGCATCGACCACGATCACGTCCCCTTCCTGCGCCACCGACAGGGCGTCCAGGCAGTCGACCTGGTTGCCCGGCTCCAGCCGCACGGTCAGGGCCGGGCCGACGAAGCGGGCGTCGGGTGTCAGCGGCCGTATGTAAGAGCGCATCACGCCCGCCCGTTCCTGCGAGTCGGCGACCACACAGGAAGGGCTGTAAATTCTGAGCAGATCTTTGAAGCCTTGAAGGATTTCCGGTGATGGTCCGGGATGGCGCGGGTTAATAATTTTACGCATCTTCTCCCTCGTCTATCGATGATCACTGCTCACAAGGGCCTGCGACCCCTGTGCTGGCTGGTAGCCCAGCTGCCTCGAGATCCGTCCGGCTGTCTGCCTGGCTTTCTCGACCAGCTCGTAATTTTCTTCCAGCGGTTCCAGCCGGTCGCGCGGGCCGGAGATGCTCAGAGCGGCGACCGCTTCCCCGCTGACGTCAAAGATGGGGGCTGCAACGCAGCGCACCTCGTGTTCGTGTTCGCCGCGGTCGAAGGCATAGCCGTTCTCGCGGATCGACCTCAGCTCGGCTTCAAGCTTCTTGTAGTCGGTAATGGTGGTGTCGGTGAACCGGATGAGGCCGTTTTTCTGATAGTGTTCCTTCACCTGCTCTGGTTTGGCGTAGGCCAGCAGGACCTTGCCAACCCCGGTGCAGTAGGCCGGGGCGCGCCCGCCAACCCGCGACGACATGATCCCGATGGCGTGCAGCCCCGACAGCTTCTCCACATAGACGATCTCCATCTGGTCCAGGATGGCCAGGTGGACGGTTTCTTTGACGTCGTCGCGCAGCGCTTCCAGCTCGGGGAGGGCCACCCGGCGCAGATCGTTGCTGGCCTGATAGGCGTGAGCCAGCTCGAGGCAGGCCAGCCCCAGCGTGTACCGGTTGGTCTTCTCATCCCGCTTGACGTAGTTGTGATAGGAGAGGGTGGCGAGCAGCCGGAAGGTTGTGCTCGGGCTGAGATCGATCCCCTCGCTCACCTCCAGGTGGGTGCGCGGTTTGCCGTCCGAGAGCAGCTTCAGGATGCTGATCGCCCGGTCCAGGACGCGGATGTTATATCGAGCTTCGTTTCCCTTTTCTGACTGTGGGGTCATGTTTTATGCAACCACATCGTAAACTTTGAGCTGGCTCTCTGAATACAGAGCCTTCAACCGGGGCGAGAGGGCCTTGTGCCTGTCCGACTCTCGCCATGCGGCCGCAGCCTCGGCCGATTCGAACCGGATCACCATCTGGAATTTGTGGGGATCCTCCTGTTCGCGCAGCAGCCCGACGCTGACAAAGCCCGGCATGCTCGCCATGGCCGGGCGGTATTCCTCGATGAACAGCTTTTCGAACTGTTCGCATTTTTCCGGATGGACGGTGAAAGTCACGTGCCGTTCGATCATGGTACTGCTCCGTGAAAACGACCGGCTGGGGGACACAGCGTCCCCAGCCGGTCTACTTCTGGCGTCCTTTTTCCACTTCCTGGCGGAACTTGCTCGCTCGTTCGCGGATGGCGTCGAAATCCCTGGCGTCCAGCAGCTTCTGGTTGACCAGTTCGCCGCCTACGCCGACCACTTCGCACCCGGCGCGGATGAAATCGGCCGTGTTGCTCAGGTCCACGCCGCCCACCGCCACCAGGCGCACCTGCGGCAGCGGCGCCTTGACCGCCTTGATATAGGCCGGCCCTCCCACGCTGGCCGGGAACACTTTCACCATCGAAGCGCCTGCCTCCCAGGCGTTGAGGATCTCGGTGGGTGTGTAGGCGCCGGGCATCACCGGTACCGAATACCGCTTGCAGATCTCGACGGTCTTCGGGTTGAAGGTAGGGCAGACGATAAACTGCGCCCCGGCCAGGATGGCCGCCCGCGCCGTCTCTGCGTCCAGGACGGAGCCAGCGCCGAACAGCACGTCCGGGCCGAAGCTGCTGGTCGCCTGGCGGATCACATCCAGCGCCCCCGGGGTGGTCATGGTCACTTCGATAGCGTTGACGCCCCCTGCCAGCACGGCGCGGGCGGCGTCCATCAACTGGTCGGAGCTCTTGGCGCGCATAATGGCAACCACTCCGCTTTCCATAATCATCTCGAGCGATCTGGAATTGTTCATAGATATCTCCCCGTACTTATGCAGTTTTGTTATTTCACTCAGTAAAAAGGAATTCCATCTAATGAAATGATAGCAAATTTTTCGGGAATGTCAATAAGGAATTTGGGGTTAATTTGGCGGGTGGGTGGGGGTGAGATGGATTGCAGCTAATAATTGAGAATCCGTATGTCGAGTCTGGAAGAGATTGGGCTTCTATGTCGAAAAAAAGGGAGCTGCATTCGAGATGCGGTAAGTGCATTTCACGAAACGGCGCATGGACATAGGGGATGATCCTATCGATCCTATAATGATAAAAGCGCCTAATTACTTCCAGGAAGATGAATAACTATCTTGACAGGTTACCTGAGATCGAGTATTATATGCATGGATACATAATATATTGAAGCAATGTTATACATATGTAAGAAACTATACATCCTATTCCCGGAATCCGGTTCTACAATTCGATACAGGTGTCGCAAACGAAAATGGGATACAGGAATAGTAAAGATTTTTAGCAATCCAAATCGGAAAAGAATCCGATTCGATTGAACCTTTATGTATTTAATTGCTCTTCAATGAATCGCATTCGTTTGCGAAACAAAGATTCAGAAATGCGGTATCCGAATTGGGAACGGTGATAATCCTTCTGAACTAAGAATCGGATACCCTGATTCGAGAATCTATCCGAACAATAATCCCTTTCAATTTGGTTCCTGCGTTTAGATCAGGTAAGGATTTACGAGTTGCATTAACGAAAAGTAGATTAGTGTAAACAATATTAGTTTTTTTTATCGTATACAAGCTACCGGATCCCTGGTTCCCGTCCTTTCTTTCCGGTTGTAACAACCCCTGGTGAAAACCAGGGGTTGCTCATTAACTAATCATGACTGCTTTTCAAAATCATGGAGGAATATATGAAAACTCCCCATCAACGCTTTACCTATGAACAAATCTATTCATCGAATGCGTTTCTTGGCGATTGGTTTTACGACCCAACGGCACAGCCGGAGGATACAGAGATCTACCTCTCTATCCTGGCTGCAGAATTATCTCCCAACGAGTTTGATTTTACCGCTGGAAGCTTGAGAAGGGCTGCTAAAGAACGATTTGGTCTAACTGAACAGAGATTGATCACCGCTTACTTCTTCCTGAGATTTTCTATGCAGCTGCCCGCCATTTCTTTTGATCTCGATGAAGTGGAACGACCCAATCTGGATGAAGATGTTGGGGACGGGATGGATTGGGACGATGATGAGTGGTACGAAATGGATCTATAAGCGATTGTCCAGCCCGATCTGATGGGCTGGACAGTTTTTTCTAGCAGAAAGGAGAACACCATGGCGAGTAAGAGACGTCTGCGTCGGAAAATGTGTGAAGCGAAAAGGCGATATGGATCAAGGAAGGAAGCGGAAAATGTAAAGGAACGGGTGAAGCGCCAGGCTGGAGGGTTCTTGAACTCCTACTGCTGCCGGTTCTGTCACGGCTGGCACATCGGCCACGTTCCAGGATTTGTACGCCGGGCGATGGCTGCAAGATATGCGTAACATGCAGGGGCGTTATACCCGCACACAGCAGTAAACTAATTCAGAGACTATCTGGTGTCTCTGGACCCTGTTTATATAATAATCACCATTTAGTCATACAGACCTGCGGTTTTTGGCTCTTAAAAGTTTCTCCCCTACGCCACTGCGCCCATTAACCACAAACCGCCGGACCATTGGTCCGGCGGTCTATGTATCCTCAGGTAGCGGGGAGAGGATTCGAACCTCTGACCTTCGGGTTATGAGCCCGACGAGCTGCCACTGCTCCACCCCGCATCGTGTAAACTCGGTAAGCTGTCCGCTTACCGAGGCACCAGGATTATATACGATCGACCCCACCGTGTCAAGGCCATCTGGATCAGAACCCGGAGAGATTAATAACGTCTAATCCTGGCCAAAGAACAGGGCGAACCAGCTCTCCGGGTTGCTCAGCGGCTCCGGCGTGGGCAGCGGGGTTGGGGTGGGGGTGGGGCGTGGACCGCCCGGGGCCAGGGGCACCACCGGCACGTCGCCGGGGCGCACCATGTGACCGTCCTGATAAGCCCACTCAATCACGGCGGCATCGGAGGTCGCGTAGGCGATCTCGCGCTCCAGGGCGGCTTTGGTCTCCGCCTTCTGGGTGGCCACCGCCTGCACCTGCTCGTATTCGTTCGTCAGCCGGCGCAGCTCGGCCATGCGGCTGTTGAAATCCATCACCAGCATGGCCAACACCGCCAGCCCCACAATCAGGGCTGCATACTTCCAGTTGAACAAATGCACCTTCATCGGTCAGACCTGTTCTTTGCTAAGTTTGTCCTTACCGGCACGCAGCCTCTTGAGGTCCATTTTACCACGCACCGCTGTCAATCAACGCATGCAAGTTTTATGCCTCATTTCACAGCCGGATCAACAACTGTTAATCAGATCTTAGCATCGCGGCTGAAACGCGGGCCCTTTTTGATCGTTTTACAGGCTGGGAGAGAAGTTCTCTTTCGCGGTGTGTTCCGAACGGTACCGGCTGACGAAAACAACAGGAAATGTGATTCCATGAGCAACGAGCCCATCAACAGCAGAATAATTGCCTCCACGCTGCTGTGGTTTGCCCGGGTTTCCAGCGTGGTCACTATCAATATGCTTATCTTCTTCCTGTGGGGCGATTCCCTGTTTGTTTCCCTCCTGGATATCCGTGAGTGGATCGGTTTTCTGTTCTTCCCCTGCGGTGTGGTCTTCGGTATGCTGGTCGCCTGGCGGCATGAAGGGTTCGGCGGGCTGATCACCGCCCTGAGCCTGGCAGGTTTCTACTTTGTGTACGGGCTGGCCGTGCAGGGCAGGTTTCCGCAGGGCTGGGCCTACCTGCTCTGCTCGGCGCCCGGCCTGCTGTTCCTGTTCTGCCACCTGCTGGAAATGCGCCTCGCCCGAACACAGCCGCTCCCGCAGGGGGTGATCCACCCCCAGGTCGGTGGAAACACAAAACCCCTCTCTAACTGACGAGAGGGGCCGTGATGCCGAAGGTGGGATTTGAACCCACACGAGGGAACCCTCACTGCGCCCTGAACGCAGCGCGTCTGCCAGTTCCGCCACTTCGGCTTGCGGACGTTATTTTACCTTGAATTCCCCATTTGTCAACCTTTGTTAAGCAGTCCTTTTTGAAGTCAGTCTGCTTTGCAAGTCATGCTCTGCATGTCAGGCTCTGCATGTCAGGCTGCGTGAGAGGCTTCATTATTTCATCCATCATTCCGGGCCAGGGCATGAACGGCGTTCTTCCTGAAACCAGGTCCGCCCGCCATTTCCCCTGAAATTAACCATCCGGCACGATATATGCATCTTTTGTTACAGGCCGCCCGGGCAGCCGCAGGGCGGCCGTACAGTCAATTTTCCCGCGTTCCCGCGGCATGCTATAATGGATTCCTGGGCAAAAAAAGATGAGCATGTTCCTCAGCCAGGTCCTCTCCCTGCTTACTGAACCCGCCGGAAGCCTCACTTATCATCTGGTGCTGGCATTTTCTATTGCCTGGGCTTTCCAGGCAGCGCTGGCCCTGCCCCGCTTCGCAGAATCTCGTCCGGCCCGCCGCCTGGCGTTTGGCCTGGGGGTGCTCCTGCTGCTGCGCGTCGTCCTTTTCATCGCCGCCCTGCTGGGCTCTCAGGGACTGATCAACACCAGCGCGGTGCTGCCGCTGCTCGACCGTGCTGTGACCCTGCTGGGGCTGGTGGTGATCGTCTGGCTGTGGGCATTCCCCACCGCCGCACGTTCCGCCGACACCGCTGTGCTGCTCCTGGGGCTGCTCACCCTCACAGCCGCCGTGCTGGGGATCATCTGGTGGCAGCAGCAGGGCGTATCATCGCCGTTCAATCCCACGGCGGTGGCCAGCGGCGCGGAGATCTACGCCCTGGTGCTGCTCGCGCTGGGGATCCTCCTGCTGGCTGCCCGCCGGCATGCGGGCTGGCTGCTGGGCCTGCCGGCGCTGATCCTGCTGGTGCTCGGCCATGCCGGGCAGCTCTGGCTGCTGGATCTGCAGGGCGATTACCCCGGCGTGGTGCGCCTGGCGCAGATCCCCGCT
>Ga0134096_1002046_pt1 | contig 14146 bp, 9 predicted proteins | sample 7_2taG_FD_94448 | JGI IMG/M metagenome (GOLD analysis project Ga0134096, IMG submission 94448) | Switchgrass degrading microbial communities from high solid loading bioreactors in New Hampshire, USA - 7_21_20_110_A3 metaG | ecosystem: Engineered > Bioreactor > Semi-continuous > Anaerobic >... | reverse complement strand
GCTGTACTACGTGGATGAGCTGGCGACCGATCTTTGGGCCCGCCTCGAAGCTCCTATCGACAAGGACACGGACCCGATGACCGTCTCCTGCAGGGTGAACCCGGATACCGCGCGCGTTTTCCGCGTGGGCGACTTCGTGGTCTTCAACGATGAGGCGACGGACCCGGACCATCCGGGCCGCCGCTCCTATGAATGCGCCCAGATCGTCGGGCCCGGCAACGAGGGCGATGTGGTGCCTTCGGGTAACTTCGTGATCCAACGCGAGTGGCCGGGAGTCGATCCCGGCTTTGCTACGTTCGGCACGTTACGCTGCGCTCACGCGAAGGGCATCCGGTTCTTCAAGCTCGACTACAAGATTTTCACGTACTCGGTGAAGAAGGGCTTCTTCCGGACGCCCGGCATTCCGGCGCGCGTCGAGGCGAAGCTGCCCTCGGCGTGCGTGGTCGCGATGCTTGTCGGAGTGGCGAATCACTTCGGCTTCGGGCCGTTCACTGTCTGGCCGCTCTCACATCATAACGAGCCGTTCATGCCGGGCGACCGGACGTGCTCGGGCGGCGCGTACACGTTCCAAATTCCGGGCTCGCTCGCGGTTGCTGACACCGTGGCGATTCCGATGAAGGTGCAGGATCCGGCTTCGATCCGCTGCATCTACGCCTACCTGCAGCGGGGCACCTCGGACGGCCAGTCGGCGTACTTGGTCAAGATCAGCCGGGATGGCGGCGCCACCTGGGAGCCGCTCGAGTACATGGGGATCGCACAATCGCTGCCCACGCCGTCTAAGACTACCTATGACTTCCTGGTGAAGCGAGGGTATGGGCGGCCGGAAACGCGACGGCTGCCCTACAACGACTTCGGCATCGTGCTCTATCAGGCGGTGACCGCTGGTCCAGACCCGCAAACGGTCCCGACCGCCTCCTACGGCGCGAACCGGCTTGGCTTCGACGTAGGCGAATTCGTGCACATCAACCTCGGGCAGGCCGACGAGGAGTACGTCGAGGTGCTCGCGGCCGACCCGGACAACCAAACGTTCACGGCGATCTTCACCAAGGATCACGCCTTGGGCGCGACGGTCAGGCCGACCATCTGGCCAACGCCGGTTCTGAACGAGGGTGACGACTTGGCGTTTGACATTCTGGCCGTCGCAAACCCAAACCCTGGAAGTGACTTAAGCGTTGTGATCCAAACGTGATGCCTCTTGGAGCAATCGCAGCCACCTCCAACTCTATGGGAGCACCCACGTTCCATAGTGGGACTCGCGAACGCTACGGCGTCTCCCGGCACACGCAGCACAGGCTGCCTAACAGCGCCCAACGAACGACGCCACCTCGTGAATTGATGGTGGATTTTCTGGATAGTATTTGATAAAACTGTACCTCTCGAATCCCATCATTGCCAAGGTCAGGAGGATCAATGGGAAGCACCGGCTCTGGAAGAATCAGCGACTATCCGGGTTCATCATCGTCTGGCGCCGCGGCTGACATCCATGAACATGCCACACAGGATCGCTGTGCGAGGGCTTTCAACGTACGCTTGGAGGACGCAGAGCACTCTGAATATTATCAGAAGCACGGAGCCTTTCCGCCTGTCGGAACCCAAGTGCAAGTGGCGCACCGTAAGCGGCTGGTAGCGCAGACCACCGATGGAGAAAGCATCGGCAATCTTCCGACTTCCTTCAATTATCTTGCATCCTGCATGAAGGATGGCTGGGTCTACGTAGGCGTGGTCCAACACGTCACCAGTGGACCTCCTGTAGCAATTATCTCCGTCGACTTTGCGCCAACAACTCAGCCATGACCCACATGGATTCTATCCCTCTCTTAGTAGGCGAGCTCCTAGTCGATTTCACCATAACTGGACCCGGCGAAGAGAACAAGCTAAGGCTGGGCGGCGTCGCTCACGCAGCGCGCGGTTTTTGGGCGCACGATGTGCCTTTTAGCGCAGCCGTAATCGTGCCACATTACTTGGAAGATCTTGCGCGCAAGTATTTCCGGGCGCTCGGATGCATTGATTTTTGGGTTCTAGGATACGTCCGAGGAGCGCCCAATGTCATCGTAATTGGGGATCCAACCGAAGTAGCAGACCAGCAATATGAGTCCCTCTTGGACGAAGAGAAGTGCGTTGAGCTAACGACGATAGACCTTTCCAACCGAGACTACCACGACATTCTCCTCTTTCCGGGACGCTATGATCTTGCCAGCGTCTGTAAGCTCTTGCCCAGTACTTCACTCCTTCATTTGGATGTCGCTTACAATGTCAGTGACCCTGGGGTGCTTAGTGAACTGCCGCAGTCGATTGGCACAATCCTACTTTCAACATCCTCGACATTATTTAAGTCCCTTCCTGATAATAGCCTACCTGGATTGATCAAGTCTTTCGAGGCCTGTGCGCCCACTACGCTGATACTTAAGGAGAATCGTGGAGGCGCAAGGATGGTTATTCACGATAACCCAGAGATAATAGCGCTTCCGGCGCAGTTAGGCTCGACAATCAACTCTGTCGGAGTAGGTGATGTATTCGCAGCAACCTATGTTGCATATTCGACACATGGTTGCATTGAGGCTGGCTGGCGCGCTACTTACGCTGCAGCAGCATACTCGCAAACGACCTGTCCTGATCTTTTCAAGACCTATATCCAACGTGATTTGCGACTTACGGTTGAGGAAATGCAACAGCTATGGGGGGTATTCTTGCCGTGGGAAAGGCGACGTGAATATTTCATATATCTCGCCGCGCCGGACTTCAGCTATACCGACCGGCGATCGATCGAGCGAGCAATAGCTTCGCTCACGTACCACAATTTTGTCGTCCGACGGCCTGTCGTCGAAAACGGTGAACTCCCGGCTGGGGCGGAACCTGCCCGACTCCAACACACTTATCAGGCGGATTACAAACTTCTGAAGGAGTGTGCCCTGCTTTTTGGTGTGCCGACAGGTCGAGATCCTGGGACGTTGGTCGAGATCGGAATTGCGATTGAGGCGGGGATACCAGTGGTCGTTTACGACCCCGCCGGCGAGAATGCCAACACCATGGTCATGGCCGGGGCGCAGCATTATTCAGCCGATCTTGACAGCTGCTTGAACGCGGTCTTCAGCATTATTTCTAGAGCTAAATAACAATGATGACGGCGCTGCTGCTCTGTTCGGGCGGGCTCGATTCCACAACACTCGCGTACTGGTTACATGAACGCAGAGTTCGGCTCGTTCCCATTTTCTTAGACTATGGCCAGCATTGCGTTGAGAAGGAGTGGGAGACTCTGAGACAAGTGCTACCCAAAGGCACTTTGCCACCGGAGCGAATTGACGTTTCCGGAGTCTTTCGGGGGTCGAGATCACGGCTTATCGTTGAGCCGGACCTATGGCGCGAGCATGTTACGGACAAAGAGCTATATGTTCCTTATCGCACTCTATTGTTTTTGGCGATAGGGGCCGCTTGCGCTCAAACACGTGGCATAACCGATGTTTATAGCGGTTTTATCAACAGCAATCACGCGAAGGAACTGGACTGCTCGGCGGCTTTCTTAAACAGCCTTGACGCACTGGCAGAGAGTGTCGGTCCAGTCCGTTTCCATATGCCGTTTCGCCATTGGTCGAAGTCGCAGGTAGTCGCTGAAGCGATCCGTTTGGGTGTGCCGATTGGGCTGACCTATTCGTGCCAACTCTTCAGCGACACGCCATGTGGAGCTTGCCCCAATTGCGTCGAGCGACTAAGTGCAATAGAAGCTAATCGAGTGTGATCTGATGCTGCCTTCGGTCGTTCTTGAAGAACTGTCGTCTGCACGTCGTATTGCAGATTACGCTGAGAGCCTCGGAGTTCGCGGTTCGCCAGTTACGTCGCGTGCAGCTTCCGAGCATTTAGGCGCCGTACTTGCTGATGCCATTCTCCAATCTGGCGTAAGTTATCGGTCGGTTGTGCGTGTTCGTGTGGATCGAATTCTTTCACAGTTTCCCGAAGCATCAACCCTCCCCGGCCTTGTCATGCTCCTTCATCGGTTGGGTGTTGCCGAGTTTTTATTGTGGCGTCATCCAGTTAAGATAGCGCGGTTCAATGCACTTACGCAGCTGCTTGCAGATAATAACGTCGGTACCGTGAGTGAACTTAGACTCTGGATTAGCCGGGATAACACCCGAGAGCGTCTACTAAGCCTGCACGGGATCGGCCCGAAGACCTACGATTATCTGTGCTGCCTAGTGGGTGTCGATTGCATTGCTGTTGATAGGCATGTAAGGCGGTTTGCCAATGAAGCCGGCGTTTTCATCCGCGATTACGCGAAGTTGAAATCAATCGTGTCTTATGCAGCAGATCTACTGGGCATGGCCCGGCGTGATTTCGATGCTTGGATCTGGCGTACTCTCTCAACTACCAGTGTCGAGGGACGCCAGCTAGTTCTCATCTGAATCACTGTGCAATATCGGGTGGGAGCGAAACCTATCAGTTGACCGGCTGATTCTGCTGAGGGTTGTGGGCCGCCCTCGGTAATGCATCTGCCACGATTCGTTTTGGTGGCCGAGCGCCAGGGTTCTACGAATCTCTAGAGTCTCTGTGGCTTCTGAAACTCTCCAGGTTTTCGATCCTCGTCGCAGCTTTCAGCTACAGGGCTTCTCCGGCCGCGCTGCCACGACCACCATCCACGACGCTACCGAGACCGGCCTGTCCATTTCCGGCATTTTCCAGGCTCCTGAGGATTTCGCCGTCCTCTGCCTCTACAACGCCTACGATTACTTCAACCACCTGAGCACGAAGCCGCTGCCGCGGACCGACCTGACCGGCCTCCGGCTGCAGTTTGACCTGGAATACGACCATTCCCTCGAGGGTGCAATCCGCTTCGACACCGCCAAATACCCATCCGTCTCCTGGGACTCCATGACGTTCGTGTGCGGCAAAGGAGACCCTGGAGACATCTATGAGGTGCGCCTCCGCGACTACGCCGCCGTGCTCGATGGCGAGGTCTACGACTCATATGCGACGCTGATGCTCCGGACCGATCTCGGCCTGGCGGCCCTCGCGGACGTGAATCGCCCGGGCATCGATTACATCCACCTCTACTTTCGCGACACGCGCTACACGGTGACGCACATCGATGCACGCGTGGAGGCGCAGATCGCGGGCTACAACCCCGCCACCGGAGAACTGAGGCTGGCCGATGGCACACCGTTTCCGTTCGGCGCTTGGGCGGTTATCGATCCGGGCGCCGGAACCGAGGAGATGGTTCGGCTCGATCCCCATCCCTCCTTCGACCGCTACATCGTCTCGTGTTCGTTCTCGCACGAGGGAGGCGGCACCGTGCGGCTCGTTCCGGGCGCGGACGCGATGATCGCCAAGCTGGTCGAGATCATCAATACACCGGGCGAGGAAGTCGCCGGCCGCTACGGCCCCGACCAGACCGGAACGATCAGCGCCATCGGCAGCGGCAACCTGCAGGAGGCGCGCATCATGCTCACGTTCCGGAACGCGCCGCCTCCGGACGGCTGCTACGGTGCGCTCGGTAACCTCGATCGGGTGTTCGCCTCTGCCGGGCATGCGCAGGCCGGCGCGCCGGCTTTCGCCTGGGAGAAGGAGAACGTTCGGTTTCAGAAGGGCGACAATGAGCGGCGGTACCACATCGACCTCAATTTCGGCGCGGGCCTGAAGGACAAGCTCAATCGCGACGTGCCGCTCGACGACGTGCGCAAGATCTACATGGTCTTCGCGCCACGCTTCGAGAACGTGGAAGGCGCCCTGGAGGACGGCTGCACACTCACGGCGGACGTCGGCCCAAGCGGCACGGTGTGGCAGGTGGAGGATTCCTCGACGCTCTCCGGAGGGCGGTACTTCATCGGCACGCCCACGAGCGAGGAGCGCGTTCGCCTGCTCTCGGTGGCCTCTCCCACTCAGATCACCGTCGAACGCGGGTTCGAGGGTTCGGCACCCGGCTCGTGGCCGGCGGGCACGCGGATGAAGAAGCTCTCGCCGATCAGCGGCTTCGCTTCTGATATCGAGTGGCGAGCCACGATCTCGAATCTTACGGTTACCGGGGACCGCTCGCTCAAGGTCGGCGGCGGCGCGCCGCGGATCGAGGAATCCGACGCGCGCTGTAAGTACACCGGCTACTGGGAGGAGTACTCTTACGGCGGCGGCTTTCCGACCCAGTGGTGGTCGATGGGCCACGCCAGGCGATGCGCGCTGAACAACCCGTCCGACTTCCGGAAGGTCACGATCCGCTACTCCTACCAGTCGGCGCACGATCTCTACCTCGGCACGTTCCTCTCGACCGACTGCGGCAGGATTAGCGTCTCGGTGGACGGCGATCCGGCGACCACGCTCGATCTGTATCTGAACGAGTACGGCGGCACGACCGCGAACCTGAAGCTGCGGACCGGCGTGCCTGCCGGGAACCACACCGTCGAGATCACCGCGTTATTTGACCGCAATCCGGCCTCGGGCGGCTACTACTTCTACTTCGACTACCTCTGGCCGCTCGTGCCGCAGGATGTTCCGGACCCGCCGCAAGAGCACCCGAACGTCTCGCTCGCCATCGATTTCGACACCGACCACGGCTACCGCAAGCCGCCCGCCTGGCACCTGTGGCAGCTCGAGCGGCTCGGCTTCAAGGGGCACGCCGACGTCTACATGGGCGTCTTCTGGAATAACAAGCGGCGGCGCGTGGATGCGAGCTACCCCTACGCCACGATCCAGTTCTCGGGCGACCCCGTGCCTGGCGAAGTAGTCTCGGTCAAAATCTCGGGCACAACGATCAACCACGCCATCGGCTACGGCGAAACCTTGCAGCAGATCGTGAGCCACTTCCGGGCGGCGATCAACGGCATGTTCGTCGGGGTCTGGGCCGACGACAACTTCGGAACCTCCACCACGCTGCGCGTGCAATCGAAGGCGCCGCTCTGGACCTTTTTCGACAACGCCGCGACCGGCTCGCCCTCGATCTCGGCGGTGATGGACGACCACCTGGGCACGCCGGGCGATGAGGGCGACTGGGAGCTGATCGATGCGGTATCGCCGGTGATGACCGAGGGCGCGCGGCGCTGGATTCGCGACTTGGCCGGCCAGTTTGCCGCGGCAGGAATCCCGGCGTCGTTCGCCTTCTCGATGGAAGTGTACCGGCCGCCGGAGGAGATGGCGGCTCGCTACTGGGATGGGGCCCCGGTGGAACTCGATGTGCCCTCGACGCAGATGCACTTCGGCGCGCGGGTGCGGAACTACCTCAAGCAGATGTACAAGGAGTGTGCCGACCAGATCGCGGCCGCCGGGCTGCCCATCGTGCTCCAGTTCGGCGAGACGCAGTGGTGGTATTTCCCGAACGCCTCCGGCATGCCGTTCTACGATGCGGAAACCAAGGCCGCTTTCGACGCACATTACGGGCGGCCCATGCACCGGTTCCTGGCCAACACCGATGATCCGAACGAGGACATCCAGACCGCCGACTTCCTGCGCGACCGCATTTGGGAGTACTGCCAGGAGGTGATCGCCTACGTGCGGCAGTTCCATCCGACGGCCGTGTTCGAGTGCCTGTGGCCGCTCGACGCCAACCAGGGCAGGCCCGCGCCCTCTCAGGAGTTCCGCGCGCTCAACTTTCACGTGAACCTGCCGAACCAGTGGAAGACCTCCGCGTACGGCGTGAAGTATTTCCGCGCCGAAGGCTTCGATTACGACGTTTGGCAGAAGAACGCCGTCCGGATGCGGCAGACAATGGAGTTCCCGCGGGCGCTCGGCCGTCCGCCCGAGGAGTGCATGTATCTGGCCGGCATCTACGGACCTCCGGACCCGCCGATCGCCCAGGCCTATGGTATGTGGCGCAGCGCTTCTCAAAAATGGGGCCTGTACTCGTTCTGCTTCTGGGCCTTCGACCAGTTCTGCCTGAACTCGCGCCCGGTCCCGCTCGAGGTGGCGAGCCAGGCGGCAGCAACATCGGTTTCCTACCGCAAGCCACGGGCAGCGCGGGCGCTGCCGGCTGTCATCGCCAAGCCGGTCGCCGTCCCCGCCGCCGGCGCCTTGAACCGCTTTCGTGCGAATACGAAGAGGCTGAATGAGTAACTTTCCGAATTCCATCGACAGCGCCGCGACGCTCTACTCTCCAGTCGACGCCTTCTCCACGCGCCCGCTCGAAACGACCGCCTCCCAGCAGGTTCTGGCGGGCGACACAACGATCAGCGTCGGCTCGACGGAAGGATTCGCGCCCGCCTATGGAATTCTTTCGATCAATGACGAACTGATCGTCTACGCCTCGAAGACGGCCACCCAATTCACGGGCTGCCAGCGCGGGGCCTTCGGAACCACGGCGGCGCAGCACTCGCAAGGCGTGGCGGTGAAGGCCAACATGGTCTCGGCGTTCATCACCGCACTCCAATCGGCCGTCACGGCGATTGAGAACGAGCTGGGTACCGTGGCTGCGCGGAACTACGTCCGGCGCGACGGCGCGGTCACCATCACCGGCGTGAAGACGTTCGTCGATGGAGCGGAGTTCGGTTCCGGCGTGAAGGCCGCCACAGGTCTGGTGCGCCTGCCCAACGCCGGAACGATCAAGTGGCGCAAGGCCGACGGCTCCGGCGACCTGGGCCTCGCACTGAACGCCAACGACCACCTCGCGTTCGATGCGATCATCGACTTCGCGCCCGGCCAGACCTTCGGCTCATTCTCCTACCCGGACGCGACCACCATAAGCAAGGGCATTGTCCAGGTTGACCCTGTTGGCGGCATCGCGGCGAATGCCGGCGTGATCTCGCTTGCCGATTCCGGAGCCACGCCCGGAACGTATTCGAAGGTGACGGTGGATGCCAAAGGCCGCGTCACGACCGGCGCACCCCTCTCGGCATCGGACCTTCCCGCGCACCAGCACGTCGCCAGCGACATCGTCTCCGGCGCGCTGGCGCTGGCCCGCGGCGGCACCGGAGCGGACCTTTCGGCGAGCGGCCCGGGTTTCCTGAGGCAAACGGGCGCAGGGGCGGCCGTTACTGTTGCAGCGCTCCAAGCCAGCGATCTCCCCATGCACGCGCACACGTCAGTGCAGATCAGCGACGCAACGCCGAGCGCGGTAGCGAGCACGGTGGTCCTGCGCGACGCAGCGGGCGGCGCCAGCTTCGCCTACGCTGCCGCCAACAATCTCTGGGCGTATCTCGACTCGCATTTCCAGTCCGTGGAGTGCGGCCCTTACGGAACCGTGGGTGGCGCATTCGAGAACATGGCGAAGTACTCCGAGGATTTCACGGTGGCCACCTGGGACAAGAACGGCGGCTCGTGCTCGGTGACCGCGAACGCAGCCACCGCGCCCGATGGCAACACGACGGCCGACCAAGTCACCGCCGTCACCGCCACTCCGGTCATCCAGCAGCAAATCGCAGGCCTCGTACCCGGCGGCCAGTACACGTTTTACCTCTGGGCGCGCGTTGGATCCGGAACGCGCAAGGTCTCGATCGCCATCGTGGATAATCCCTATGCTGCGTACCTTGCCGGCCCAACGCAGATCACGCTGACAACCTCTTGGCAGCGCTTCAAGATCACCGGCACGCTCGCTGCGGGGCAGACCGGCCTCTGGATCGTCGTGCGCCAGTTCGATGGCAACGGCGACGACTGGACCAGCGGCTCGATCCTGCTCTGGGGCGCGTGTCTCCAGCAGGGCAACGATCCGAAGAAGGGATACGCCCGCACGTGGGGCTACCAGGCGACGCCGGTCGCGGCCGGAGTTGCATGCGGCCCGCTGCTGGTCGCGGCGAAGGACAATGTGGAAACACCGTTCCGCGTCGCGGGACCTGGGTCGAACCTCGCGGACCACACACTCCTGCAGGTCACGCCGGCGGGCGAACTTCTGATCGCGGGTGGCAGCGGCAACGGCTACCGCTTCGCGGAACTGATGGCCGCCAGCAATCCATCAGGGTGGTCTGGCGTGATCAAGGTCAAGAACCCCGCCGGAGTGACGGCGGGCTATATTCTGCTCTACTCCAACCCATAAAGGACGACGAAATGAAACTGATGCTGGACCACACCCAGCGTCTGAACCTGCACGCACTCCTCGGCGCGCAGCGGGCAGACGTGGGCTCGATCCGCGCGATCTGGGGCATCCAGGACCGGCTCGCGCTCAGTGCCGACGAGGAGCAGGCTATCGAACTGAAACGAGAAATCGTCGCCGGCCAGGAGCGCGTACTGTGGAACCCAGCGCTCTCGATCGCGGCGAAGGAGTTCGAGTTCACCGATGCGGAAGTTGCACGCATCAAAGGGGCTCTCCAGACGTGTGATTCGTATGGCGTCACGGCTGACCGACGCTGGCTGCAACCCCTCCTAGAACTGCTGTTCGCCACCGATGCCGGGCAGGCAAACGTGACGCAGGCCCTCCTTTGATCCGCAACGCCGGGATTTCCCGAACCGCCATGATCGCGTGGCCGCTCGGCTCCGGGCATTCGCCTTCTATTCTCCTGTATAATTGAAAGTTGCTGGTTCGTCTGCTATGACGTCCAGTACCATGTCGGGCTCGTTTCGTCCCGCACCAAGTCCCGCGGGCTGCGCCCGTTGTGACGTGTTCTTGTGCGCGCAGTTCCCCGGTCCGGTGAGCTGCACGCATGAGGCTCGAGTATAACCAGAAGAACTTCCTTCGTCTCGTTCCCACCCCACTTCTCGGCGAATACTTCCAGCAACGCGACCTCCTTTCCGATTTCGACTGGGCGCAAGCGCCCGGCGATGTCGAACTCCTCAACAACGCAATCGTGGCCCTGCCGGGACCTGAGCGGCAGGCGGTGACAGTGGATTTTCAGAATGCGGATCTGCTGGCTTCCCGAAACGGCATTCTCACGATTCTTGACGTGGGGCGATCCCGCGGCTTGGATCTCCTCCCGGTCATGGGCAAGGCGCGCACGAACATCGAGAAGGTTTTCCGCGTCCTGCTGGCCAAGCCGGAGATCTTTCGTATTGCCAGCCAGTTCGCCTGGGCCGATAACTTGAAGCGCTACTGGCACCGGCGTAGCGATCTACCCGCAGTCCCCGCCGACACCGGTGCCGCAGCCATGGGCGGACTCACAGAGTCGATTTCCGAATACTATGTGAGAAACCAAGGGCGTGGCGAGTTCTGCAATATCGAGGTCGAAGAACGCGGCGAGGCGCGGTATTTCATGGTCTACCTGGCCGACTACCCCAAGGCAGTAGTCTGCTTCGAGGATTCCAACGAGCTGAAGCGCAGCTTCCAGCAGCAGGCTTTCGACGTGGTATTCATTCACTACGAGAAGGACGGCCGCCTCGAGCTGTACGCCGATGGCGGCTGCCAGATGCACAAGGAACTCGCGCAGATGTTCGCCCGGCACATTCTGAGACGGGAAATCGAGCTGGATGCCGAGGCCACGCCGACCTTTAGGTTGGAACAGCTCAAGGACCCCGCGTTCCGGTTTTGCATCGAGCCGGCCGATGGTATCAAGGCCATCCGGATGCGCTCGATGCGGCTGGCGGTGCCGGATGGCGAGGGCGGCAATTTGACGTTCACCGTCGATGGCAGGCGGAAAGAGGCCAGCCTGCACGGCCTGGTGGCGCGGGGCTTGAACCGTGAGGAACTGCCGCTCGAATGTCTGAAGGTCGATTCGGTCACGCTCCAGGCGGTGATGACGACTGGCAATCCCAGGCCCAAGACCGTTACCTTCACCATGAGCTCGCGGAACAGCTCGAACCTCAAGGACACGCCGGATCACCGGCGAATCCGCGCTGTGTTGGAACGGTCCAAGGTCATCTGTGCTTAGTACGCTCGATCAGATCTGGGTTCGCGCTGGGTTGCGTGACCACGTGATCGGCTACGACGAAACGCGCCGGTGGCCAAAGGATGAGCGGGAGCGCATCTTCGCGCTGGGCATCCTGCGGCGGCGCGAGGATGCCGAAACGGTCCAGTGCGACGCATGCGGCGAGCCTCACAGTGAAGAAGTGATATTCCTGGACGGCGGAGCGGCAGAAGGCCTGATTTCGTGCCCACGAGTGGGCGTGGCGCGGGTGCCGCGCGAGCGCCAGCAGCAGTGGGAAGTGGACTTCGACGCGCTGGCTGGCCGGCTGGCGTCGGCGCTGGGTCTTGCGGGGACGGTGCAGGAGTTGAAGTCCGGGCGGGTGTGGCTGCTGGGGCAGCGGCGCCTGGGCTCGAGGGTGGCCGAGTTCTTCTTGATTCAGGGCGCCAGTTGGCCGGACGGTCCCGGCATCCTCCATTCAACGCCGCGGTTCGCAAACTCGCCGGCGCCGGTGATTCTATTCCCCGGCACGCTGCCGAAGGATCCGGCGTGGCAGGCCAATGGCCGGGCGCTGTACTCACTCAATGAACTGGTGCAGCTCGGGGACTCCGGTCTGGTTGCCGCCATCGAGAACGTGGAGGATCTGTACCGCCAGATAGCCGCAAGGCGGGAACAGGAGATCGTTCCCACGCCTTCTCACGAGCGACCGGGCGCGCTAAAGAAGTGTCTCGCCGACTATGGTTGCAGGTTAAAGGACATCTGCTGGTGGACCATGGTGCAGCGCCAGGATTTAAATGCCTGGAAGCTGTCGAAACCGCAAGTGCCGGACGGCGGCGAGAAGGCCAACCGGATCGAGCGATTCATCCAGTTCGGCGTCAAGACCCGCGCCTGAGCGCTGACATTTTCACTGACATCGCTGACATTGATTCACTGACATAGGTCTCGCCGAAGATTGGGCTGTACCGAGCGCGAGAGCGCAGGAAACAGCCATGGAAACGAGCAGGACCAAGCCAGCCATCGAAAGCTTCGCAGACGTCGAAGCCGGCAAGATCGTCCTTCGGGCGCCCTTCAGCCAGCTCCTGCTGTGCCGGCGGATTCCAGGCGGGTGGTGGGATGCTGCGCGCAAAGCGTGGACCTATCCGGCCACGCCGCAGCACGCCGCGATCATCCGGCGGACCATCCCGCGCCTGGCGACCTCGGCAAGCTTCGACGGGCTCACCGCGAAGAAAGCCGCCCCTCAAAAAAATGACGCCACCACTACTGCGCCGGATCTTCCTGCTGGCCTCAAAACGCGACCGTGGCGGCATCAGACCGCCGCCTACGAGTTCGCCATGGAGCGGTTTCTCCAAGGCCTCTACGGCGTGATGCTCGCCATGGGCATGGGCACCGGCAAGAGTCTGGTGGCCTGCATGATCCTTCTCGGGCTGCGCGCCATGCGCGTGCTCATTGCGGCGCCGCTGCGTGTGGTCCAGGTCTGGGTCGCCCAGTTCGAACGTCACGTCGTCGTCCCCATGGTCGTCGTGGCGCTCGACGAGGACGCCGGCAGCGTGGCCGGCAAGCAGCACCTGGCGGAAGAGAAGCTCCGGCTGGCCGAAACGACGGGCGTTCCGTTCGTCGCCGTCATCAACTACGACGCCGTGTGGCGCGAGCCTTTCGGTTCCTGGGCGGAGGAGCAGGCCTGGGACCTGGTCATCGCGGACGAGTCGCACAAACTGAAACGGCCCGGCGGCAAAGGTTCGCTCTACTTCAAGCGGCTGCGCAGCCGCGCCCGTCATCGCCTGGCGCTGACGGGCACGCCGATGCCGCACTCTCCGCTCGACGTCTACGCCCAGTTCCGGTTCCTGGACGCCTCGGTCTTCGGCCCCTCGTTCAACGCCTTCAAGCAGAAGTACGCCGTGATGGGCGGATTCCAAAACAAGCAGGTCACCGACTACAAGAACCTCGATGAGCTGGAATCGCTCATGCGGCGCGTCACCTTCCGCGTCGGCAAAGACGTGCTCGACCTGCCGCCGCAGACGCACGTCAGCTATCGCTGCACGCTCTCCGAGGAGTGCCAGGCGATCTATCAGGCCATCGAGGAAGACTTCATCGCGCAGGTGGAAGGCGGAACGATCACGGTGGCCAACGCCATGGTCGCGCTACTCCGCCTTCAACAGATAGCCGGCGGCTGGCTCAAGACCGACGACGGCCAGTACCGGCGCGTGGACTGGGCGAAGCAGCGGCTGCTCGAAGACACGCTCGACGACATCGGCTCCGGCGAGCCGGTGGTGGTCTTCTGCCGGTTTCATGGCGACCTCGATGCGGTACACGACGCCTGCAAAACAGTCGGCTACGCCAGTCTGGAACTGTCCGGCCGCCGTGACGAACTCGCCCGGTGGCAAAGCGGTGAGGCGCAGGTCCTGGCCGTGCAGATCTCGAGCGGCGGCGTGGGTGTTGACCTGACCCGGGCCCGCTACTCGATCTACTACTCG
>Ga0134096_1001970_pt1 | contig 14628 bp, 17 predicted proteins | sample 7_2taG_FD_94448 | JGI IMG/M metagenome (GOLD analysis project Ga0134096, IMG submission 94448) | Switchgrass degrading microbial communities from high solid loading bioreactors in New Hampshire, USA - 7_21_20_110_A3 metaG | ecosystem: Engineered > Bioreactor > Semi-continuous > Anaerobic >... | reverse complement strand
AGATGCACTGGACAATGCTGTAGCTGAGAGCTTCTTTGCTACACTGCAAACCGAGCTTCTGAATCGACATACCTGGTCGACCCGTCAAGAACTGATGTCAGCGATCTTCGACTACGTCGAGGCGTTCTACAATCGCCGCCGGCGCCACTCGACTCTAGGGTACCTAGGCCCAGACGAATTCGAGAGGAGGTGGCTGCTCTCTCAGGATACGAGCGAGAGATCCGTCGCATAGCGGAGACCTGTCCACGAAAACGGGGCAACTCCAAACTCGTCGCCGGGCATGGCTTGGACGGTCTTAGTGCCTAAGTCTTTTTCCATGTCCTCGGCAGCCCAGGCAATAACGTGCTTCCAAACGTGGTCATACACCTTCTCCGCTTCGCTTGGATTCTCGGTAAACAGCCCTAAGAGATCTTTTTTGATACGGTCTACAAGGCTTTCAATCCACTTCTGGAAACCCTCGTCATCTGCAGGAAAGGCTTTCTCGGCAATGGGGCCTTCCTTTTCGTCTTCCTGGGCGCGCTCGATATAGATGTTAACGGCGTTTGAAGCTACCATCCATGCGGATCGAAGACAAAGGACATCGTGTATGTCGAGATCCTTTGCCATTTCTCGAATCTGCTTGCGGTCTAGGCCTTCCTCGGCTGCTTTCAGCCTTTGGAAAGCACGAAAGGCGGCGTTTATGACTTCCTTTTCGCTTTTCCCCTCTACCGCTTCCCTGGGCATTTGCACCGTGCCAAGTTCCTCGTCGCCTTGATACAAGGTCACAGGCACAAAGCTTTGCAGCTCGTTCTCGTCGTATATCCGTCTTGGGTCAAAGTTTGCCATAGCGAAGTTCACCTCCTAACGCCCAAACACTCGCCGCCACCAGGGTCGCCTGCTTCTTTGGGCCTCCTGTAGCTGCCGTATGGTTTGCACTACCTGGCGGTCCCGCTCCTCTTCTCTCTTGCGACGTTCCTCTTCGTGCTTCCGGGCTTCGTCTCTCGTCTGTGCGGCTATCTGTTTTGCCGTCACCGCGTTCTCTAGCGCCGCCTGCGCTTTCTCTTCGGCCTGTCGTCTGGCGGTTGCGGTTTCCGCAAGCTCGTTCCGCAGTCGTTCGACTTCCTTCCGCAATGCGTCCGCAGCCTCGGCCTGCGCCGCCAGCTTGTCCAAAGACGCAGCTATCTGTTGTATCGCCTGCGCCTGCTGTGCCATTATCGCAAACATGACTGCTGCGGTTTGGTTGCGGTCCTGCTGCGGTTCGTAGGTCATTGCGGTTGGTTGCTGCTGCGCTGCTGCGGTTGACTGCTGCGGTTCCTCGTTAACGTCCACAGTCTTAGGAAACATGCGGCTTAGCGCCTCCGCAATGTCCGTTGCGGTTCGGTCGTTCCGCAGTCCATCCGCAATGAAACGCAACACGTCCACGGCTTCGGGCCGGTAACGTCGCCGGCGTCCGTCGCCTACGCTTGGGACGTACTCAGGGAAACGGTCCCGGTAATAGCGCACCGTGCTTTCCGGAAGTCCTAGCCTCTTGGCTATGTCGGAAATGGTCAGAAGCTCCATCCTGGGCCGTCCCTTCATGCTCCTAAAGTCTGCGATACACCTCTCCACGCGGCGCAATAGTGAGAACATGCAGCAGCTTTTCCTGCTCGTCCACCTCAAAGATGATCCGCAGCTTGCCTACTCGACTTGATCGTTTTCCCTGGGCGTTCTCCAAGAGTTTGCTATGGCTGTACGGGTTTTCGCTTAGCGCCTCGATCCGTTCGATCAGCCGTCTTTGCGTAGGCCTGTCGCAGCGTTCCAAATAGCGTCGTGCCGGTCGGTAAATGCGAACCTCATAAGCCAAGGTCGCGCTTCACCTTTGCTAAGCTCTCGCCGCCGCCTCGGGCACGCTCTTTCTCAGCTTCGGCAAGGTCGGCGCGCTCTTGGTCGCTTAGAGGGTCCGTGTCCCTCTCCTCGATCAGCCAGCGCATATAGTCCAGCACTTCCTGGGCGTCCTCGTCGTTTAGGCGCTCGGCAAGCTCTCGAATCTGCTCCTTGGTCGTCGCCATGATCTAGGGCACCTCCTGCGCTATTTGAATAGCTTTCGCAAGGCTTTGCCGGTTGCTCTTCCCGCAGCTCGTCGGGCAAGCCTCTTGCCTATCGTTCCTCGCCTAACCGCGTTTACGTCACCCAGCAGCCGGGCAAGCCAGTAGAGAAAGCTGCGAGTCTTGTTTAGGCTCATAGCGCCGCCTCCCCACGGTAAACGGCCAGGGCCTCCAACACCACGGGCCAGAGCCTATCGTCTAGGGTGTCAGCTAGTCCCGCAATGTCCACCTCTACGCCGCCGCCGTTGAACAGGTTACGGGCCAGGTCGAGCAGCAACATCTCCCCGCCGCTTAAGTAGGCTTCCTGTCGCAGTTGGTCTAGGTACGCGCTGCCGGCCGCAAAGTCGATATACGGCCTCGCCTTCTCCCAAAGAGAGTCAGCCGCCGTCACGACAAGCAGCATAGCTTTCCAGTACCGATCCGGTTCTGTGCCGCGTCGGGCTTCGCTGTACTCCCGCAACGCCGCCTTGTAGCGAAAGATGCGGGCACTTGCTACCTGTGCAGGCATGGGGCTACTCCTCCTTGGCGCTCTTTTTCATCAGGTCAACCCAGCTATCAAACTCCTTACCAGGGCCTACAAACGTGCTCGGATCAAGAAAAGCGTCCAAGTCCTCTTGGCGTATTCGATATTCCCGACCAAGCCGCGAAGCTCTTAAACGGCCTTCACGAATGTAGCGCCGCACCGTGTCCACCGTCACCTGCAGGTACTCGGCTGCTTCCTCGGTTGTTAGAGGCCTCTGTATCTGTGCCATATGATCACCCCTCCTTCTCACATTGTATCACACATTAACGCTCTTTTGTCATCGGTTGTCACGTCAAACAACCCAAAGTCACGATAAACAACAATATCGGGCTAACTCAGATTCACTGGCCGTAGAAAAACCAGTAGCATCCGTGTGAGCGCCTAGAACAACGAGCGTATGCAATACATGCGGTGGTATTTTTTTTGCTAGGCCAGTTTCAACGATAGAGCGAAGTTCTCTAACGCTAAAAACCATGGTAGAGGCCCCTTTTTTGATTTGCGGGGCGAAAGTATACGCGGGTTCTGTTAGAGTTCTGGTGTTGCGGAGACCAAAAAGTAAACGATATTTTGGTCCTTTCAGAAGGAATAGAGGGCAAAGAGCAGAAATGACTATCTGCACGTCTGCAAAGGCTGCTTTCTTGGGATCTGTGAGTCTGTAATAATAACAGACTCACTTCCCCGTAGCGCCTTTCTATGCGTGTGGGGGGAAGGGCGCCTGCGTTTGGCGTCCACCATAGGGCAGGCGTCCCTTCCGGCTTAGTTATGCTAGCCTAGCTGTAGCTAGCTTTATTTTCCCACACGAGTCGGCAAACTATTCCGTCAAATATCCCGCGTAGCTGGCTATCCCACCCTTTTCCTTCCTCGATTTCCTTGATAAAGGCGTAATACGGCCGAATATTTCTAACCTATACGTTACAATCCCAGCTAGGACCCTGGATTTCTCGGTCCGGTTTCGGCGCGCAAAAAGGCCCGGGAGCTTCGGGTGCTACCCGGGCGGCGGGGGGCAAACTTACTGCTCAGAGGCCCCTTTACTTTGCTTCTGTGTGGCGCTCGATCCTCCGAACATAATCCTCGAAGGCGAGCTGTAGCAGTTCGGACTGCGACATGCGGGTGAGCTTGCTCATGCGCTCTAGCTTGGCGGCTAGCTCGTTGGGGAAGTAGCCTGAGACGCGCTTGTGCGTTTCAGCAAAGCCCTTCGTCTTCACCCTCCCCCGCTTACTGAGTGCTTCGATGATCCGGGCCGTGGCCTCATCCGGCTCATCATCCACTTCGGGCTCTGGATCGGGGCTAGCGGGAACGGCGTCTAGCTGCTCTTTCTCCTTCTCTGGTTCATCGGCTGGCAAAGGATCGTCGAGCTGAAAACGGCCTTTTAGCACGCTGGGGTTGCCCGTTACCACGGCCTCGACACCTAGCTTATCTCTCTCTCGGCTACGCGACTTCGTTTGCTCTTGCTTGGACACGAGTAATGACCTCCTGAGCTAGCTCGGCATAGCTTTGTGCTGCAGTGGACTTCGGGTTGTAGTGGCCGATCGGCTGTCCGGCCCGGGCTGCGTATGCCACTTGCGCATCCTGACGTATGGTGAGTGGGAGAACCAGTCCCGGCCCGAAGAAGTCTTTGATCTCCTGTATAAGTTCCTCGGTGATGGTGCGCCGAGCATCGACGTTCGTCACCAGTACCCCCAGCACATCGAGGGTCGTGTTGAGGCGGTTGCGCCGGATCATGTTCACAGTGTCAAGTAGCTGCTCGATCCCTCGCAAGCTATATGCGTCCGGCTCCATTGGGATCAAGATGGAGTCTGCGGCCACTAAGCTATTCACTGTGAGCACTCCCAAGCTAGGAGGTGTGTCGATCAGTATGAGGTCGGGATTTAAGCCTGTCTCCGACAGGTTTTCAAGCACAAAACGCAGCTTGGATTCCCGCCCCATTTGCGCTTGCAGCGTTAGCTCGGCTGCTGAAAGCAAAATCGTTGATGGCAGCATGTAAAGGTTTGGATATGGCGACTCATAGATCGCATGGCCGATCTGTTCGGGATCGGTCATTACGTCGTACACATGCTTGTCGGGCTCGAAATCCGGGCCCATGATCGTGCCGGTGGTGCTGGCCTGTGGGTCCATGTCGACCAATAGCACAGTCTTCCCGGCCTGAGCCAAGGCGTATGATAGCGCTGTGGCAGTTGTGGTCTTGCCGATACCGCCCTTCTGATTAGCTATTGCGAGTGTGAACAATTCAAGATTACCTCCTGCGGAGCTAATAGAGTTTGGTAGCCTCTTTGAATGCGGGATTTGACTACACGTTCCACTATCTGTCGTGCGTTCCCTTCCGATGAACATAGGTGCTCTTTGCACTGACCAGGTGTTCCTATGCGACCCCACTCTCGCATGACGATCCAATAGCCAAATAGGCCTTGATACATCGAGATTCGATAGAAACGCTTCTCGTTTGGTTCTCTATGACGCTCGTAGTACCATGTCTCCAAAGCGCTTCACCCCAGCGTTTTAGTCCATACTAGTACTAGGTGTAGGTACTAGTGCATGGCACTAGTACCAGTGTTGGTTCCTATCACTAGCGCCAGGAACTGGTACTAGTTCTATTTCCAGGTGCTAGTCCCTGTCACCAGTGCGTGGTATCGGTGTTAGTTCGAGACCCTAGTACTAGTCTGTGGCACTGGTTACTAGTACCAGGGCTAGTACTAGTACTGGCACTGGTGTTTGGTGCTAGTGTCAAGTGGCGGTGATTGGAACCAGTGCCGGCGCACCCAGCGCTACCCGTAAATGTTTATTGAGCTAGCTTCTAGCCTGGCGGCTAGCTCATCCATCGAGGGCCGAAGGTAGACCATGGTGGTGCGTGGATCGTCATGGCCTAAAAGTAGCTGTAGTCCCGGAATGTCGCCGGGGTTGTCCTCCAAATAGAGCCTGGCGAATGTGTGACGTAGCGTGTGAGGCGTACAGTCCTCGATATTGGCCCGGCGAGCTGCGCGCTCGATCACGGCCCTCAGTGTGTCGGTTGTCGTGAATTCACGTTTCCCTGTAGCGGGGAATAGGGCATCTGTTCTCGATTCGGGCTTATGAAAGTCTAACCAGGCCTGCAAAGCTCGCCTGGCCGAAGCGTTCAGTGGTATGTCTCGAGGCTGTAGCCCTTTGGTGATGTGAACATGGAGCATACCCGATCGTTCGTTTAGCTTCACATCCCCAACGGTGAGGGACGCAGCCTCACCGATCCGTATGCCCGTGTGGATCATCGTCTGAAGTAGCGCTGGGTCACGTTGTCTTGCAAACCTATGGCTCGTTTGGGTGGCAGCTCGCAGCAGTCGATTAATCTCGACCCGGGATAGGCTGCGGGGCGCTATCTCCCTATAGGGCTCACGAACGCCCTCGATGTCGGCCACAGAGTTGACGGCCACATACTTGTTGCGCCGGAGCCATTCACCGAACATGCGTAGCGCCGTCAAGCGCCTGTTGACCGTGGCCGGTGCGTACTTCCTAACCTGTACGAGATACGCCTTATAGGTACGGGGCACAATCTCATCGGCCACCGCATCCGGGCTCGGCGGCTCGCCGTAGCTTTCTATGTACCACTTGCTGAAGATAGTTAGGTCCGTTCTGTACGCAGAGAGCGTGTGAGGTGATGAGCCGGCCATGGATTCCAGAAACCTTGTTACTAGCTCCAAAGCTAACCCCTCCGACGTTGCATAGCGCCGATAGCGTGTGAGAAGTTTGGTTCGTCTAGCGTGACACACAGATCCCTCACGCTAACGCCCGGGCCTTCGCCGTTGAACAGTTCACAGGCCAGAGCTACAAGTAAGAGTTGGCCGTGCGACCATGAAGCAGCGTCCTGCAACATTTGAGCAAAGGCGATCGTTTGGCGTTCGAAGTCAATGTACTGCTCGATGTCTTTGCCACGCAGGGCAGGGGCGCTGAGGGCATGTAGAGCTGATGCCCATTCCGCATCGTCAGACACCCAAGCGGGAGCGCGAGACAACAGCGATAGAGCATGTGCCATGTTGGAGGCCTCCCAAAAATGAGCTGTGCGCGTTATGTGGATTATTTTTTCGCGGTTAGAAGGCTGGATTCCTGCGTGTTTGGGCCTGTCGGGAGCAGTTTTATCCACATAAGGGTCATTATGTGGAGGTATTATGTGCGGACGTCGCAGGAAATCATACAAATCCTGCAGAATCCTGCAGGGATTGCTCGTTTAACCGTATAGGAGGCTTTTCGTGATCTCTATGAATGCGGATATGATCGTCGTCACCGGTGCGCCGATGAGGTGTCCGGGGGGCACCAATGAATGGGTATCAGAACCAGGTGATAGTAGCCCTACGCACTACGCTCACAATCAGGGGCTGCTATTCAATGGTGTCTCGACGGCAACAAAGCGTAAATCCCGTGGTCAGTTCTTTACGCATCCTGATGTGGCTCGCTTTATGGCGCGCATGGCTTTGCCTATACGGACCAAGGACGTGTCTATTCTGGACCCAGGTGCAGGTACAGGGATTCTTACTTGTGCTATGTGCGAGGAAATTATCCATTCGGAGTACCCGGTCCGATCGATCTCCGTGGATGTCTACGAGAATGACCCAGCATTGGTCCCCTATCTCAAAGAGAGTCTCGAGTTTCTTCACGCGTGGCTTAAGGAGCGAGACGTTGAGTTTACCTACACCATACATTGCGGGGACAGCTTTGTGCTAGATGTGATGCCTGGTGGGCTGTTTTCCCAAAAGCTATATGATATCGCCATCGGCAATCCTCCATATAAGAAGATACGCAAAGACGATCCTCAAGCTGTAGCGGCCAGCAAGTTTGTGTATGGACAGCCCAACATTTACGCCTTATTTATGGGTGTAGCTGCGGAGTTGCTTCATGAGGATGGTGTTTTTGTCTTTATTACGCCTCGAAGTTACACCTCTGGGGCGTACTTCGCCAAGTTTCGCCACGAGTTCTTAAAAACGGTGTCCCCTGAGTGGATTCATGTGTTCGAGTCGCGTAGGGAAGCCTTTCGCAGCGATGACGTTCTTCAGGAAACCATAATTCTGAAAGCTAAGCGCTCCTCTGACCTACAGAACGATGTCGTGATCTTATCTTCCTCGGAGGGCGTGGATGATTTAACGTGCCCGTCTGTTCGAGTAGTGCCATCAACGGACGTACTGATCCGTGGAGACGACGATATCATTATTAGTCTGCCGACGACAAGAGAGGTCGACTTGGTAAGGCGGATCATGCGGACATGGGACCACTCGCTAGATGCCTATGGGCTGAAAATCTCAACGGGGCCTGTGGTTGCATTTCGTAACGAACACCTTCTCCGATATTTGGACCCAAATGAAGCTCATCCTGGCCCTGTTACACCTCTGCTATGGCTTACGCATGTGAGAACGATGGCGATTGAATGGCCCTCAGCTAAGTGGACCAAAAATGCTCATTTTATCGAAACGCAAGAGGCCCATTCCAACGGCCTTCTTGTCGCAGATGTGCCCTGTATTCTCCTTCGCCGCTTTAGCTCAAAAGAGGAAAAGCGACGGCTGGTTGCAGCACCCCTTCTGGAGATACCCTTAAAAGCCGATTCCATAGGGCTCGAAAATCACCTGAACTACATATATCGACCGGGTGGAAAAGTTGTTCCCGAGGAAGCTATTGGTCTAGCTGCACTACTCAATAGTGAACTCATGGATATCTACTTCCGTGCTAGTAATGGAAATACACAGGTGAATGCAACGGAGCTGCGAAACACCCCTTTGCCTTCCATGACTCAAATTATCGAGCTGGGGAATCGAGTGTCTGGTCTGGATGATCCTACCGACCTCTCTGCAATTGATCAGCTCGTTTGGGAGATGTTCCTAGAACGAAAGGATGAGGCGACAATGGCAAAGATTGATGAAGCACGGACTATCTTAGCGGAGCTTGGTCTACCAACGGCTCAACAGAATGAGTTGTCTGCACTCACGCTGTTGGCACTGGCCGGCCTTGGAGAAGAAGATTCATGGACCAACGCTCGTGCTGTACGGCTGCGTATCCACGACATCTTGGTATTCGCGAGGGAGCATTATCAGAGGGACTATGCCGAAAATACGCGGGAAACGGTGCGACGACAGGTTATACACCAGTTTGAACAGGCGGGTGTCGTCGTAAGAAATCCTGACGAACCCGAACTCCCGACTAATAGCCCGAGAACGCATTATGCGTTGTCAGACTCGGCCCTTCGTACGATCCGAACATATGGTACCTCTGAGTGGGAGGATGCTTTAGAACGGTATAGAGAGGAAGGCCAAGCTCTTGCTGAGCTTTACCGTATGCAGCGGGAACAGGTTATGATCCCACTGACATTGCCGAATGGGGATAAGCTGACACTTTCACCTGGGGACCATAATCAGCTCCAAGTGGACATCGTGAATGAGTTTGGCCCACGGTTTGCGCCGGGAGGGAAGCTTGTATATCTAGGAGATACGGCGAGAAAGGATCTCTATACTGATGCAGCTCTGTTATCGAAGTTGCGGATTCCGGTGACGCAGCATGACAAGCTGCCTGATGTCTTGATCTACGTTGAGGACAAGAACTGGCTCTATTTGATAGAAGCAGTTACGTCTCATGGTCCGGTTTCACCTAAGCGTTACTTCGAACTCGAAGAGATGCTTAAGGACTGTCCGGCCGGCAGAGTTTATGTCAGCTCATTCCCAGACTTCAATGAGTTCAAGCGGCATTTAACTGGCATTGCGTGGGAGACAGAAGTATGGGTAGCCGAGATACCGGACCATCTTATTCATTTCAACGGAGACCGATTCCTCGGCCCACGTGAGGATTAAAGGAGCACCAAAGTCTTCGTGTGCGGGAGCACTGATTAGGAGGGGCCAAAAAGTGGCGGCACATTACTTGGTTATAGCAAATAACATCAACGCACTCTCTGGTGAGGTCATTCCAGCACGTGAAGTATACACTGTCCTCATGGATCATGGCTTCTGGGACTTTGCCGAGCGTGCACCCTTTTTCCGTAAGTTCAAGCCGGGGGACAAGCTTGTTTTTTACTTGGCCGGGGTTAAGGAGAGGCGGTTCGTGGGAACGGCTACGGTAGCTGAAGCTCCCCGTGCAAAGACGAAGGGGGACATCGATCCCTTCGCTCCAGCACGTGTACCGTTCTATCCATGGAGAGTTACGTTGAAGGATATTAAACGGTGGGGCGATGGAAAGACGTTCTATACGTTCGTTAACAAGCTATCGTTCCTGAACACTGAAGAAACTCCGTTGCAGTATATAGGCCTGAAATTCAAAGGCGGACTGAGAGCGCTCACGGAAGAAGATTATCGCATTCTCTTAGAGACTCCATCTGACGAGTGACTGTGCCAGAAGCAAGGTCGGATTCTGTGCAGAGGGGAGGAATCTGATTATTTAGTGCAGAAGCGCAATCGTTAGGTGGTGGACGCCGATGAAAATGAATAGAATGCGACGCCTGCGCGATGGCTGCAAGGTATTTTGCGGTCAGCGTGTGGGTCAAGCCCATGCTACGATCTGGATTGAAACACCTGGTCGTACCTACCCGTTGCGCTACATTAACCGCTACGTGGACGGCAAGGCGCTCTCTTGGGGGCGCAATAATCCGAGTGCTGCCAATGTAGCCTTCTCGATCCTCGCTGATCTCTACGGCGAGAAAGAGGCTGAGTTTCTACATGGGTCCTTCCTCGTCGCAGTGGTCGCTTCGCTACCTGAAAACGAGTGGCGTTTGCGGGCCGATTACGTGTGTGCCTGGGTTGATTGGCTCCGGGCCGAAACATCGCAAGCTGCCATGTAACAGGAGAGCTATCCAGTGATGGGTCTGGAACGATTCTTGCGGGACGGCCCTCGGGGGCTTGCTATGCCAGTGCGTGGTACTAGGACTAGTGCTAGTACCGGGATACGCCCCGTATCGGGGGGCGATACCTTTCGTACCTCATGATAGCACGAGCTGTCCCCACCCCGACATGCGTATAGCAACGTGACAACAAAGCCTCTCGATGCGAGGGCGACTCAAGCCAACCGTCCACAATCGCCCGGCCCTCGACACCCAGAGGGAACAGGCCAAGATTCTCAGCCCAAGACCGAGCTGGCAGCTTCGCAGCCCGTATTTGATCGCCAAAGCGCCCCAGGTGCGGACTGTAGTGGTCGAAATACCCACCATGGGCCATATCTAAGGCCTTCTCGCTCGCCGTGGCAAACAACGGCGACCAAGGCAATAGGGCTGGAACACCATGCTCGATCCGGGCCCGGTTGATCGCATCAGTGAGTGGCGTAACTAGCTCGGGGAGCGTTGTAGCTTGTCCGATCATCGCCATCTGTGCGGGTAACATCTGGAACGCTAGCAAATCGCATCGCCTCCTTTGCTTGTCTTTGGGCAAGGGCTATCTCATCGTCGGTGTAACCCAACGAACGCAAAACCGCGGGATCGTTCATGGCCTCAACGACTTCGGAGGGCATACTTTGCGGAGCGCTGGGCTGATTTTGGATTTCAGCGCATAGGTTCTCAAACGTGCGGGCAAGATAAGCTATGGGGTGATCTGGCCTGGTGGTGCTATCCAAAACACGGCGTACCGCCTCTTTGAACCGATCGAGCGTAAAGTGTTTGTGCTCGCAAATCGCCCTCAGACGTGCAATGTCAGTTTCTTTCAACGGCCCTGGTTGCAGGGGGGCTAGGGCCTCGGTTAGTGGCAAAAGGTCGGCAGTGAGTTCGGGTCTACTCCCCTTATTAGCCGAAAAACCATCGTAGCGGGACTGGCTCCGGGGCCTCTGGCCTTCATGGGGAGCCGTTGGTTTCATGGGCGGTGGTTCGGGGTTGTCCACAGAAGCAGCGCGCGACATATGAGAACCAGGGTGTTCATCAGAGATAGATGATTCATCATTGGGGTAGATTCCCTTTGATAGATTACGTCGCGCGTCGACGCGCGATTTTTGACGCGCGTCCCCGCGCGCTTTTTGTTCCTCCGTTGCCATTTTCCGCGCGTCTATGTCAGTTTTTTGCATCCCGGACTGGGCGCTCCCGGGTAACACTAAGTTGTTGTGTGCGAGCACCGCATCGAGGTCCATTTGCACATGGTAGCACACGACCTTTAGGTGATACTTGCGTGACCACTCACTTTTGTAGTCGTAGAGAATGTCATGTTTGGTGCGAGCCTTCACGTATCTGATCTCACGTAGGATCATACCGACTTCTTCCAGCTTCGGGATCACTCGCACTCTCAGATGGTCCCTGTTATAGCCGATTTCCTCCGCTATCGTATCGAGGCTGTACCAGTGGAACGTGCGCTGATCGCCATAGCACTTGTCGTAGCTGAACCGATAGAAGTCGCAGGCTGCATCCGAGAGCTTGAGCATTCGTTCTACTTTGCGCAGCCGTGCGTCGGTGATGACAACTCTCTCGGGCCTCACCGGGCGAAAGATAGGTGCATCCGGGTTTGGTATGTAAGGTGTTTGTGTTTGCGTAGTCACGTCGTTTGCCTCCAAACGCTCCGGGTCTGACAACTGGGTCTTGGCTAGACCCGCCTTAATCCGAGAAGGCCAATGCGATGGGCTTGTGTCCTAGCTTGGTTTTCAAGGATCAAACAACCGGGAGGGTTTACCCCTCTCAACTGGAAGCCTCGTTCCCCTTCGGCGGCCAAACCAAAACGGGATCGGGGCTATTTCCATTGTGTGGGATTCTCCGCGCGTGGGGCAGCTTTCCTGCCTCTTCGAGCTTTTTTTCCGCGGAGCCCCCAGCCAGCACCCATCCCAACGGCATGAGTCGCCTAAACTGGTCTTTGGGCTTGTCGTGGTAGCCGTTTTCATCGGCGTAGAGGGCGAAGGAAGGCACGAGGACGCAATGATCCTCAGATTCGTATAGGCGGCTACAGGCGACACGCCAAAGTACTGGCCGACCTTTATAGCGGAAAGCCAGGCATGTCCGTAATCTGCGGTACATATAATTTTCGCGAACACCACATTATCGGGAATTTTGTCCTCTGGGTCGAAAACGCTAGAAACACCTTTGTGATGCGGGTTTTCGCTATCGTTGGGGTTCGGGTTGACTTATCACAGGAGGGGATTGCGCCGGTTATTCATCCGATTTGCGCGGTTTATGCAATGGGACGCCTCGCGCCAGCGCTCTTTTTTGGGGGGAAATATTGCGCGCCGCGCTTGGGGAGGGACGTTTTTTGCAGTCGAATACTCGCCTCTGCTTCAAACATGCGCCTGTGAGCCACAGAAACGGGCCTAGGAGCGTCGCAAAACTCGTTCACGTAGTAAATGACCTGTGCGCCTTTTGCGAGGCCTCAGAGGGCTTCTGCAGGCTTCGTTCGTCGGTCAGTCGTCCTTCTTTCATGGGGTCGTTTCGCGCGTCGCCAATAGGGTGTTTTGTACCCCTCATAGTGACAAGCCATTTTAAGCCGTTTTAAGAGGGGGATGTCGGCGCGATAGGGAAAACTACCTCCCCCCACCTCTGCGACGCTCTACGCCCCCTCAAAATGTCTCACAGGGCCATTCCCGTTTTAGGTCGTGGTCAAGTTTAGTCAAGTTGGGTTGGGTTAAGTGTTGTGCGATAAAAAGTTCTTTCGGCCGGACATCTCGGCCCGGACACGGCGGTTTCCCGAGAGGTGGTAGGTGCGGCGCGGGCAGACCCCCCGGTAAAAAAAACGCGTTTGCAAGGCGACTGGAGGACCGGCGGGGTGGCGCCTCCAAAACAGATTTTTCGGCTATGCGCGCGAGGGGTGGGGGTGAGACGGTGTGGCAAGGATCAGCAAGCGTGACGGGCCGCCTCGGTCCCGATCTGCGCCTTCCGAAAAAACACCCCCCCATCACACAAGAGCAGCGCCCCGGTTCCCCCCACGCGCAGGGGTGAGACGAGGGGCAACTGTCCAATTTGGACAGTTCGTTGCTCGCTCCCCCGCGCAAGGGCCTAAGCATTGTTGACACCCCGGCACGCCACCTTCGGCCCAAACTCCTCGATGATCTCCCGCAGCTTTCTTGCGCCTCCGTCAACTACCCCCCTCACGCGCGAACCCCCTCGCAGGTTTTTGAAGGTGCCGCCTCCGGTCCCACGCAGCGCCTCCTGCCGTCCGCACAGGGGGGGAGTGTGTGCAAGCTATCCCGCTCTTGCCAGCATCCTCGCCACTTCTCGAAACACGTTCTGTATCTCCCGGCGCGCAGGCTCCAGCCACTCGCGCCGCAGTTCATCCTCGTCCCACACGTCGAGTAGCGCCGTGTACCGGTCTACTATGCGCCGACTGTCAGCTTCCTGCGGTCACCTCCTCTTTCGTCAAAACCTCCACCAGCACGCCGGATATAAGGCGTTTCGCTGCGTGTACCTGCCGCAAAGCTTCAGGGCTACAACCTGCCAAAAGGCGTATCTCCTTTGCGGTATAGGTGACATAACCTTTAGGCGCTCGTTTCGCCGCTTCGCTGTCTTTCGCTAAAACAATGCGCTCCCCCAGTGTTTCACTGTCGATCAGCTCCCAGCCGTCGCCGGCCGCCGGTTCCTTTGCCTTGTCGCCGGGCCATTCGCCCACCTGCAGAACCCCCGCTGCCCAGGCTTCGTTTACGTCCTTATGCCCCCCGTAGGCCTCAGCCGGTAAGAAAGCCACCTTCTTGCCCCTAAGAATGGCTTGCCGGGCCAGCTCTTTCCACTTCCCGCCCGCCTCGTCTGCGTCCATTGCAAAGACAAGCTCCCGCACGTCCCGCGCCCATTCCCAGCGCCAGCCGTCCACGCCGTAAATGGCCACCACTCGGCTGCAACCGGCTGCGATAAGAGAGAGGGCGTCAAAGCCCCCTTCGCACACAAAAAGCGGTCCCTCTCCCGTTTGGAGGGCCGCCGCATTGAAGTAACCTTTTTCGCCCGGTAAATGGTCGTGCCGCTTGCTCTTAGGCACCTTCTCAGCCGATCCGACAGCACGGCCGTAGAGGTTTACCAGGCGTCCGCTCGGGTCGGTATGGGGGAACACCAGCCGCCCCCATTTCCAGTCTCGCGCTGGGTGCGCCCACGTTCCCGGCGCAGCGTATCCCACGCCGCACCTTGTAGCGACTTCTAAGGGTATGCCCCGCCGTTTTAGGTACTCT
>Ga0134096_1001942_pt1 | contig 14799 bp, 14 predicted proteins | sample 7_2taG_FD_94448 | JGI IMG/M metagenome (GOLD analysis project Ga0134096, IMG submission 94448) | Switchgrass degrading microbial communities from high solid loading bioreactors in New Hampshire, USA - 7_21_20_110_A3 metaG | ecosystem: Engineered > Bioreactor > Semi-continuous > Anaerobic >... | reverse complement strand
CCCTTCGGCAGCCCGGCTGGTGGTTAGCCGGTTTCGAGCAGGCCGTATGGCGTGCCCGCCGTCGCCATGTCGCGCCTCTCAGCCGGGGCGGGCGCCTCGGCTGCTGCCAGCCGGCGCGATATGTGGATGGCGGACACCGAGATAGCCATCATCAGCCAGAAGTACCGCTCATACGACATGTGCAGGAAGATGCTCGTCGTCATGTGTGTGACGAGCGCCAGCATCAGCCCGCCGATCATGCTTGCAAACTCCGGCCTGCTGGATGACCACCTCTTGCGCGCCCGGTACAGGCTGAACAGCGTGACCCCCAGCATCGACATGAAGGTGACGAAGCCGAGGACCCCGCCCTCGGCGAGCAGTTCCAGGTACAGCGAGTGGACGCGGCGCGTCCCGGCAAGCTGCTTGATGCCCAGCGCATTCCCGTAGTCGCTCGAGTAGTACTTGGACATGCCCGGCCCGACTCCGACGATCGGGTGATCGCGGAACATGTAGATGGCAGACAGCATCTCCGTCGCCCGCCCCTCGATAGCGCCGTCCACGGTGGTCGCCGCATCCTCCTGGAAGAAGGACCGGATCTCCAGCAGTGAGGCCATCCGTATGGTGTACTGGGGCAGGGCGATGAGAACGACCGCGATGAGCGCGACAATCAGCACGAACTGCTGCGGCTTGATGGCCCGCATCAGCGTCGCCAGGATGAGCATCACCATGAAGCCGACCGCCGCGCCTCGCGAGAAGGTCAGGGCGGCGGCAGCGGTTGCCAACAGCGTGGCGACGAGCGCCAGCCCTCGCAGATAGCGCGATTTCTCCGCCGTGAACTGGAACAGCCCGATCGGCACGAGCATCAGCATGATCTGCGCGTAGAAGTTCTTCTCACCCAGCGCACCGGCAAGGCGCGGCTGGCGGACCTCGCCAAACAGCGTCTCCTCACCGGTGCTGAAGCCGCGCCCCTCCGCCTGGGCGAAGCCCCAGTAGTTGTTGTTAAACGTCCCCGTGATCTGCTGGTAGAGTGGGAAGATCGAGAGCAGGATACCTGCCGCGAGCAGCGCCCAGATGACATACCGCAGCGTCTCCGGGGTGCGGATCGCGTTGGTGACCAGCACAAACAGGAGCAGCCCTTCGCTGATGAAGGTCATCAGCTTGGCCTGTGCCAGCGTGACATTGTCCGAGAACAGCGCGCTGACAAGCTGCACCAGCAGGTAGGCAATTGCCAGCAGCGTGGTTGGCATGATGACGATGTCTTCACGGCGGTGCAGCAGGTAGTGCATCACCGGAAAGACAAGCAGGAGCGGTACGACCGCGCCAAGGATATACGGCGCTCCGTGGAACCGCACCGCGACCACGGCGACGTTGCTGTATACGATAAACGTGACCATCACCGTGGCGATGTCTGGCGAGAGCACCACTGCCATGAGGCCGACGAGCAGCAGCACGCCGGCAGCGACGATGAGCAAGTTCTGCGAGATCAGCACGCCCGCGATAATCGCGGCGACGATCCCGATGATGGCAAAGAGAGTCCGCCTGCCTACCAACGTTGCAAGCTGCTCGAGTTTGTCTTGTACCGCTGCCACGTAACCTTCTCCTTTAACGAGTCCTTCGCCGTCTTACGGCTTGTGCCGGGGTGGTAGCTTCAGGTTTTGCCGGTTCTGGTTTTCCCGGTCGAAACCGCTCCACCTGTTTGCGCCAGCCCGCAGCGCATTGAGATTGTAGCGCAGGCGCGACATGAAGTACGGGATGAGGCGGCTCCAGCTACCCGAATCGCGCCGGGCCGAGGTCAGTACCCGCAGCTCGCGCCTGCCGGAGTATGCCACGCCGCCGCCCGCCAGCTTCACCGCCGGGCCGACCTGCATATCGACAGACAGCTTGCCCTGCCGGTACAGCTCAAGGAACATCGACCGCGCTACGGCGTAGTTGCTGCCGCGAGTCGTCGGGATGCCCATGATGTTGCGTTTGACCCATCGTGACGAGTGGTGAAGGAAGTGCTTGATGTGGGCCGCTGCCTTTCTGGGCGTGCCGTAAAACCCTACATGAGTATACGCTACTTTTGCCCCGGATGTGATCTTCTCGACATACCAGTCCAGAAGGGCGTTGATGTTGGGGATGCGGCAGTCGGCGTCGAAGTGGATGGTGACCTCGGAGCGGGCGGCCTGTGCGCCGAGCACCCGCGCGTTGAGGATCACGACGATGCCGGGGTGTGTGGCGTCCGGCACAGCGACCACACGCAGCCCCTGTGCCCGGAAGGTTTCGATTTCTTTTGGCGGCTGGCCGGGAGGATAGTTGTTGATGACCAGGATGATCTCGTAGCTGTACCGCCCCGAATAGCGCTGAATGTCCGCAAGCGTTGCCTGCAGCTCACCGATATCGCCCTGTGCGTTCACCGGAATGATGATCGACGCAGCAGGCCGTGAAACCCCGTCCTGCTGCTCTTCCTCAATCCGTATGTCCGTTACAGGGTTGCTGATTGGTGCCTGGTACTCCACTGCATACTTCACCGCCTATCCTCCACCGATCCCACCTACACGGACTCAAGCAAACTCTCGAGACGCGCCATCACTTGCCGGATTGTGTGCACCTTGGCAGGGCGCTGCTTCTGGAGCCGTTCGATGCTGAGCACGCCCGGGTCGAGGATGAGGAGGTCCTGCCGGCCTTCATCGTTTATGAGCACAATGTTTTCGTATCCGAGCAGGTCCAGTACGATGCCGTAGTTTGAGTACACATAGAGGGTGCGCGAGGCGAAGTAGATGAACTGCTCTCTCAGTTCGGCGTTTTCGCGCATCATGCGCACGATTTCTGCGTCTGTGTGGTCCTGTAGCAGGTCAGACTTGGATGCGCCGATGTACGGCTGTATAGACGCCGCCACCGGCTGGTTGAGCACCGGACCATTGACGATAAGGAATGAAGACGGAATGACCAGATTAAAGGGCCCGTTGTACCACTCACATATCATGTTGTATTTGGCCCGGTAGGCGTCCAGCACGCCGAACAGATCCTCCCCCCGCTTGCCGAGGGATCGCCGGTACACCTTCAACACCTTTGCCCCTCTATCGGTGTTGAGCAGGAAGACCGTTGAGCCCTTCCCGTAGGCAATAAGCTGTGGATGCTGATCGGCGAAGGGCAGCAGATGGGTGCGATACAGCTTCTTTGACACGACCCCTGCCAGCCCGGGCACGATGGCGTCTGCCAGATTCACCAAGTGTGCGGTCCGCTCCCGGTTGGTGACCCTCGGGCTGCGGAGGCCACGCAGCGAGGCACGCGCCGAACGCTGCGCCATCACCGGGGCGATCATCATGCCCTCGAGGACGCGGATGGTCAGCGTCGACAGACTTGCGCGTATGTCTTCGTGCAGCCGGAGCAGCCTGCTGCGTGTTGGCTCTTTGTCTTTGAACTCTGCCTCCAACATTTTAAGGCTCGTTGAAGCTACACACGATTGCTGTCACAGTTACGCGGGGTTGCCGTAAGGCCATCATGTACTGCTTCCTCCTCTCAGAAATCGACGTTCAGAGCGCTCGTCTGTGCTTCGAGAGCGTCCAGCAGCCCCCTCACACATTTACCCAGATAGCGACTCGCTAACCGTGACAGCGCACGCTCGCGTAGCCGCCGGACAGACCGCCCCCCCGAACCTCTCCCGGGGTATACGGACCACTTGTCGAGCAGCAGCAGGACCTCAAATAGCTGTATGGCCTCGCGCGGCACCGGCTTGCCGTCGAAGTAGCCTTCGAGGAAGGCAGCCTCGTAGCGCTGCAGCCGCTTCTGCTCAAAGGCGAGGCCTTGCGTCATGACCTGCAGCTTGTTCGTCTTGAGCTGGACGAGGAAGTAAGCAATATCCTCGTAGATCGGCGCCCGCCACTTGGCGAGTGTATCGATGACGGTGACCCGTTCGCCCGGCCCAACAAGGATGTTCCGCGTGGTGTAGTCGCCGTGGGCCAGCCCCATCGGGAGCTTCTCCGGCAGCAGGCGCTGGGCCAGCCGGGTCGTCCGCGTGGCGACGCTGTCGAACATGGTGCGCTCGCCTGTTTCGGCGGCGAGAAAATCCGTGAACTCGCCGATCAGAGCGATGAAGTCGCTGCGCGTGTCATGGCGGGTGCTCACATCGTCCGTCTTTGGCAGTTGGTGATACGCGCGCAGCCACGCGCCGCTGTTGCGGAACAGGGCGTCGAGAGCCGGGCGCCGCCGCTGCATCCGGAAGCTGTGCTCCCGGCTCAGCAGGTTCGTCATGGGCCGGGCGTGCAGGGCTTCCATGACCAGGGCCTGCTGTTCTGGCAGAAAGTCGTGGGCGCGGATCGCGCCGAACCTCGGGTCGGCGAGGCTGTCGAAGTACTGCTGGATCTCCGAGAGAGCGAGGTACTCCAGCCGGACCTTCTCGTGGGCGGGGGTGAGGGTGACGAGGCGCGGGCGCCCGTTGCCGTTCGTGTCGTCGCGACGCTCGCGGCGCAGTAGCGGCACTTTGACAAGCACCGGGTACCGCGACTGGCCGCCACGCAGCTCAAAACGGTACAGCACGGATGCCGAGCGTGGCTCAACGCTGAGCAGGTTGGCCTCGACCGGCCCCTCCGCGAGGTCGGGATAGTAGACAGCCGCGTTGGCTGTCAGGTGGGTTCGAAACAGGTCAGCTTCCGAATATATGTCCATTACTTATATAAGAGCTAGGGACCAGCTACCTAACTCGCAGCATCAACCCCAGGGGGTGCAAAGAACCAGTAAAATGGTAACGGCTTACCTGCTACATGGGGCCTCGGAGCCGTATTGGGTTGATCTGCAGGCGGGCTGGGGGCGTGGGCGCGTGAACACAAAGCCCATGCGCTTTGCGAACATCAAGCGACGACAGCACCTTTGATCAGCGATGAATCAGAATGACTGCCATCAGTTGGCAAGCGCATTGTCGATCACGTCAGCCGCGAAGCCGGTTAGGGGATAGACGAATAGATTGTAATGAGTGCGTTGTGGCCGCTGTGTCCTGATAAGGTGCAGCAGAGTACCAGTTCAGGCTTCCAGTAATAACCTGCTCTTCACGCCCGACGTAACCAGTACTGTCTCCCCAGTCCGATGTGTTAGATAGCCCTCTCCCGACATCCGCTGACGATACGACGAAACATGAGAAAACGCGCCCTGCGTGCCGGAAAATGGTGAGGCGGAATAAATAAAGATGACAGAAACCCGGCACACAGCAGGCTATCGAGACGATAACCCGGATGTGCAATGTCTATGATATGTCACTTCAGAAGCCAATGTCAAGCGGGCAGTACCGAGGGGCCAGTTTCGCCCCCAGGAACGAACCCCCTCACACAGCCCCTTCAGGCGAAAAGCGCGGAGGGGGTTCGTGAAACTCGCCCGGCTGGTACCCGACTGGCGGCCTAGAACACCGGCTCCGACATGGCCCGCATGCCGATCATCAGGATGCGGGACTTGGGCGGCTGCTTGGCGGCGAACACGATCGCCTCGGCCACGTCCTCCGCGTCAAGCATCTTCTCGAGGTAAGGAGCGCCCTCCTCGCGGCCCTTGCCAAAGGCGAAGTGCGTGTGCGTGCTGCCGGGGGCAATGACCGACACCTTCACGCCCTTCTCGCGCACCTCGTTGTCGAGCGCCTGGCAGAAGCCGATCTGCGCGAACTTGGTCGCCACGTAAACCGCCTCGCCGCCGTAGCCGTACAGACCGGCCTGCGACGACACGGTGATGATCGAACCGCTGCCCCGCTCGACCATCTCTGGCAGGAAGGCGCGGGTGAAGAGGAACGTGCCGCGCATGTTCGTGTCCATCATCCAGTCGTACTCTTCGGGGCTGGTCTCAAGGATGGTGGCGTAGCGGCCCACACCGGCGTTGTTGACGAGGATGTCAACCTGGCCGAACTCGGCGAGCGCTGCCTCCTTGACCCGCTGTACGTCCTCCTCCTTCGCGACATCGGCTGGCGTGACGAGCGCCCTGACGCCCAGCGCCTCGACCTCAGCCTTAAGCTGGTTCAGGTCCGACTCGGTCCGCGCGACGAGCACGACGTGCACGCCTTCGCGCGCCAGCGCCAGCGCCGCGGCCCGGCCAATCCCCCGGCTCGCGCCGGTGATGACAGCTACTTTCCCTTTAAGGTCGGTGGACATTGAAGTTACCTCCAAGCGTACGAGGGGGATGCATTAGTGGCTGGGGCAGTACACCGCCCACCTGAATAAGTATACGCTGTGGGGGAACTTCCGCACCAGAAGCGGTATACTGGAGTAAGTACACCTAATTCCGGCTGCGCACTGACACCGCATACCCGGCATCGTGTGATTAAGAAAGAGCTTCTACAGCATGAAGATCGCGTTCTACGGGGACAGCCTCACCGCGGGGATACCCGGCGTTTCCTATTTCAACATCCTGCGGCAGCGCTTGCCCGAGCACGAACTGCTGAACTTCGGCCAGCCGGATGACACTGTGCTGAGCCTGTACCAGCGTATTGTCGAGGACGATCTGCTCGAACCGGTTGATCTGGCCTTCGTGTGGATCGGGACGAACGACATCCCGCAGGAACTGGACGGGTTCGTCGGGTTGATGCGGCGGCTGTGGCGCAAGTTCCGCTCGCAGAACCCCGGCGAGTTCAAGGAGTACTACCGCGCGCTGCTTGAGTTGCTCACGCCGTACGCGCCGCATCTCGTGACGGTCTCCCCGTTGCTCAATGGCGAGGACCTGTCGAACTACCGCAACCGCTACCTTGCCCGGCTTGGCCGGATTGTGCGTGACGTGTCCGGAGAGTACGCGGGTGTTGAATACCTGGATGTGCGGGCGTTGTTCGTCGAGCGGCTGGCGGGGCGGCGCCCAACACAGTGGCAGGCCAGCGTAGCAAACACGCTGCGTGACACGCTGCTGCGCACGGAGGAGGAGATCGATGAGCGGGCGCTGGAACGCGGCCTCAGCCTGACGCTCGACGGCGTCCACCTGAACAGCGTGGGGGCGCGCATTGTGGCGGATGCGTTCGAGCAGGTGATCGAGCGGGTGGCGGCGGCCAGACAGCACGAGGCGTGAGGGGCTGCGCTGCTGCTGGATTGATGATAGGCCCGCTGTCCCGGTAAAACAAAATCGCCGCGAATGAACTTCGCGGCTATCGACTCACGATTGGTAGGGGCAGGTCTAATGATGCGGTCGATGCGGAGCATCGCGCATCACACCTACCCCTATTCGATGCAGGACGTTGTTACTGCCACTTCAGCGAGTTGCGCGTCTTCCAGTAGACCTCCGGCGGCTCGCGCAGCGTGCTGAGCCGGTCGGCGATCTCATCTGTCCAGGGCACATCGAAGGCGGCGACGTTAGATTGCAGGTGATCGACGCGGGCCGCGCCGCTCAGCACGATATCACACCAGGGCTGGGCGAGCACGGCGGCGAGCGCCAGCGCGTCGAGCGTCGTGTTCAGCTCGGCGGCGACGCTCTCCAGCAGCGCGCGCTGCTCGGCAAAGGCCGGGTCGTTGTTCCGGGCGGTCAGCCGGCCATTCGCCAGCCCTTCCTTGATAATCACGCCCATCCCTGCCTCGTTGGCCTGCCGCAGCGCATCTCCGGCGGAGGTCTCTAGCAGGTTCCACGTCGCCTGCACAGACGCGAACAGCGGCTCCCCGCCGACGGTCACATCGATGGCGCGCAGGATCGTCTCAGCCTGTCTGGGGCCGCTCACCGAAAGCCCGATAGCCAGCCCGGCGTCGCGGTAGCGGCCAAGCTCGGCGAGCACGTCCTCATTCTCCAGCACGCCGCTCTCCAGCGTCGCCGAGTGAATCTGGTACAGGTCGAGGTGCGCCCCGAGATAATCGTCGCTCTCCTGCCGCTGGCGGCGCAGCACGTCGAGCGAGTGCTCCTTGACCTCATGGACCTCTGCATCGACGCGCCAGCCGGCGGTGTAGGTGTAGCCCCACTTCGAGCCGATCACCACCTCGTCAGGGTGCAGGCCCCGCGCCCGGAGCCACGAAGACAGAAAGGCCTCGGCGCGGCCATACGAGCGCGCGGCATCGAAGTAGCGGATGCCGGCGTTCCAGGCCGCGTCGAGAACCTCGTGGGTGCGGGCTTCCATTGCCTGCACGTCGTAATCGGCGTTGAGATCGTCGGCGTGCCCCAGGTTGATATACCCTGGCCGCCCGAGGGCCGCGAGACCAAGCCCCATCCGGGTGACGGTCAGGCCCGCCCGGCCCAGAACACGGGTTTCCATTGGCGTTTCCTTTCCCGCGAGATGCTCATACTGCTAGCATACAGCCTTTGGCCGTACTCAGCGACCGGGGCAGCAGCCAGGACAGGCGGGTTAGGGGTTGGTCACGGCGCGGGCGCTTGCGGGCCGGGAACCCAGCTCCACGCTGATCTCAAGCCGCTCGCCATCCCGCAGCACAACCAGGTCCAGCGTGTCACCGGGGCTGCTGTTCGCGACGATGGTCACGATCTCATCGAACGACTCGATCGGCTCGCCGTTTGCCTCGATGATCACATCACCGTGCACCGCCTCCTGGAAGCCGCTGTCGAAGGTAAGCGCCTCCCCGCCGCGCAGACCGGCTCGCGCCGCCGGGCCGCCCTCGACAACGGACACGATGTAAGCGCCGCGCTGAACCTCAAGCCCGAGCGCCTCGGCCATGCTCAGGGTGACATCCTGCCCCGAAACGCCGAGCCATGCCCACTCGAACGAGCCTTCCTCGATCAGCACCGGTACGACCCGGCTCACAATGTTCGAGGGGATCGCAAAGCCGACGCCTGCGTTGGCGGCGATGCCGCTGTCAGTACGGATCTGCGCGTTGACGCCGATGACCTCGCCACGCAGGTTCACCAGCGGGCCGCCCGAGTTGCCGGGGTTAATCGCGGCGTCGGTCTGGATGGCCTGCGGGATGCTGTAGGGCGTCGCGCCGGAAGGGATGGTGCGCCCGGTCGCGCTGACAATACCGAGAGTCATGCTGCTGGCGAGGCCAAAGGGGTTGCCGATGGCGACCACCCACTGGCCGGGCCTCACCGCATCCGAGTCACCGAGCGGGATCGGGTGCGTGTTCTCCGGCAGCTCCTCGACCTTCACAACGGCGAGGTCGCTGTCCGGGTCCATGCCGACGACTTCCGCCCGCATCTGGGTTCCGTCATGCGCGATGACGGTTACGATGTCCGCGTTTGCCACGACGTGATGGTTGGTGACGATGTAGCCGTCCTCGCTGATAATGAAGCCCGAGCCCTGCCCGGCGCCGATAAGACCCTGCCGGTTCGTCCGAATCTGGATGCTCACCACGCCGGGGCTTATCTCCTCATAAAGCTCCTCCAGCGATACACTTTCCAGCCCGCCCTGGGGGACAGGGGCGGCGGGCTGCTCGGCGGGAGCCGGGCCGTTGTCCCCGTCGTTCCGCAGGTCGATGAGCGGCTCTGCCATGGCATTGACTTTGCCGCCAGCCAGTTCAAAGCCAAGCAGCGGCGCCGCGACGAATGCCAGTAGTGCCGCCGCTCCAAGCGCGAGGATCGTCAGGATGCCGCCGGCCAGTATGATCAGCCCTCTACTACTCTTCATAACGCTTCCACTCCATTATCGACTGCGTCGTGCATGTTGCCGGGGTGGCGGCCAACAGATGACGAAGGTCTACCTGACGACAGGTTGCCCCGGCAGCATGACGTGAGGATCAAAGCTGACGTTAGAGAGTATAACGAGCAGATATTAGAGAACAATTAGCATTGGCGGCGAAACTGATCGGGAAGCTGGCAGATGGTTGCTGGAAGTTCCCTGGCGGAGAAGCGCGTCACCTTTGTGAGTAAATTGCCAAAAAGTTGCGCTTTTTTGCGCTCGGCATTATTCTGGGGCTGGTTACCGCCTTTAGCCGGTCGGGCCGGACCGGGTCATTGCCACAGGACGCACCATGAAAATCTGTTGCTGTACGACGCTCCGTGATCTTGCCGATCGTATCGAACGGCTGGCCGAGAAGGATGAGTATCACGGGCGCAATGGGGACGCCCCCTTCGCACCGGATTTCTGGTACCAGGAAGCAGCCAGCCTTCGCGCCCTTGCGCTGGAGCTACGCCAGTTGGCCGAGCACACGGCAGCCGCGAACGGCCATCCCCCACGAGAGCCCGGGGCTGCCGCGGGGGAGATGAACACGCGCATGCTGTCAGGGCGGCGGGCCTACCAATAAGCGTTACCGGGTGCAGGTACGCTCCCAACCGGCGCGGACGGCGTCGCGCAGGCTATCCCAATCGCTATCCGGGTGGCTGTGCTCCCAGTACGGGCGCACGTTCGCTTCGACTTCCTCCCAGCTTCGGCCACGGTGGGCTCTCTGCTGGCCCAGTTCGAAGCCGTAGCGATATGCCGGGCGGCAGTTCTCGTACGCCCGGCCCGTCGAGGCGTAGTGTGCGTCGTAGTGTTCCTTAAAGAACGTCTCGTCGTCCTCAAAGTCCAACCGCAACTCGTCACCCATTCCGATCTCCGGCTCGACTTCTTCAATGTGCGCCTCGGCCCGCCTGACGGTATCGCGCGTCGCCGGGTCGGACAGATCGCCTTCCCGGCCCTGCTCGCGCCAGGTCTGCGTGCGGCTCTCGATGTCCACCGGGGCAAAGCGGTTAAGCGTCATTGCCGCCAGCGCTGCGCGGTCATCCGCCGCCTGGACCATCACGACGGCCCCACCGCGCCGCACACCCTCGGCGTACAGTTCAGCCTCCTCGTCGGGGATACCGGCGTCGACCATCGCGCCGATCATCCCCCCGGCGAGCGCCCCCAGCCCGCCGCTGACCAGCCCCATCGCGATCGAACCAGCGGTGATCACCGGCCCGACGCCGGGGATGGCGATCGCGCTGATGCCAAGCAGCAGCCCGCCCAGTCCGCCGACGACCGCGCCAAGCCCCGCGCCGTCGCTGCGGTCTTCGGGCGTATCGGGGTCGTGGACGTAGCCCTGCAGCCTCTCGTCGTCGCTGTGAGCGATCAGGCTGATCTGCTCCCGGTCGAAGCCGGTTGCGACAAGCTGCTCGACCGCCTGCACGGACGTTTCGAAATCATCGTAAAGCGCGGCAACTGTCTTCGCCATGATGATGCTCACCCCCATCCTTGACGTGCATCTCACGCTCGTCTCGCGAGCGGGTTGTCCTGTCTCCTACTCCCAGCATACCGGGCCGCAGAGCCGGGCTGTCATAAACATGTCCTAAAAACTTGCCCGATTGGCGGCCTATTTAGGGTCTTTTTACTCCCACGATAGGACTTTTTTAGCTTCCGGGGAGTATGAATCTCAGTACCTGTAGAGGGCGCGAAAGGCCCGGCACAGCCGGGCGGATGGGAAGGGAAACCATGAACGGTGTGGATTGGACTGAGGACTGCCTGTGCTGCCTGTCGATGCTTGTGAGCCCCAGCGAGAACCCGGCGGCGTTTGCACGTGATCTGTTGGGCGATGAGAACGAGCCCGGCGCGGCGATCTGCCGGCGCTGCGGGTGCTGGGCGGTCGTGACCCCGGCAGGCTCGATTATGGTCGGCGACGACCGGACTGTGCCGGTGCCGCCGGACAGTTATCGCCTTGCCATTGGCACAGCGCCGTTGCGTGACGCGCAGCGGACCGCTGCGTTGTAGAAGAATGCTGCGAAACGATCTTGCTACACGGGTAGATGATGTCGATGTGGCTGTGGCTGAAGAGAACGCAGTCCTCATAAGGCTGCGCCCGCGTTATGGCCCGCCCGCCACAAGCCGCATCGTGACCGGGGCGCTTGCCGGGCTGCTCTCCACCGTGCCAATGAGCGCTGCCATGCTGCTGATGTACCGCCTGCTCCCCAGGGAGGAGCGCTACCCGCTGCCGCCGCACCAGATCACCGTCGAGGTGGCGGAGCGGGTGGATCAGGAGCAGTTGGTCGATGAGCCTGCCGAGGTAGCAGTGGCAACGGGTGCGGCGCATTTTGGCTACGGAGCGGCGGCGGGATCGCTGTATGCCCTCACGGCTGCGCGGATGCCGCTGCCATCGGCGGTGAAGGGTGCTGCCTTCAGCCTGTTCGTGTGGGCGGGCAGCTATCTGGGGTGGCTGCCTGCTGTGGGCCTCCTGCCGCCTGCGACCGAGCATCCGCCCCGGCGCACGCTGCTGATGATCCTCGCCCACCTCGTCTACGGGGCGACCCTCGGTGTGCTGGTCGCGCGGTTCGGTGGTGACGCATCGCGCCGTTGAGAGGGACAGTGGACTGCAAGGGTCTGATAAGACCCCCTCTGTGGTTGCGAGACAACCTCAGTAGGGGCAGGTCTAATGATGCGGTCGATGCAGAGCATCGCGCATCACGACCTGCCCCTACATTTTGCGTCTAGTTTAGTGGTGAAGGCCCCTACGTCCCCACTACGATCCCGCCGTCTACACGCAGGACCACGCCGGTGATAAAGCTCGCCTCGTCGGAGGCGAGGAACAGGTACGCATTGGCGATGTCCTCCGGCTGGCCGAGGCGGCGCAGCGGGGTGCGCGCGCGCATCTCGTCAAGGATGTGTTCCGGCACGGACGCGAGGATTTCCGTCTGGGTGAAGCCCGGCGCAACCGCGTTGACGCGGATGTTATAGCGGCCCAGCTCGCGGGCCCACACCTTCGTCATGCCGATAACGCCCGCCTTCGCTGCGACGTAGTTCGTCTGCCCGAAGTTGCCATCCTCGGCGACGACGGAGGATGCGTTCAGGATCACGCCGCCGCCCTGCCGGATCATGTACGGGGCGACTGCCTGCGCGCAGTTGAACACCCCCCGCAGGTTGACGCTCAGCACGAGGTCGAACTCCTCGACCGGCATCTGCTTGATAAGCTCACCGTCCTTTACGCGGACGAGCAGGTTGTCGCGCAGGATGCCCGCGTTGTTGACCAGAATATCGACCCGGCCATAGCGCTCGACGGTGGCATCTACCCAGCCCTGCACGGCCTGCCGGTCGGAAACGTCCACGCGGTAGAAGCTCGTCTCGCCACCGAGGGCGGACGCCACCGCCTCGCCGCGTGCCTCGTCCACATCAGCAATGACGACTTTTGCGCCCTCTGCCGCGAACCGCTCGGCGGTGGCCCGGCCAATGCCCGCCGCGCCGCCGGTGATCAGCGCAACTTTATCTGCAAGACGCATCTCGGTCTCTCCCTGGGTTGTGATTGGGTCAAGGTCTGTGTTGAGGCAAAACAGGCACGCCCAGTTTAGACCACGCACGGGCAAGCGACAAGCGGTGCGCGGTTACTCCGGGGAGGGATGAACCTTGCCGCTCGGCGGGCGCTCCTCGTGCTGAAGCAGCCGGGCGGGCATCTCCGGCACCGGCCACTGGAGGGCGGGCACCTCAAAGCCGGATGGCAGGGTGAGCACCAGCAGGATGGCGAGGAAAAGGCTAAGCGCGGTCGTGTACTGCGCGAGCCGGGCGCCGAGGAAGTCGAGTTCAGAGGCGAGGCGGAATGCGGTCATGCCGAGCAGCAGGACCTGCGCCACCCGCACATTCTTGAGCAGTCCCTTGCGCGAGAAGGGGTGGACTTTAACATGGCGCTCGCTCTGGACGAACAGCACGCGCCCGGTCCACAGCGTCAACAGGATGATAGCCGGAATCCAGAACACGTAGTCGAACATCTCGTGCACGGCGATGGTAACGAGCAGCGCCGCGCCGAGCGCCGCGTTCCGGTGCTGGCCATCACGCCAGAGGGTCCACACCGACAGAAGCGCGAGGATCAGCACGCAGGCCAGCGCCGCCAGCCCGAGCAGGCCGCTCTCGGCGGCGACGTACAGGTAAAGGTTGTGCGCGTGGTGATGGGTAGGGCCGGCTTCCAGCAGGCCTGCGCGGGAAAAGATCTCCTTGAAAGAGCCGGGGCCCATGCCGAACACGGGCCGGCTGCTGAACATCTCCGCCGCGACCTGCCACAGCCGGATGCGCTGCCCCATGCTCCCGAACTCGATGTTGCGTGCCGCGCGCCTCAACATCTGGAACACAACTAACGCGCCCAACGCGAGCGCGACCGGTGCGACCAGCAGGTGCTGGCGGCGAATGCGCAGCGAGCGCACCCCCCGGAGCAGCAGGTACACCACCAGCCCGATCAGCACGGCGACGAGCGACGTGAGCGAGCCGGTCAGCGCGAGCGCGGAGAAAAACACGATCAGCCAGAACCAGCGCCGGTGCTTGAAGGCCAGCACAATGCCGAGCAGCATCGCAAAGGCGAGGCTGTTGGGGTTCCAGAACGTCGAACCGAGCCGGGGCGGCAGGCTGAAGGGGTCAACCCGCAGCCAGTGGTTAAGCGCCTGGTACAGTGCGATCAGCGCCGCCGAGGCCAGCGCGGCAAAGACCGCCGCCTCAAGCGTATCGATGTCGGCAGCCGTGGAGAGCCACGCGATGACGAGCACCACCATCAGCAGGATGACCTGCGACGTGCCCTCCGGTGAGGGGGCGGATGCGATCAGAGCCACCGCCTGTGTGAAGACGATAGCCGCCAGCGCCAGCACGCCCCGCGTGATGTGCGTCCGCCGCCACATCACCGCAGTGGAGAGGCACAGAACGGCCAGGCTTAGAAACTGCAATCCCCGCGTCGACATGCCCGAGAGCATGGCCCCAAACGCGGCGAAGTAGATAACGAACAATGCTGGAAGGGCACGTGTTCGCCACCAGTTATGATGCGTCATCAGCGCTCGCCAGGTTACGGGTTAGGTCCAATGCTCTATCCTGAGGAGTCAGGATGTGCGAATGGCGCGGTAAACAGGCGCGCGGGGAGTATATCGTTGCGGCACAGCGCGTGCAAAACGCCTGCGGGGCCGAGCGATTTGTCACTGTTGAGGATCACGCGTGCCACAGCCGCTCCGGCTGGTTCTCAAGGAACGGGTCGAACAGGCTGCGCACGAAGCCGATGTCGAGGTAGCGGCTGACCGTGCGGAAGGTGTCCTCATTGCGGAGCTGGT